>Ga0137387_10000097_pt1 | contig 32141 bp, 28 predicted proteins | sample SagtaG_3_FD_104909 | JGI IMG/M metagenome (GOLD analysis project Ga0137387, IMG submission 104909) | Vadose zone soil microbial communities from Angelo Coast Range Reserve, California, USA - Sage2_R_115_16 metaG | ecosystem: Environmental > Terrestrial > Soil > Vadose zone > Saprolite | place...
AACAGCGCTGACACGCCGCACCACCGGCCCGAAGCCATGAAATCCGGCTTTCCCCGGCACCGTCCCGCAGGCGCAGCGGCCACTCTCTGATCGCTGCGTTCGCCTACACAGGTGACAGAGACTGTTCATGGGTTTCGCTAGCCCGTTCCCCGACGTTGATATCGCCGATGTGAGCGTGTTCGGCTTGCTCTTTACAGACATCGACCAAACGGATCTGGCCTGGGTCGCGCTCATCGATGCCGCCGGTGGCACGCAGACGACCTACCGGGAGCTGGGCGTGGGTGTCGCCGGTGTGCAGTCACTCGCCCTGGAACACCTGCCGGGATGCCGCATACTGGGACCAGTAGCCAGTCGCGGCCGACGCGCCGCGCAGGTACAGCGTGCCAGGAGTATCGGGCGGGACCGGCGCGCCGGTCTCATCGAGGATTTCAGCTGATACCCCGGCACCGCCACGCCGGTGCTGCTTGGCCGCACTTGCCCCGGCCGGTTGGACAGGAAGATATGCAGCCTCTCGGTCATTCCGATGCCGTCGAGGATTTCCACCCGAAGCGGCTTGTCCAGCGCTCATAGAGCGCCGTGGGCAGCGCCTCTCCCGCCGAAACCGCCAGCCCGGCTGGCGGATCATCATCCCCGAAGCCAAGGACCGTGGCGGCGGCGCGCTCTCGTGGCGGGTCGCTGTCCCGTGGGACAACCGGGACACCTTCATCGAGATGGCCGGCCGGCACCTCGGCTGCTACGGGTGGGACGCCGTCGCCTGGCCTACCGAGATCGGCACGACGATGACGATCCCGCTCATCCGCAACACCAGCGGGCACCAGATCGACGAGGCCGAGCGGCTGCACCGGGCCGCCGGGGTGACCTACCACAAGGCACACCACGCCTACATCGCGGCCGTCGCCGCCACTGTCGAGGCCGCGGGCATCGTCATCGGGGACATCGGCAGCGACTGCGACGAACCGCGCGGCGGACTTCCGCATCGGCGGCGACCTGGAGGACTTCTGGGACGACGACGAGGGCTACGGGCCCTCCATGGTCATCCAGTGGCGCGAGGACCGCGGCTGGTATCACATCTGGTTCTCTGACTCCCAGGCCGCGCTCGGCGACTACACCGAAGACCTCCCCGGCAACCTGCCGCTCATGGCCACGCCGGAGCAGGTCGCCGGGGCCATCCAGGCGCTCGTCCCGGAGCGGTGCCAGTGCGGCGGCGGGAAGCCACCAGCCGTGCCGGCCTGGCAGATGCCCCGCGGATACGAGGGCGGACCCGCCCTGCCCGGAAGACGACGGGTGGGACGTGTCGCCCGGCTCGAGCGGTCGCTGACCGCCTACGCCGGGTTGCGGCCCCGGAAGGCCTCCCGGCATGGCTGGCCCGTTCTCAGCGGATAACTGTCATTATCCGCTGAGTCCGGCTAGAATCTCAGTGGATAACGACGTTTCCGGCAGCGCAGTGGCCGGGGCAGAACTCAGCGGATAACAAGGAGCCCCCCGTGGACGGAGCCCGCTCGGCGCCTGATCCTCTTGCCGACAGGTACGTGCGCAGGAACATCGCGCTGCTGGCGGCGATCGAGAACACGCCCGGCTCTGCGCAGGACCGCCGGATTAGAGGTGCCCTGGCCCGCCGGGGGCTTGTCTGCGAGCAGGGCCAGGACCGCTGGTTCCTCACCAGCGCGGGATCCGCCGCACTCGCTGCCTGGGACGCCCGGCAGGCCAGCCAGCGGTGACCGCGCCTGTCGTCCCGCTGCGGCCCGCTGATGACATCGGGGCGGCCGCCCACGAGGCCCTCGGCGTGGTGAGCCGGCACCTTGACCGGTGCAAGCTGTCGGCCCGCACCGTCCGGGCCTACAAACGGCAGGCCGCCGCGTACGCCGACTGGCTGGCCGCCAACGCCAGCGCCCACGGCGACGCGTTCGCGGACCTGATCGGTGCCGAGGGCGCCGTCACCGCCTGGAAGCGGGACATGCTCACCGCCAGGTCCAGCCCGGCGACGGTCAACCAGGCGCTGGCCGCCGTCACGCTGATGTACGAGCAGGCCGGTCTTCGGATCTCCGTGAAGCGGGTCCGCATTCCCAGGCCCGGCGAGCCCGACGCGCTCACCCGCCCGCAGGAGGCCGCGCTCCGCCGCTCCGCCGCCCGGCGCGGCCCACGCGACGCTGCGCTCATCGCGGTGCTGCTGGACACCGGCGCGCGAGTCGAGGAGTGCGCCCGGTTGGATATCGAGGACTTCGCGATCACCGCCCGCACCGGCGAGGTCCGGTTGCACGGCAAGGGCGACGAAGTCCGCTACGTCCCGCTGGCCCGCCGCGCCCGCGAGCTGGTCTCAGCGTGGCTGGACGTGCGCGGCCGCCACCCTGGGCCGATCTGGACCGGGCAGCGCGGCCCGCTCACCATCTCCGGCATCACCCAGGTCGTGCTCGCCGCCGGCAACGACGCCAGCATCCCCGGCCTTCGGCCCCACCGCGCCCGGCACACTTTCGCCACCCGGCTCCGCCAGGGCGGGGCCGACCCCGCCCAGGTCCAGGCCCTGCTCGGACACGCCTCAATCGACACTGCGGCCAGGTACTTCCGATCCGGGGCAGCCGAGAACGCCGAAGTCATCGAACGAGTCTTCAGCGACTAACAGGCCGCTGACCAGCCCACTGCCGCTTTTCGCCGTACTTGGTCTGCCCCCCTCCACGGCCGCCAGCTGCCCGCGGGCTCGCTGATCGTGGCCGGCGCCATCGCCCGGAACGCTCCCGGAACGACCGGCAAGGTCTCGCTGCGGGCAGCGCACGCCGCGCCGGAACCCGCCCGGGGAAAGGGGCCGTCCTATGCGTAACACCATGCGTCAGGCGCGCTCGCCGGCGTCCATCAGCACAAGGGCGTTCCTGAGGCCCTGCTCCAGCACCTCGTCCGCCAGCTCCCGGTCCGCCAGAGCACGGGAGAGCTGCATCGTCCCGATCAGCAGGGCGAACAAGCCCAGTGTCGTGCCGCGGGCTGAGGGCGGATCGTCCGGGGCGAGGCGGCCGGCGATTTCGCCGGCGATGGCCAGCACGCCCTCGGTGTAGGCGCGCCTGGTGGCATCGCCGCAGCGCCCGATCTCGGCGAGCAGGGCAGCGGACGGGCAGCCGTCCTGGGGACTGTCGCGGTGCGCGGCCGACAGGTACTCACGCACCATCAGCTCCACGCCGTCGCGGCCCGGCGGCTGGGTGCTGTACTGCACGCGCTGGGCGCGCAGCTGGCCGGCGACCGCGGCGGCGACCAGGTCCTCCTTGGACGCGAAGTGGGCGTAGAAGGCGCCGTTGGTCAGCCCGGCGTCCGCCATCAGGGTCGCGACTCCCGAGCCGTCGATGCCGTCTGCCTTCAGCCGGCGGCCGGCCATCTCGACGATGCGGCGCCGGGTCGCCTCCTTGTGCTGCTTGCCGTATCTGGCCACGCCGCGCTCCTTCCCGCTCGCCTCGGGAGCTTGCCATATGCGCCCCCTGACGTTATTGTATTACAATCGTACTTCAATCGTCACGGGCACGCCAGAAGTCTGGCCGGCTCGCCGGCCGAGAGCCGCGCCCACGACGACCGCAAGCCCGGCAAGGTGCCTGCCCAGCCACACGTGCTCGCGCGCCGGGCGGCGCGAGGACAGAGATGAGACGTAATGAAAGCGTTCGTAGTGGGCCGGTACGGCAGCTCAGACGGCGTGCAGATGCGCGAGGTGCCCGAGCCCGGTGTCGGTGCCCATGACGTGCTGGTGGAGGTGCGGGCGGCGAGCGTCAACCTGCTGGACGCCAAGATCAGGGACGGCGAGTTCAAGCAGATCCTGCCCTACCGGGTGCCGTTCGTGCTCGGTCACGACGTGGCCGGCGTGGTCGTGCGGGCGGGCCCGGCGGTGCGGTCGTTCAGGCCCGGCGATGAGGTCTACGCCCGGCCCGGCAAGGACAACATCGGCACCTTCGCCGAGCTGGCCGCCGTCCACCAGGACGATCTCGCCCGCAAGCCGGCCACCCTGACCATGGAGGAATCCGCCGCTCTGCCGCTGGTGGCGCTGACCGCGTGGCAGGCGCTGGTCGAGCGGGCGGACCTGCGCCCCGGCCAGAAGATCCTCATCCACGCCGGGTCCGGTGGTGTCGGGACGATCGCGATCCAGCTCGCTAAGCACCTCGGCGCGCACGTCGCGACGACCACGGGCACGGCCAACACCGGATGGGTCAAGAACCTCGGCGCCGACGTAGTCATCGACTACAAACGCGAGGACTTCGAGACCATCGTGCGCGGCTACGACGTGGTCCTGGACAGCCTCGGCGGGCAGACGCTGGAAAAATCCCTCCGCGTGCTCAGACCAGGCGGCATCGCCATCGGCCTCGCCGGCCCGCCCGACCCCGCCTTCGCCAGACAGATCGGCGCCAATCCCGTCGTCCGCCTCGCGACCGTGCTGCTCAGCGCCCGGACCAGGCTGCGGGCCCGGCGACGCCATGTGCGGTACTCGTTCCTGTTCATGAAGGCCAGCGGCGAGCAGCTCCGCGCGATCGCCGCCCTCGCCGACGCCGGCACCATCAGGCCGGTCATCGACCGGGTCTTCCCCTTCGGCTCGGCCAAGGACGCCATGGCCTACGTCGAGAGCGGGCGGGCCAAGGGCAAGGTCGTCGTCACGATGGCTGACCTGGCCGCTGATCCGCCCGGTCACGCCGCCAGCCGCCAATGCGCGGACACCGCTCACGCAAATCCCACCCGCAGAAAGGTACGGCCGTGAATAACCAGCAAGAAGCACCAGACGACGTGGGGACGTCGTACCAGGACGCACCGACCCGCACCATCGCCGCCGGCGGGGTGACTTTCGCCTACCGCGAGCTCGGCCCCACGACCGGGGTCCCGGTGATCTTCCTCACCCACCTGGCCGCGGTCCTGGACAACTGGGACCCCCGGGTCGTCGACGGCATCGCCGCCAGACACCACGTCATCACCTTCGACAACCGGGGCGTCGGCGCTACCACCGGTACGACGCCGGACACCATCCAGGCGATGGCCGCGGACGCCGTCACGTTCATCCGGGCGCTGGGCCTGAACCAGGTCGACCTCCTCGGCTTCTCCATGGGCGGCATGATCGCCCAGGTAATCGCCCAGGACGAACCGCAGCTGGTCCGCAAGCTGATCCTCGCCGGCACCGGGCCCGCCGGAGGCGAGGGCATCAAGAACGTGACCAGGATCTCGAACCTCGACACCATCCGGGCACTGCTCACCTTCACCGACCCCAAACAGTTCCTGTTCTTCACCAGGACACCCAACGGGCGTCGCGCCGGCCAGGAGTTCCTGGCCCGCCTGAAGGAACGCACCCGCGACCGGGACAAAAAGATCTCGCTCAGGTCCTACGCCGCCCAGCTCAAGGCCATCCACCGCTGGGGCCTGCAGCAGCCCTCCGACCTGTCCGTCATCCACCAGCCCGTCCTCGTCGCCAACGGCGACAGCGACAAGATGGTCCCGACCAAGAACTCAGCCGACCTGGCCCGCCGCCTGCCCGGCAGCGAGCTGGTGATCTACCCCGACGCCGGCCACGGCGGCATCTTCCAGTTCCACGCCCAGTTCGCCCAGAAGGCCCTCGAGTTCCTCGGACGGTAGAGCCGGCACGGGAGGCCCCGAAGCGCAGCCGGCGCAAACAGCCGGAGGGTGAACTCCGCCGATCACTGTGAGGACCACTAACCAGCGGCGCGCGAGCAGTTACCCGGGAGATCACCGATGACCTGCCGGAGCTGCTAGCCGCGACGGTGCATCGACCCAGGCGGCTGCCGTACACCCTCAGCGCAGCGCCAGCCGCATCACCGCCAGACACGACAACTCCGCGGTCGTCAGACTCGACCCCGGCCAAGCCCACCAGCGAAACAGAGCCATCCGATGAGCCAGCCCAGCACCATCAGCCTCGAGCGGACGACCCCGCGAACTGCCAGGATCACGTTCGCGAACCCTCCCGCGAACCTGGTGATCCCCGAGACCATCGTGACGTTGCACGACATCGTCGCGGGGCTCGAGGCGGACCCCGACATCCAGGTCGTCGTCTTCTCCAGCGAGGTCCCCGACTTCTTCATCAACCACTTCGACGGCGCCGCCGCCGGCGACCTCCCCGTGCCCGAGCACGAGGACGACGACCCGGTCTGGACCGACATGGTCCTGCGGCTGAGCAAGGCCCCGTACGTCAGCATCGCGGCCATCCGCGGCCGCACCCGCGGGGCCGGCAACGAACTGGCGCTGGCCTGCGACCTGCGCTACGCCAGCCGCGAGAAGGCGATCTTCGGCCAGCCCGAGGCCGGCATCGGCATCGTGCCCGGCGGAGGCGGAACCGAGCGACTGCCCCGCGCCATCGGCCGCGACCGGGCGCTCGAGGCCATCCTCAGCAGCGCCGACTACGACGCCGACACCGCCGAGCGCTGGGGATGGGTCACCCGGGCCCTGCCCGACGCGGAACTCGACGCCTTCGTCGACGCGACGGCTGCCCGCCTCGCCTCCTTCGACCGGCAAGCCCTGGCGACCGCGAAGGCGATGGTCAACCGGGCGACACTGCCGCCAGACGCGGACCTGGTCACCGCCTACGGCGAGTTCGCGGACTCGCTGACACAGCCGGGATTCCTCACTCGCGCGGCCGCGCTCGGCGCACTGGCCGCCGACAAGGGCCTCGACGTCGAGTACCAGCTGGGCGAATACCTCGGCCTGGCCAACCAGACCCCCTAACCACTCTCGCCGCGGCAGAGCCGGCCGCGAGCATGCCGGGGACTACCCGACGGAGGGGGCCAGTAACAACCGAGCCGTCAGCGCCGCTACGACGGCCAGGTTCCTGAACAATGATGCTCCGCTGGGGGGTCGCGGTAGGGGTGGTCAGCGCCTGCAGAATGGGTTGCCGGTGCAGCGGGCCGCTAACGCCCAAAACGGTTCCATTGTGGGCCGAGGGCCGGGACAGCGAGGTGCCGGTCGTGGTGCCCGGGCTCAGCACCGTGACGGCGGTGGCCGCGGGGGAGGAGCACAGCCTGGCGCTGCTGGCCAACGGCACGGTGATGGCCTGGGCGACAACCACGAGGGCCAGCTCGGCACCGGGACCACCAAGACCTCAGCGGTGCCGGTGCCGGTGAAGGGCCTGTCCGGGGTGACCGCGATCGCGGCCGGGTCGCTGTTCAGCCTGGCCCTGATGAGCAACGGCACGGTGGTGGCCTGGGGCGACAACCGCGAAGGCCAGCTCGGCGACGGGACGCTGCGCAACAGCACGGTGCCGGTGCCGGTGACGGGCCTGTCCGGGGTGACCTCGATCGCGGCCGGTGCGCTGCACTCGCTGGCCGTGCTCGGCAACGGCACCGCGATGGCCTGGGGTGATAACGAATCCGGGCAGCTCGGCGTCGGCCGCCGGGTCAGCCTGCGGGTGGTCCCGACGGCGGTCGCCAAGATCACCGGGATCACGGCGATCGCAGCGGGGGAGGAGCACTCGGTGGCCCTGCTCTCGGACGGGTCGGTCTGGGTCTGGGGCGGCAACGGCGAGTTCCAGCTCGCCCGGCGGAACGGGTTCCCCGGCGGGATCGGGCAGAGCAACGTGCCGCTGCGGGTGCCCGGGCTCGGTAAGGCCAAGGCCATCGCCGCCGGTGGCTCGTTCTCCCTGGCCGTGCTGGCCGGCGGCCGGGTCAGGGGCTGGGGGGACAACGCGTTCGGGCAGCTCGGCAACGGCGGCGCCCAGACCGGCCCGGCCCTGGTCACGGTCACCGGCCTGTCCGGCGCCGCCCGGGTCGTGGCCGGGGGCGTGACCGCGCTCGCGTTCGGCCCGGCCGCCACGACGGGCCCGGCGGCCACTGCGGCGGGCCCGGTCTCCAGCCCCTGGCGGATCGCGGGCAACCCGCCGAACCCGGGGGGCGTCGACGGCCTGAAGGACGTGTTCTTCGGCTCGGTCGCCGCCGGGAGCGCGAGCGACGCCTGGGCGGTGGGCGCGTCCGACGCCCTCTCGGCCAGCAGCCAGCCCCTGGCCGAGCACTGGGACGGCCACGCATGGACCACGGCGGCGGTGCCGATGCCGGCCGGCGCGGCCGACGCCCAGGTCGACGGCGTAGACGAGGTGAGCGGTGGCAACGTGTGGGCGGTCGGCAACCTGACCACCAGCGCTGGTGCGGAACGGACGCTGATCGAGCACTGGGACGGCACGGCATGGTCCGTGGTCCCGAGCCCTAAACCGCGGACCGGCTTCGGTGCCTTCGACGAGCTGAGGGGGATCGGCGGGACCTCGGCGGGCGACCTCTGGGCGGTGGGTGAATACTCCGACGGCCAGAACTTCAACGCGATGCTGTTCGCGCACTGGAACGGCACGGCGTGGAGCTTCGTGAAGGAGCCGGCGGCCCTGCATGCCAGCGCCTTCGGCAATGCCGTGACCGTGCTGTCGCCCACCGACGCCTGGGCGGTGGGCGAGAACGGCTTCCAGTCCGCCACGCTGTCCGCGCACTGGGACGGGCACGCCTGGTCGTTCGTGAAGACCCCGTTCCCGCAGGACGGGGCCGACCCGCAGAACTTCCTCACCGGGGGCACCGCAACCGGCCCCGGCAACGTCTGGGCCAGCGGCTACGAGGGCAACGTCAACCAGCAGAACTTCAACCTGCCCTACGTGCTGCACTGGAACGGGACCGCCTGGTCGCTGACCGAGACGCCGAACGCCGGCACCGAGGGCAGCCTGCTGGCGGGAGTGACCGCGCTGTCGCCGGCCGATGTCTGGGCGGCCGGGCAGACCGGGGAGTCCGACGGTGCCCTGCTGACGTTCGCCGAGCACTTCAACGGGCAGTCCTGGTCGGTGGTGCCGAGCCTGGATCCGGGGGAACTCGGCGACGCGCCGGACAGCACCTTCGACGCCATCGCCGGTGTGCCGCCGCATGTCCTGTTCGGCGTGGGTAGCCAGGAGACACCGACGTTCTGCTGCCTCGCCGCCTCGCCGAACGGAGCACCGCAGGCTGAACCGTAAGTTACTCACCGGTTGACAGCGGCTGTGGCTTGCCCGACCCTGGAGCGATGACCGCTGGCCAGATCACTGACCGCACCGAAGGGCTCGGGGGACCGGACGCCGGGATTTCCCGGTGGGCCGACCTGAACGGGCCCGTTCGCTACCTGGACTTCGGCGGCCCCGCCGACGGCCCGGTGATCGTGTGCGTGCACGGGCTCGGCGGCTCGGCGGTCAACTGGGTCTCGGTCGCGCCGCTGCTGACCGGCGCCTGCCGGGTGCTGGCCCCCGACCTGGCCGGGCACGGCCTGACCCAGTCGCTCGGGCGCGGCACCGACGTGGCCTCGAACCGGGCGCTGCTGCACCGGTTCGTCACCTCGGTGACCGGCGGCCCGGTGATCCTCATGGGCAACTCGATGGGCGGCATGATCTCGCTGCTCGAGGCGAGCGCCGCCCCGGCCACCGTGGCCGGCCTGGTCCTGGTGGACCCTGCCCTGCCGTTCGTGGCCGCGCGGCCCGACCCCCTGGTGACCGCGATGTTCGCGCTGTACCTCACCCCCGGGCTGCGCCGGGCGGCGCAGGCCAGGCGATACCGTCAGGCCCCGGCCGACCTGGTCGCCAGCATCCTGCGGATCTGCTGCGCGGACATCTCGCGGGTGGACCCGGAGGCGATCGCACGGCATGTCGAGGTCGCGGCGCAGCGGGCCGGGTTCCCCGGCATCGAGGCCGATTTCGCCGCCGCGGTGCGGTCGGTCGTGCGCACCGTCGGCTACCCCCACGGCCGTGCCTACGGCCGGCGGATCCGCTCGGTCACCTGCCCGGTGCTGCTGATCCACGGCACCGCCGACCGCCTGGTGCCGGTCGCGGCGGCGCGCGCGGCGGCCCGGGCCAACCCCTCATGGTCGCTGCGCGAGTTCGCCGGCGTGGGACATGTGCCGCAACTGGAAGTCCCGCGGGACACCGCGGACGCGGTGCTGGGATGGCTCGGCTCGGCGGGCCAGCGGGCGGCGCGGGCCGCCCGCGCGGCGCGCACGCCCGGGCCCGCCGCGGACGGCGCGAGCATGCGGTAGCCCGGCCCGGTGGATGACACCCCAGGTAGCCGAGGTGCATCACGGGCCGCTGCCGGGGGAATATATGTATAAGACCTGCGCCTAACCGCCCGGCGGGGCTGAGCGGGCAGTGCAGTCGTTTGGGCCCTGGAGGTGCACGTGGGTCTGAAAGCGGTGCCTGAGCGTTCCCGGCCCCGGGTGGGCCTGGTCCTCGGCGCGGGCGGCGTGCTGGGCGCGGCCTGGATGGCTGGCGCGCTGCCCGCCCTGCAGGAGCGGTTGCCACGCCCGCTCGGTGAACTGGACCTGATCGTCGGTACCAGCGCGGGCAGCGTCCTGGCCGCGGCGCTGCGCTGCGGGATCAGTATCGACGAGTTGATCGCCCACCAGCGGGGCGAGCCAGTGGGGCCGCTGGAAGCCGCCGCCGTGGACGGTCTCACCGGTGGCCCCTGGCCGCCCGCGCCCCGCTTGCGCCTCGGCTCGGCCAGGCTGATGCTGGCCCTGGTGCTATCCCCGCACCGGGTGCATCCCGGCGTGCTGGCCAGCGCCTGGCTGCCGCGAGGCCGGGCGCACCACCACCCGCTCCGCGACATGGTGCACGCCCTGCACTGCCACGCTCACGGCGTGCCCGTATCCGCCGAGCCGCCGGCCTGGGTCCACCGCGAGACCTGGATCGTGGCCGTCGACTATCATTCCGGCCGGCGGGCCGTCTTCGGCCGGCCCGGTGCGCCGCCCGCCCGGCTGCCCGACGCCGTGGTCGCCTCGTGCTCGATCCCCGGCTGGTATCAGCCCGCCGTGATCGGCGGCCGCCGGTACGTGGACGGCGGCGTTCGCTCGCCGACGTCGCTGGGCATGCTGGCCCGGGCCGGCGTCGACGAGGTGTTCGTGCTCGCCCCGATGGCCAGCGTGGTCGCGGACCGGCCGCGGATGCCGCACGAGCGGCTGGAGCGGCAACTGCGGGCGCTGCTCACCATGGCGCTGCTGCGCGAGGTCCGGGCGCTGCGCGCGGCGGGCATCACGGTCACCGTGCTCACCCCCGGGCCGGAGGACCTGGCCGTCATGGGGGTGAACCTGATGGATCCGCGCCGCCGCCGGCAGGTGTTCGAGACCTCGCTGACCACCTCGGCGGCCGCGCTGGCCGGCCCGGCCGGGCGCGAGGCGGTGGCTTAGCGCCGCGCTCACTCCATCCGGTCGAGGATCTGCCGCACCAGGTCCATCGGGGTGTGCGGGTGCAGGAACGCGAACCTGGCGACCGTCTCACCCTCCCAGGCCGACGGCGGGATGAAGGCCACCTGGTCGGCCAGCAGCCGGTCCGCCCACTCGGTGTACTGTTCCGGCGCCCAGCCGCGGCGGCGGAACAGCACGATGCCGAGGTCGGGCTCGCGGATCAGGTCCAGGTAGCCGCGCTTGGAGATCTCCGCGGCGGTGTCCCTGGCCTGCCGGATCGCCGCCTCGATGGCCTCGGCGTAGGCGCGGGCCCCGTGCACCGACAGTGAGAACCACAGCGGCAGGCCGCGGGCCCGCCGGGTGAGGTGGTAGGCGTAGTCGGTCGGGTTCCAGTCCGCGGGCTCCTCGTGGATCACGTCGAGGTAGGACGCGTCCTGCTTGTGCACCGAGCGGGCCAGCGCCGGGTCGCGGTACAGCAACGCGGCACAGTCGAACGGCGCGAACAGCCACTTGTGCGGATCCAGGACGAAGGAGTCGGCGTGCTCGATGCCGTCATAGGCAGACCGGACGCTCGGGGCGAAAAGCCCGGCACCGCCATAGGCGCCGTCCACGTGGAACCACAGGCCGTGGTCGCGAGCGACCCCGGCCGCGCCGGCCAGGTCGTCGATGATCCCGGCGTTCGTGGTGCCCGCCGTGGCGACCACCGCGGCCAGCGAGGACGGGTCGCCGTCGGCCGCGATGGCGGCCCGCAGCGCGTCGCCGGTCAGCCGGTGGTCCGGCGTGGTCACGGTCAGCGGGCCCATCTCCAGGATGCGCAGCGTATTGCCGATCGAGGAGTGGGCGTCGCCGCTGACCACGGCGCGCAGCCGGCGGCCCTGGCCGCCCGGTCCGGCCCGGCGCTTGGCCATCTCCCTGGCGACCATCAGCGCGGACAGGTTCCCCGCGGACCCGCCGGAGACGAAGCACCCGCCCGCGGAGCCGGGCAGCCCGGCGCGGTCGGCGATCAGCCGCAGCACGAGGTTCTCCGCGTGGATCGCCCCCGAGGCCTCCAGCCAGGAGATGCCCTGGATCGAGGCACAGGAGACGAGCATGTCGAACAGCAGCGCGGCCTTGGTCGGCGCGGCGGGGATGAAACCGAGGAACCGGGGGCTGTCCGCGGAGATCACCGCCGGGGCCAGGACCGAGGCGTACGCGCCAAGCACCTGATCCGCGTTGTGCGGCTCCTCGCCGGGCAGCCCGCGCAGCAGGGCGTCGAACTCCGCCGGGTCCCGGCGGCTTCCGTCCAGGGGAACCGGATCCAGCCGCAACCGGTTCTCGGCGTACGCCAGGACCGAGCGGATCATCTGCTCGGTGGTCGGATCCACACTGTGCATGGGCGAAACCTAGTGCACCACGGCCGGTGACGGCCGTCCGGGGCTGGCAGGATGTCTGCGTGGCGGTGTTGACCCGGGCGGCAAGCCGCCCCGGAACCCCCCAGGTGTTGGCCCGGGGGGGCGACCCCCCGGACCCCCCGGGTGGCCTCAGCCTCGCGCGACTCCGTCGCGTGAAGCTGGGCCCTGATGGCTTAGCGAGCGAGGTGGCACGCTGAGATTTCACCGGCTGCGAGTGCTGCGCCGTATGCCGCATCCCGGGCGCGGCTTCACCCAGGGCCTGATCGTCGGCGGGGACACGGTGTGGGAGAGCCACGGCGGGTACGGGCGGTCGGCGCTGCGCCGGTACCCGTTCGGCGCGCAGCGGCCGGAGCGGCAGGCGCCGCTGCCGCCCGAGCTGTTCGCCGAGGGCATCTGCCGCGCCGGGGCGCACCTGTGGCAGCTCACCTGGCGGGAGCGGGTCGCCCTGCGCTGGGACGCGGGCAGCCTGGAGCTGCTGGACAAGGTCCCCTTCAACCGCGAGGGCTGGGGGATCTGCGCCGCGGACGGCGCCGTCGTGACCAGCGATGGCACCAGCGAGCTGGTCCGGCGGGATCCGGCCACGCTGGAACCGCTCGGCGTGGTCATGGTCCGCGCCGACGGCGGGCGGGTGTCGGACCTCAACGACCTCGAATGGGCCGGGGGGCGGATATGGGCGAACCTGCTGGGCAAGCGGTACCTGGCCGGCATCAACCCGGGCAGCGGCGAGGTCACCGACATCGTGGACGCCAAGGCGGTGATGGAACGCCACTGGGGTGACCCGGAGGCGGTGCTCAACGGTGTCGCGGCGCTGCCCGGCACCGGGGAATTCCTGCTCACGGGCAAGAACTGGCGGTCGATGTACCACGTCCGGCTGGCCGAGCACAGCGCCCCCAAGGACGCGGCCCGGCTGGTCCTCGGCTGAGCGGCCCGCTGCCGCCGGCGAGGGCGGCCAGCGACGCGGTCAGGCGCGGTACTCGCGCCCGGTGAGTTCCAGGAACACGTCCTCCAGCGTGGCGCCGGACACCCGCAGCCCGGTCAGCGCGTCCTGGCCGGCCAGCCCGGCCAGGACCACCGCGGGCTCCCTGGTGGCGATGGTCAGCGACACGCCGTCGTCGGTCACGCTGCCGGCCGCGCCTGGCCCGGGCAGCAGGGCCCGCGCCTGCGCCACCGACAGGCACCCCGACGCCACGCTGATCCGCAGCGGCTGGTCCAGCTCGCGGATCAGGGCGGCGGGCGGCCCGATCTTGAGGATCTTCCCATGATCCATGATCGCGACGCGGTGGCAGAGGGATTCCGCCTCGTCCATGTGGTGGGTGGTGAGCACCACGGTGCGGCCCTCCGCACTGATCTTCCGCAGCAGGTCCCACAGGTTCCGCCGGGCCTGCGGATCCAGGGCACCGGTCGGCTCGTCCAGGAAAAGAAGCTCGGGATCGTGCACCAGCGCGCAGGCGATGGACAGGCGCTGGGCCTGGCCGCCGGACAGTTTCTCGGTGCGGGTGCCGGCCTGGTCCTCCAGCCCGACCACGCCCAGCATGCTGTCCGCGCGCTGGGCGCTGACCCCGTACAGCGAGGCGAACGTGCGCAACTGCTCCCGCGCGGTGAGCTGCTCGAAGAACGACGACGCCTGCAACTGCACGCCGATCCGCGGCAGCAGCGCGGAATCCCGTGGCCACGGCCGGACGCCGAGCACGGTGACGTCGCCGCCATCGGGCTCGCGCAGGCCCTCGATGATCTCCAGTGTGGTGGTCTTGCCCGCCCCGTTCGGGCCCAGGATCCCGAAGAACTCGCCCTGATCCACCTCGAATGTCACGCCGTCCACGGCGGCTACCCGGCCGTAGGACTTGCGCAGGTCACGCACCGAGATCGTCGCTGGCATGCGGGCCACTGTACTGGCCTGGGGGAGCGACCCCCCTGGAACCCCCCGATGACCTCAGTGCCCCGCGACTCCGTCGCGGGGCACTGAGCCCTGCTGGCCCGGGGGAGCGACCCCCCTGGAACCCCCCGACGGCCTCAGTGCCCCGCGACTCCGTCGCGGGGCACTGAGCCCTGACCCTGGTCCCGCTTCCCGGCTCCGGGGACGGGCCTGACGGCGATCGCTGACCAGGCGCTATCGGGAGGAGAGGACCTCGGCTATCTTCGCGGCGGCGGCCGAGGGGTCATCGGTGTCGTGCAGCACTTCTCCCCAGGACCAGCGGTAGTACCAGCGAAGGTGGCCCCGGTCATCGGTGCCGGGGGTGCAGCCGATGTTTTCCGTGAGCATCGTCGCGCCCGGTGCGAAGATGTGCAGGGCGGCCGGGTAGGTGGTCTTCACCGTGGCTTGCAGGCCCTGCGTGTCAAGGGCGGTCGCTAGCCGGTGCAAGTGGTAGGTGCGAGCGTGATCCCGTGCGCGGTCCACCGTCTCCTCTGCTGTGCATAGCGGTTCTCGGGGTCGCCATATTGTCCGCGCCGGGTATACCTGCTTGTCAACCCTGGGGCGGGTATGGCCCGTATCCGCCGGCCGTGTACGGGTCCGCGCGGTAGCCCTCCTCGTAACCTGGGGCATGCCCGGCGGTGTGGTACCCGTCCTGATACCCGGCTTGCTCCGCGTAGGGGTGCCCGGAGTAGCCGTCGGCGTAGGGCACGGTCCCTGCGGCGGGCTCGGCATACGGCGCCGGCGCGTCGTAGCCGGGCGGCGAGTAGACGCGCAGCGGGTCCGCGAGGTAACCGGGGTAGCCCGCGGTGGCCTGGTTGTCCGCGAACCCCGCGGCGGAGCCGCCGTTGCCACCGCCGGTGTACTGGTAGGGGTTCCCGTACGCGGGCGTCTGCGCCTCGGCGGGCGGCGCGGCGGGTGCGGGCGGCGCGCTGTACCACTCCGCCGTGGGCGCGGGGACCGGCGCGGCGGCCGGGGGCGCGGACTGGTAGGCGTAGCCATCAGGGCTGGCATAGTCGGCCGTGGGGTAGCTGCCGCTACCGTGCCCGTTACCGTTCGGGTGGGCGGTTCCGTTGACGTCCGGCTTCGCGTGCTTCCTGGCGTTGCTGTAGGAGCGGCTGTCGTTGGCCGGTACCGACTTGAGGGAGAACGACGGGCTGGTCAGCGGGTCGTCTTCGAGTGCGCCCGGGATGGGCGGCGGCGCGCTGGCGAGCGCGGCCAGGTCACGGTCCCTGGTGGCGTGCGGCCCGGTCGTGTCCCGCCGCCGGTGGTCGGGCCGGGGCTGGGGCCCGGTGTTCCGGGCCGCATGAGGTCCGGTGTCGCGCGAGGCCATGGGCCCGCTGTCGAGCGGCGCGTGCGGCTCGGGGAACGAGCGGCCGGCGGCGGCGTCCGTCTCCAGCCGCGCGGGCGGCGGGGGCGGGGGAGGCGGAGGGGCCTGCCGGGCGGCGGCACGGACCGGGAGGCGCTCGGTCACGGGCTCGCGCGCCGGCGTGCGCTCCTTGCGGACCGGCAGGTCGCGCTCTGGCGCGGGCGGCCTGGCAGGCCGGGAGTCCCGCGCGGCGGGCTTGGCCTTGGCGCCGCCGTTCGCCGGGGCCGTGGCCACCGGATCCCGTGCGGGCTTGCTCGGGCGGGCCATGGCCGACAACGGCTTGTCGGCGGAAACCTCGGCCCAGTACTGCTCGTCGGAGAGCTGGTCCCATTCGGTGCTCGGCCAGTCGTCGTCATCGTCGCGCTTGCCCCGCTGCCGGGACCGGCCCTTGGCCGCGGCCGGCGCGGGCGCCGCCTTGCGCCGCGAATCCTGCCGGTCCCTGGGGCCGTCCGTGGCGTCGTAGCCGGCCGCGGGGAACTCCACCGACGGGTGGTCGCCCGCCGGGTAGGCCCCGGCCGGGCCGAGGTCCATGGACGGGTAGTCGGCCGAGGGGAAGTCGTCGGCATGGCGCCGCGAGGGGCCGGCGTCATAGCGCCCGCGCGCCGGTGCGGACGCGGCGACGGCCGGGCGGGCCGCCTGCTTGCGGTAGCCGGGCGCGTCGGGCCGGGACGGCCTGCGCGGCGCGCCGTCGTAACCGCGGCCGCGGGAGTCCCGCTCCCTGGCCGGGCCGCGCGAGCCGTGACCGTCATGCTCGCCACGGCCGCGGGAGGCGCTGCCCCGCGCGGTCGCGGGCACCCGCCCGGTATCCCGCTCCCGCCACCGCTCGTCCTGGTCGCGGCGCCGGTCGCGGCCACTGGGCCGCATCTCCGGCTCGTCGTCCTCATCACCGCGCCCGAGCCGAATGCTCAGAAAGACCGCAATGAGGACTACCACGATTACGGCCACCAGGCCGATCACGAGCAGGATCATCGCACCACCCAACTAGCCATGGCCATCTGGGCAGCGCTAGCGAGGCGCACGCGGCCACGGCGCGGGCCTTCCCCAGTATCGCTAGCGACTTGGGTCACTACGGAGGGAACTCCTTGGGCTGTGATTCTGGCGGACCGGTATGGCCCGTGTCACGCGTTTAGAGAACTTTTACTTGTGTCGTTTACTCACTGCAACCTAGCAATTACGGATTGATAGCAGTAACGAGCCTGCCACGGGCTATAGCAGCGTTGGCTATGGCCATCCAGGCCGTTTTCGCACTAGACCTCGCGGCCAGCGAGAGCCTTCTGCCAAGGGCGTAAACGGTAAACCTGTAAAAGTGCCCGGGATTCGCTGGGCAGGGCGGATCATAGCCGATCGTGCCTTTGCTGTTGTCCGCTCGACGCGCCCCAGGCGGAAGTCGCCCGGCCGGAATATCGGAGGATTGCGGCCCTATGTCGAAGACGATCCAGTAGATATACGGCGTGATCGGCGCGGCGGCGTCATCCATGACCAGCGCGAGTGACTTTGTTCCGGCCGGCGCGCCCGACCAGTGAATCGCCGGATGCCGGCCCGCGCCGTGGCAACTGAACTCCGGCCCCATCGCCTTCCCGTTGAAGTCCGGGCTGGTCACCGTGATGGTGTCAGGAACAGCCACCAGGACCGTGCTGGGGCCGCCAATCAGGCCGCAGCCACTGATGGAAATGAGCGCCGCGGCAGCGGCGGCGGCGGCCGGAATCGATCGGCCGGACCTACCCGCCAACCGCCGCACCTGTCCCCTCTGTCCCGAGCCCGCACGCACCATCCGCAGCGATCGTATGCGCACGCGAACCCTCCCGTGGCCACCCTCGCGAAAGCGCCGCGGCTGCCGTGGATGGCGCCGGGCGACGCTTGGGCCTATGTAGCGCATCGGGTACCGGCGCCCCATGCGGGGGGTTCGGGGGGTCGTCCCCCCGGCTAGCACCGGAGCGGCCGACCACGGCGAAAGCGGCCGAAGGCCGATGAGCAGACTTATTCCGTCGGCCGCGTAGTCCCGAACATGATCTCGTCCCAGGACGGGACCGAGGAGCGCCGTGACCGGCCGCCCGCGGCCTTCCTGACCGGGCGCTCGCGCTGGGTGGCGGCAGCCGGCGCGCTCTCTTCCTTCTCCGCTGCCGTGCGGGCGCGGCCCGGCGCGGGCACCCGCGCCCGTTCAGGCTGACGGCCCTGGTCCGCGTCGGCGGCCGGGCCCAGCCTGCTGCCGATCGGGGTGACCGTTGCCCGCGCGGCGGGCCGGGGGCCGGGCGCTGGCACCGGCAGTTCCGCGTCGGGCTGGCACAGCAGGGTGGCGGTGTCGTCGGCCGGGGCGACGTGCCTGCGGTGCGGGTCGTAGACCCACTCCGCCAGGTGCGGGCGGCTGCCGGAGCTGAACGCGAGCGTGACCTGCCACCCGCCGTCGGCGCGCTTCCGGGAATCCCACTCGGCGTCCGCCGGATCGACCCCGGAGGCACGCAGGCCCTCCGCCACCAGGTCCCCGAGAGCGCGCCCAGGTCCGGAGTCCCCGGGCTGGCGCACGGTCGCGCGCTGGGCCTCCTGGGCACGGTAGGCACGCTCGGCCAGCACCGGGCCCTCGAACCGGCGCACGCGCTCGATCGGCACGCCCGCCGCGTCGGCGATCTCGTCGGCCGTCTCCCCGGCGCGAATCCGGTCCTGGATCTCCTTGGGTCGCAAGGGACTCTCCACTTCGATCTCGTACTGCGCAAGCCGCGAGAACTGCCCGCGGGCCACGACCCGCAGCCGGTCGTCGATCCGGAGCGTGAAGCGGCCACCGCTCCCCGGCGCCGTGAGAACGGCGTAGCTGCCGTCCTCACTGACCGCGACGAGGCGCAGTTCTTGCATTGGCGTCCCTCCTGCGCCGCCGGGTGACCCGGTGCACATGGTGCCGCGCGGCGGCGTAGCTCGGACCTCCCTCAGGCGAGTCTGACGGGTCAGTGCGCCGGAGGCCAGCACCGCGACCGGTGAGTCCGCGAGATCCGCGCCAAGTATCCCCGTTCCAGGCCGGCCAGGTGCCCAGGTTCCGTGATGGCCGGGAGTGCCCGGCTAGCCGGATATGCACGGATTGCCGGTCAGGCCAGGCAGGCTGCGCCATGATGGGGAACGGTGACAGGGAGCAAGATCTTGGGGCAGGCAGAGGGGACCGCACCTGGTGCAGGCGGCTAACGGGGTCTCGCCGCCGCGCGGCGAGGGCGATTCCAGGGGAGCGGAACTCGCCGACGTGATCTCCCGGCTCCGCCGGGCCATGCGCCGGGCGGCCCGCGCGGCCGACCCTGGCGCCAACCTGTCGGTTGCCCAGCTGGAACTGCTGTCCTGCCTGGCCGAGAACCCCGGCGCCCGCCCCGGCCAGCTCGCCCGGATGCTGCGGATCGCCCCCAGTTCGGAAGCGACTCTGGCCAGCGGCCTGCGCCGGGCCGGGCTGATCACCCGGTCCGGCGGCGAGGGGGACCGGCGCACGGCGTCACTGTCACTGACCGTGGCCGGCCAGGCCGCGGTGACCCGCTGGCAGGAGATCAACGAGCGGCTGCTGCGGTCCGCGATCACCGAGCTGCCGCCCGCCAGCCGCGACGTGGTGGAATCCGCGCTGCCCGCGCTGCGGGACCTGGCGGGGCTGATCGACACGCTGGCCGACGCCCCGCCCGCGGAGCCCCAGGGCACGCCCTAACGGGCCTCCGCCCGCCTGACGTCCCGGTCGTCCGCGACGGCCGCGCCGCCGTCCGGCCCGGGCAGGGCCGGCTGTGGCCTGCTCATCCGGGACGGCCACCAGTTCCACCGGCCGAGCAGTACCACTGTCGAGGGCACCAGCAGGGTACGCACCAGGAACGTGTCCATCAGGATGCCCAGGGCCAGGCCGAGGCCGATGTCACGGACCTGGCTGCCGCCCGAGCCGCTGCCGGCGACCACCGTCAGCACGATGAAGGTGCCGGCCAGCACGAGCCCGGCCGAGGTGATCGTCGACCCGGTCGCGCTCAGCGCCCGGATCACCGCCTCGCGCAGCGGCAGGCGCCGCGCCTCCTCCCGGATCCGGGTCATCATGAGGATGTTGTAATCCTCGCCGAGGGCGAGCAGGAAGATGAACATCAGGAACGGCATGAAGAACACCAGGCCGCCGCTGTTGCCGATCTTGATGAAGACAAGCACCGACAGGCCTAGCGCCGCCAGGTAGGAGATCCCCACCGAGACGATCAGGTATAGCGGTGCCACCAGGCTGCGCAGCACCAGCGCGAGCAGGATCCCGATCGCCAGGATCGCGATGGGGATGATGCGCTTGAGGTCGCTGTTGGAGATGCTGCTGATGTCATAGAGGGCCGGCGCCTCGCCGCCGAGCGCCGAGTCGGACGCACCGATCGACTTGGCGACCGCGGTGGTCTCCGCACGCAGGGACGGCGTCGCGTTCATCGCGCTTGTGCTGCCCGGATCGCCGGCCTTCAGGCCCGTTTCGTACAGCACGGTCCGGCCATCCGGGCTGACGAAGTTGGCGGTGGCGCGGTAGGCCTGGTACGCGCCGACCGACACGCCCGAGCCCGGGGGAGGTGCTGGCGGCAGCGCCTTAGCCGGCCCGAGCTTGGCGTGCAGCGCGGTGAACTGGGCCGGGGTGAGCTGGGCGCCGGTCGGGTTCAGCGGCCCGCTGACCTGGGTGAACAGCCCGCTCGCCTGGAGCTTGCCGGTCGCCGCGGCCAGCGGTGCCGGGTCCTGCCATACCGGGGTGCCGAAGCGGAGGATCACCGTGGTCGGGTTGGCCGCGGACTGCGGGAAATACCTGGTGAGCTGCGCCTGCCCGGCGGCAGAGTCGGTGCCGGCGGGCGGGGCGGTGCTCCCGCCGAAACCGGCCGCCGCGTAGCCGAACACCGCGAACGCTAGCCCGCCGAACACCACGATCCCGGACACCAGGGTCGGGATCGGGTGCGTCACGATGCGGCCGGCCACGCGGCCCCAGGCGCCTGCCTTGCCGCTGCCCTGGATGTTCCACGGCAGCAGCTTCGGCCGCCCGAAGACCTTGCGGAACAGCGAGCGCTTCATGGCCAGCAGCGACAGCCGGATGGACAGCAGCGCCGGCAGCAGCGTCAGCGCCGCGATCAGGGTGACGCCGATGGCGATCGCGAACGGGCCGCCGAGGTCGGCGTAGAAGGAGAAGGAGGCGAGCAGCAGCGTCAGCATCGCCGCGATCACCGTGGCCGCGGAGAACGTGATGGACTCGCCGACCTTGGTCACCGAGCTGACGATCGCGTCCCGGGCCGGGCCCCTGGTGTGGAGGAAGTCGCCGAGCAGGCTGCCGCCCAGGCCGCGCGCGCCGGGGTAGTACTCGCCCGCGGTGGCGTGCTGCCCGGCCCGCAGCGCCTCGCGGACCCGGAAGACCAGGAACAGCCCGTAGTCGGTGCCCGCGCCCAGCACCAGCACGATCATCAGGAACTCGGCGATGGGGGAGACCTGGAGCCCGTGCTGGGCGGCCTCCGCGACCAGCGGCCCGGCGATGGTGAACGACAGCAGCGCCGGTATGACCGTCACCAGGGCGAGGGTGAACGACCGGAAGATCAGGACCAGCAGCACGAGGATGAACAGCAGCGACAGCAACTGGATCTTGCTGCCGGTGTTACCCGATGCCTTCTGCTGGTCCACCTGCGCGGCGACGTCACCGGCCACGTGCGCCTGCAGCCCGGCGGGCAGGTGCGCCTGGGCGATCTTGGCGCGCAGGCCGTCGATCAGGTCGGTGGCGTAGTTCTGGTTACCGCCGCCTTGCTGTGCGAGCACGATCAGTTGCACCGCGCGGCCATTGGCGGACACGCCGGCGTCCTGCACCTTGGCGACCCCGCTGACCGTCTTCAGCCGGGCGGGCAGCGCGGCGATCGCGCCGAGGTCGGCCTGCGACAGCGGCGCGCTGGGCTGGGCCGCGATGACCGGGATCGGGATCAGGCTGGCGGTGCCGAACGGCGCGGCGAGCTGCTGCGCGTGCGAGCTCGGCGCGCTGGACGGAAGGAACTTGGTGTTGTTGTTCTGGGTCACGCTGTTCAGCGAGGGAAGCAACATTACCGCGAGGTACGCCCCCCCTACCCACGCGACCAGCACCAGCCAGCGGAACTTGACGGCCAGGGAACCAATAGTTCTGAAGATGGTGTCAATGTGCACGGGGTCGAGCTTACGGGGCGATCCTGACAGGACGCTGTTAAGGGTCTGCCATAGGATCGGCTCGCCATGATTACCCAGAGAAGTCATCCGATCACGAACCGGCGTCGCCGGTGACCGGTTCCACGCGCTCCGGGGGGCCGCTGATCAGCGTGATCCTCGCCGTCCGGGAGGTGGCGGAGTACCTGCCCGGCTGCCTGGACTCGATCCTCGGCCAGCCGCGCCTGCCCGCCGGGATCGAGGTGATCGCGGTGGACGACGCCTCCCCGGACGCCTGCGGGGCCATCCTGGACGCCCGGGCCGCCGCGGACCCCCGGCTGCGGGTGATCCACCTGCCCGGGCGGGCCGGCCCGGGGCCGGCCCGGATGCGGGGCCTGGCCGAGGCCAGCGGCGCGCACGTGTGGTTCGCCGACCCCGACGACCGGCTCGCCGAGGGCAGCCTGGCCGCGGTCGCGGACCGGCTGGCGCGGGACCGTCCCGACATCCTGCTCATCGACTACCGCATCCTGCGGCCGGGCGGCGGCACGGAGCCCAGCCACGGCGCCGTGCTGCTGGCCGGCGATCCTGGCGTGGTCACGCTCGCCGACCGGCCCGCGCTGCTCGACCGCACGATGACGCTGTGGAGCAAGGTGTTCCGCCGGGGCTTCGTCACCGGGCTCGGCGTGCCGATGCCGCCGGGCATCCACGAGGATGTGCCGCTGTCCGCCACGGCGCTGCTGACGGCGGGGCGGATCGCGCTGCTCGACCAGGTCTGCTACCTGTACCGGCGGCGGCCCGGCTCGTTCCTTGGCACGGCGAGCCTGGACCATTTCGACATCTTCACGTCTTATGCACGGGTTTTCGCCGCGCTGGACGACGGCGCGGCCGCGGGGCCTAACATCCGGGCGGCGCTGTTCGGCCGGATGCTGGAGCACTACAGCTCGATCCTGGCCAGTGGCCTGGTACCGCGCGCCGCGCGGCGCCGGTTCTTCGGCCGGATGGCGGCCGACTTCCGCCGTTACCGGCCGCCGGGGTATCGCCGCCCGCCCGGCCTACGCGGCCTGAAGGTGGCCCTGATCTGCCACGACGCGTACCGCGCCTACGCGCTGCTGGCGCCGGTGAACGGTGCCAGGGTGCTGGCCCGCCGGGCGCTGGCCGGCGCGGGCTGACCGGCAGCGGCCGCCCGCCGGGCCCTGGCGGTCCCGGCGGCCGGGGGCGGACGTCGCCATCTCACCGCAAAACACGCGCAGGTCACGTAGTCTTTCTGCGGTAACGGAGCAGAGCGGGGATGAAGGACTCATGGGACAATGCGACACCTCATCGGGCTCATTCTGGCGATAGCGCTAGCGGCGACCGTGTTCTTCGGCGGCGGCTGGGGAGCGGAGCACATCGCCGCGCTCGCGGGCCACAGCGTCGGGCTGCCCAGCCGGACCGGCTTGATCGGCTTGGCCGCCGCGGCCGGGACCGGCCTGTTCCTGGGCATCCTGCTCGTGGTGCCGGCTGTGTCGCCGCTGGCCACCGGCCTGCCAGGGCTCGTCCTGCTGGGCTGGACGGCGCTGCTGGCGGTGAGCGCGCACCGCGCGCTGGCGTGGATCCCGCTCCAGGGGCACACGTTCGGCGCCGGGTTCCGCGTCCTGCTGCTGAACGGCACGCTGGCGCTGGCGGGCATGGCGATGATCGTCCCGATGTTCCTGCCGTCGCGCTGGCACGGCACCCGCTACGCCGACGACTCCGACATTCTGGAGATACCCGCCACCACCGGCCTGCTCTCCTAACCAGGGCTGCCCTCGGACCAGGGCAGCCCCGATCGCACCTCCCCGGAGGTCCGCACGGGGGCTGGCCCGATGGCGGCGGCCAGCCACGGACAGGGTTGGTCAGTGGGTTCCCGCGAACTGCTCGGCCTCGGTGGATCCGGCCAGCGCCACGGTGGCGGCGTTCGGCGTGATGGCCGAGGTCACCATGTCGAAGTAACCGGTGCCCACCTCGTGCTGATGACGCGTGGCGGTGTAGCCGGTGGGCTCTGCGCCGAACTCGGCCTCCTGCAGCCGCACGTAGGCCGGCATGCCCTCCTCGGCGTAGCCGCGGGCCAGCTCGAACATCGAGTAGTTCAGCGCGTGGAAGCCGGCCAGCGTGATGAACTGGAACTTGTACCCCATCTCGCCCAGCTCGCGCTGGAACTTCTCGATGGTGCCGTCGTCCAGGTGCTTGCGCCAGTTGAACGAGGGCGAGCAGTTGTAGGCCAGCATCTGGTCGGGGAACTCGGCCTTGATCGCCTCGGCGAACTCGCGCGCCTCCGCCAGGTCCGGCGTGGAGGTCTCCATCCAGAGCAGGTCGGAGTAGGGGGCGTAGGCGAGCCCGCGGGCGACCGAGGCGGTCATGCCGTTGCGGATCCGGAAGAAACCCTCGGCGGTGCGGTCGCCGGTGACGAAGGGCTTGTCGCGCTCGTCCACGTCGCTGGTGATCAGCGTTGCCGCGTGCGCGTCGGTCCTGGCCACCACCAGGGTCGGCACGCCGCACACGTCGGCGGCCAGCCGGGCGGCGTTGAGCGTCTTGATGTGCTGCCCGGTCGGGATGAGCACCTTCCCGCCGAGGTGGCCGCACTTCTTCTCCGACGCCAGCTGGTCTTCCCAGTGCACGGCCGCCGCGCCCGCCACGATCATGGCCTTCATCAGCTCGAACGCGTTGAGCACGCCGCCGAACCCGGCCTCGGCGTCGGCCATGATCGGCGCCAGCCAGTGGGTCCCGTTGCCGTTGCCCTCGGCCCAGGCGATCTGGTCGGCGCGCATCAGGGCGTTGTTGATCCGGCGGACCACCTGCGGTACCGAGTTGACCGGGTAGAGGCTCTGGTCCGGGTAGGTCTGCCCGGCCAGGTTGGCGTCCGCGGCGACCTGCCAGCCGGACAGGTAGATCGCCGGGAGGCCGGCCCGGACCTGCTGTACCGCCTGGTTGCCGGTCAACGCGCCCAGCGAGTTCACGTAGTCCTCGGTGTGCAGCAGCGTCCACAGCCGCTCGGCGCCGAGCCGGGCCAGCGTGTGCTCTTCCTGCACCGAGCCCCGCAGCCGGATCACGTCCTCGGCTGAGTAGCTGCGCTTGGTGCCACGCCAGCGCGGGCTCGTCGCCCATTCCCCGGCCAGGCGGGCCGCCTGGCCGACGGGGCTGGCGTCATGCTTCCCGTTGCTGCCTGCCGCGTACGCGGTGCCCTCGAGGCGACGATCGTTCACTGTGTTATTCCTCCCGATCCGTGTCGTCCCCTGGGTTGATGGGCCCAGCTTGCGCCACGCGGAGCCCGGCGGGCAGGGCAATCCGTAGTGAATATCTAGAGTTTTTTCTCTAATATGAAGATATGCCGCAGTTTCTAAGAGAAGAATCTGACTCATTTCGTTCTAGTGGTCTAGACCTTGCGACGTTCGGGCAGCGGCTGCGGCACCTGCGCCGGGCCAGGAACATGACCCTCGCCGAGCTGGGTTCCCGGGTGGGCCGGGCCCCGTCGGCGCTGTCCCTGCTGGAGAACGGGCGCCGCGAGCCGAAGCTGTCCCTGATTGACTCGCTGGCCAAGGCGCTGTCGGTGGCGCCGGAGGAGCTGCTGCGGCCACAGCCGCCGAGCCGCCGCGCGCAACTGGAGATCGCGCTGGAGGAGGCACAGCAGGATCCGCTGTTCCGCGATCTCGGCCTGCCCTACCTGAAGGTCGGTGCCCGGGTGCCCGGTGACGTGCTGGAGCACGTGGTGGCGCTGTACGGGGAACTGCGCCGCCAGCGCACCCGCCCGACGGCCACGCCCGAGGAGGCGCGGATCGCCAACGCCGAGCTGCGGGACGCCATGCGCGCCCGGGGGAACTACTTCCCGGAGATCGAGCGGCAGGCGGCCGAGGCGCTGGACGCGGTGGGCTACCGCGGCGGCGCGCTGTCCCAGAGCACCCTGATGGCGATCGTCGCCCACCACGGCTTCGCCGTGTCCTACGCCGACGACCTGCCCCGGTCGGTGCGTTCGGTGACAGACCTGCGGCACCGGCGGATCTACCTCAAGCAGGAATCGGTCGGCGTGCACTCACCGCGGACCATCCTGCTGCAGACCCTCGGCCACTTCGTGCTCGACCACGACCCGCCACGGGACTTCGCCGACTTCCTCCGCCAGCGGGTCGAGGCCAACTACTTCGCCGCGGCCGTCCTGGTCCCCGAGCGGTTCGCGGCCCGCTTCCTGACCGAGGCGATGCAGGCGCGCGAGCTGTCGGTGGAGGACCTGCGGGACGTGTTCTCGGTGTCCTATGAGATGGCCGCGCACCGGTTCACCAACCTGGCCACCCATCACCTCGGGCTGACCTGCCACTTCGTGAAGAACGACGAGGCGGGCGTCATCTACAAGGCGTATGAGAACGACGGGCTGATGCTGCCCGCCGACGACTCGGGCGCCATCGAGGGGCAGCGCATGTGCCGGCAGTGGTGCGGCCGCCAGGTCTTCTTCGCCGCCGACCGGTTCTCGCCGTGCTACCAGTACACCGACACGCCGTCGGGGACGTACTGGTGCGTGTCCCACATCGACCCGGGCCGCGAGCGCGGGTTCGCCATCACGCTGGGGTTCACCTACGAGCACTCCCGGTGGTTCCGCGGCCGGGACACGGCGCTGCGCCGGGTCTCCCGGTGCCCGGACGCCGACTGCTGCCGCCGCCCGCCCAGCGCGCTGGCCGGGCGCTGGGAGGGAATGGCCTGGCCGTCGGCCCGGGCGCACTCGCACATCCTGTCGGCGCTGCCGACCGGCATCTTCCCCGGCGTGGACGAGACCGAGGTCTACGAGTTCCTGGACCGCCACGACCAGGGCTGACGCAGTTAAAGAGACGCAGCCGGCCGGTACCGGTTGGCCTGGAAGCTACTCACCGGTAACATAGGGGTGCGACCGGACCTTGAGGAGCACCATGAGCAGTGCCGCCGACACTCCCGCGTTCAGCCTGGACCCCGGGCCCGGCCTGCGCGAGATGCAGGACTGGGTGCACGGCTTCGCCGCAAACGTTATCAGGCCCGCGGCCGCCGAATGGGACGAGCGGGAACAGACCCCGTGGCCGATCCTGGAGGAGGCGGCCAAGATCGGCCTGTACTCGCTGGAGTTCTTCAGCGAGCAGTGGCTCGGGCCCACCGGCCTCGGCATCCCGATCGCCTTCGAGGAGCTGTTCTGGGGGGACGCGGGCATCGCCCTGTCCCTGGTCGGCAGCTCGCTGGCCGCGGTCGCGCTGTCGTCCAATGGGACCAACGAGCAGATGGGCGAGTGGCTGCCGCAGATGTTCGGCGGGCCCGGCGATGTCAAGCTCGCCGCGTTCTGCTCCTCCGAGCCGGACGCGGGCAGCGACGTCGCCGCCATCCGCACCAAGGCCGTCTACCACGAGGCCGCCGATGAGTGGGTGCTGAACGGGACCAAGACCTGGGCGACCAACGGCGGCATCGCCGACGTGCACGTGGTGGTGGCGTCGGTCGACCCGGCGCTGGGCAGCCGCGGGCAGGCGAGCTTCGTCGTGCCGCCGGGCACGCCGGGCCTGTCGCAGGGGCAGAAGTTCCGCAAGTACGGAATCCGGGCCTCGCACACGGCCGAGGTCGTGCTCGACGGCGTGCGGGTCCCCGGCCGGTGCCTGATCGGCGGCAGGGAACGGCTGGACGAGCGGCTGGCGCGGGTCCGGGAGGGCGGCAGTTCCGGCGAGCAGGCGGCGATGAAGACCTTCGAGCGGTCCCGGCCCAGCGTCGCGGCCATGGCCGTGGGCATCGGCCGGGCCGCGGTCGAGTACGCCACCGAGTACGCGCGGAACCGGGTGCAGTTCGGCCGTCCGATCGGGCAGAACCAGGCGATCGCGTTCATGCTGGCCGACATGCAGGCCTCGGTGGACGCGGCCCGGCTGCTCACCTGGCGCGCCGCGTGGATGGCCCGCAACGGCAGGTCGTTCGACCACGCCGAGGGATCCATGTGCAAGCTGGTCGCGGGGGAGACCGCGGTCCGGGTCACCGACCAGGCCATGCAGATCCTCGGCGGCAACGGGTACACCAGGGAGTTCCCCGTGGAGCGCTGGCACCGCGACGCGAAGATCTTCACGATCTTCGAGGGCACCTCGGAGATCCAGCGCATGATCATCGGCCGCGCGCTCACCGGCCTGGACGTCCGCTAGCCAGCACGGCACGCGCCGCCACCGTGGCGCGCTGGCCGCGCTGCTGGCCTGCGGGACCCTGGCGGTGTACCCGGACAGCGTGGCGGCCGCGCACACGGTCCTCGTCGAGCCGTGGCTGGTGCTGTTCTGCCGGCGCAGCCGGCCGTCCCGCCCGGGCGGCGGCGCGCCCGGGCAGGCCGGGGCTGGCGGGCGGATCGTAACTCAGCGAAATCAGCGCAGCGGGGGATAGCCGACGTAGTTCTCGGCCAGCGTGACCGCCGCCGCGCGGGAGGTGGTCACGTACCGCAACTGGGACAGCTGCAGCGCCGCCTCCATCGGGCCGGCGCCCGGGGTGCGGTGCAGCATCGTGGTCATCCACCAGGAGAAGTGCGTGGACCGCCAGACCCGGCTCAGGCAGGTGTCTGAGTAGGCGTCGGCGAGCCGGTGGTCCCCGCGCAGCAGCAGGTCGGTCAGCGCGTCGGCGAGCACCGCCACGTCGGCGATGGCCAAGTTCAGTCCCTTGGCGCCGGTCGGCGGCACGATGTGCGCGGCGTCGCCGGCCAGGAACAGCCGCCCGTACCGCATCGGCGCGCTGACGAAGCTGCGCATCGGGGTGATGGCGATGTCCAGCGCCGCGCCCTCCTTCACCGCCCAGCCGGGCAGCGCGAACCGGTCCTGCAGTGCCGCCCAGATCCGGGCCTCGGGCCAGTCCTCGGCCCGCGCGTCGTGGTCCACCTGCAGGTACAGCTTGCTCACCTGCATGCTGCGCATGCTGTGCAGGGCGAAGCCGCCGGGGTGGTGGGCGTAGATCAGCTCGTCGGTGGCGGGCGGCGCCTCGGCCAGGATGCCCAGCCAGGCGTACGGGTACTCGCGCTCCCAGACGGTGCGCAGCCGGTCCGGGATGGCGGGCCGGCAGATGCCGTGGAAACCGTCGCAGCCGGCGATCACGTCGCAGGTGATCTCGTGCCGCTGGCCGCCGGACGCGGTGTAGGACAGCACGGGCTCGTCGGTGTCCAGGCCGGTCACCGCGGTATCGGACACCTCGAACTCCAGCGCACCGCCGTCGGCAAGGCGCCTGCCGATCAGGTCCTTGACCACCTCGGTCTGGGCGTAGACGGTGACCGTACGGCCGCCGGCCAGGTCGCGGAAGTCCAGATGGTGCCGTTCCCCGGCGAACTGCAGGTAGATGCCGCCGTGCTCAAGCCCTTCGCGGTCCAGGCGGCCGGCCAGCCCGGACTCGCGCAGCAGCTTGACGGTGCCGTCCTCGAGCACCCCGGCCCGCTGCCGTGCCTCGCAGTAGGCCCGGCTGCGGATCTCCACCACCACCGAGTCGATGCCGCGCAGCGCAAGCAGATGGGACAGCAGCAGGCCGGCCGGGCCGGTCCCCACGATGCCGACCTGGGTGCGCTTGCCTGCCGTGGCGTGTCTCCTTAGGTGGGCCGCCCGCTACCGGGCCGGTTGTGCGAGTCGCGAACAGACGTCCTGAGCACGAACATGGGCGAATCTAAGTGATCGGTCCACGGGTGTCAACGCGCCCGGGCCGGGGTGCCGGCACGGCTCCGGCGGGGGCGTTCGGCGCGCCTCGGCGGCGGGCGTCCGTGCACCTGGGGCCGGTCGCGGCGGGGCAACCGGGCGGCCCGGCGGCGGGTGCCCGTGGCGGGCCGGCTGGGGGCACTTTCGCTGGCGCGGGTAGCCGTGCTACCCCTGTGTCATGAGTGATCACCGAGACCACACCCCGCTGCTCCCGGCGGCCGGCCGCGAGGCCAGCGCCCGGGTCACCGCTCGCGCGCATGAGGAGAGCATCTCGCTCGTCTGGTTCCTCTACGCCGATCACGGCGGGATCATCCGGGGCAAGGCGGCCACGTCGGCGATGCTGCCGGCCCGCATGGTGACCGGGATCGGCCACACGGTCGCCATGATGGCCATGTCCATGCTGGATCACCTGCAGCCGGTGGACGGCATGGGGCCGGTGGGCGAGGTCCGGATCATGCCCGACCCGGCCACGTTCGTGCCGCTGCCGTACGCCCCGGGCGCGGGCGCGATGCTGGCCGACCAGGTGCTGCCCTCCGGCGAGCCCTGGGACGGCTGCGCGCGCACCTACCTCAAGCGCGCCATCGCCGAGGCGGCCAGCGAGGGCTACGCGGTCACCGCGGCGTTCGAGCCGGAGTTCACCCTCGGCCACCGCGAGCACGACCCGGGCGGCGGCCCGGACCGGCTGGTGCCCAACGACGACAGCCTGTGCTACTCGGCCACGGGCTTCCACCTGGCGCACGACTACGCGATGGACCTGCTCGGCGCGCTCAATGCCCAGGGGCTGCGGCCCGAGCACTACTACCCCGAGCTCGGCCATGGCCAGCAGGAGATGACGGTCCGGTACGCGCCCGCCCTGCGCGCCGCCGACAACCACGTGCTGTACCGGGAGACGGTGCGGGGCACCGCGTTCCGCCGCGGGCTGTGGGCGAGCCTGGCGCCCAAGCCCATCCCCGACCAGGCCGGTAACGGTGCCCACCTGCACATCTCGCTGCGCGACCTGGGCCCGTCCGGCGAGCTGGGGGACACCCCGGTGTTCTACGACGCGGGGGACCAGTACAGCCTGTCCAGGACCGGCTACCACTTCATCGGCGGCCTGCTCGCGCACCTGCCCGCGCTGCTCGCCCTGACCTGCGGGTCGGTGAACAGCTACCGGCGGCTCGCGCCGCAGATGTGGAGCAGTGCCTACACCGTGTACGGCATGGACAACCGGGAGGCGGCGGTCCGGATCTGCTCGCCGATGAGCGACAACCGGGCCAAGTCGGTCAACCTGGAACTGAAGCCGTCCGACTCCACCGCCAACCCCTACCTGGCCCTGGGCGCGGTGATTCACGCGGGCCTGGACGGGATCCGGCGCAAGCTGGACCCGGGCGAGGCCGTGAACGTCGACCCCGCTGTTCTTTCCGATGAAGAACGATTGGCGCGTGGTGCCCACCGCCTGCCGGACTCACTGGGCGCGGCGCTGGACGCCCTGGAGGCCGACACCGTGCTCATGGGCTCCCTCGGTGACCTGCGCGGCCGTGCCTACCTGGCGGTCAAGCGGTCCGAGGCGGCCGCGTTCGCCGACATGAACACCGCCCGGGAGTGCTTCGAGCACTTCACCAAGTTTTGATGGCGGCACCGGGCTGATTCTGATCATGAGGTGAAGTTAACCGTCAAGGCCCTTGGCCATCAGCGTCTCGCCGATTATGACGTCGGACGCGGCGATCAGCCCAGTGAACACCGATGAAGCGGCAGCATGCACCCCGCTCGCGCGGTGGGCCGCGAAGGCAGCGTCGTCGGCGTAGACCTCGGTGGTCCAGAACACGTGCGGATCGTCTTTGGAGCGGTGGACGGCATACAGGAGAGTGCCAGGCTCTTTCTCCGCTTGTTCGAGCAACGGCGCGAACGCGGCGACGTACTCGCCGGCCTTACCCGCCTTGACGGTGACGCGGGCGACGATCGCGACGTGTGACACAGATCCTCCTCGTGGCCGGCCTGCCTTGACAGTAGCTGTTACAGCAGCAGGAGACGGGCGGATATGCGCCCCTGCCCATACCGCATGTCCCCGTCATGATGCGCGGGTGGCCGGGCCGGGTGAGGTGGGTAGCCTCGTCGGAATGTGGCCAGGTGAGCGGGGTGCGGTCAGGCTGTGGGGCGGTCCGGTACTGCTGGCCGGGGTCGCGCTGGGCTTCGACGCGGAGCACCGCAGAGTCCCCTTCGGCCTGCTGAGCACCGGCCTGCTCGATGAGGTTGCCCATCTGGCCACCGCGGCCCTGGGCCTGTTGGTGCTGGCGTGCCTCGTTGACGCTCCCCGCCGGTTCTATGCCGCGGCGCTGGTCGCCTCGGTGGCCATCGACCTTGATCACATTCCGCTCTACCTCGGGCTGCTGCCGGACGACGGCCAGCGCCCGGTCACGCATTCCCTGGCGACGGTGGTGGTGTTCGCCGGCGCGGCTGTGGCCAGCCGCCGGCACCCGGCCGTGCTGGCCGGCGTGGTAACAGGGCTGCTGCTTCATTTCGCGCGGGACATCGCCGAGGGCCCGCCGGGGGTGCGGCTGCTGTGGCCGCTGCGGGGACAGGCGTGGACCGCCAGCGGCTGGTGGTTCCTGGCGATGATCATC
>Ga0137387_10000113_pt1 | contig 30253 bp, 26 predicted proteins | sample SagtaG_3_FD_104909 | JGI IMG/M metagenome (GOLD analysis project Ga0137387, IMG submission 104909) | Vadose zone soil microbial communities from Angelo Coast Range Reserve, California, USA - Sage2_R_115_16 metaG | ecosystem: Environmental > Terrestrial > Soil > Vadose zone > Saprolite | place...
CTGCAATGTGTTCGAACCCGACGGAGAGGGCATGGATGGGCTCGTCAAATACTCCAGAGTCAAGTTCGGATCACACCATGCCTATTTATAGTTGGCAGGTACAATATAGTGGAGTGTGAATAAGGATTTGAGGTCCGCGAGACCTCGCTCCATCTCAAACTGCAGATAGGGATACCATAGCGCTAGAGTCACAGCAGCAGCGATCAGGTGGAGTTTACTGAATAGGGGAGGACGATAGATAAGCCACAGAGCCGGCAAAATCAGCACGGCAGGCGTGATGGCCATATCCACATACATCCCGACCGTCCAGGTGGCCATGGCCGCGGCGAGGTATTTAGCGTCCCTACACGTTACCCATTGGACGGCGAAATAGGCCAGCCAAACGTAAAAGAAGGGGTGCCCAATGGGCCAAAGAGAGCCAGCGAAGGAGAGGCCCAGTCCAGACAGACCGTAGAGGATGACGGAGAGATAAGCACACCTCATCCCGAATGATCGACGCGCCAAGAGAAACACACCCAGCAACGTTCCCAAGTGCAACAGCGTGCTTCCAAACTTTTCGTAGAGGCGAGGATCATGAAAAAGAAGCATCCCTGGCGCCATAAGCCAAGTCGTTCCCCCCGGTGGGAAAGAACCATAGCTTGAGACATCGCCATAGCGCGCGGGCGTTCCCGTCTTTAACAGATGTTCCGCGCTGTTAAAATAGGTCAGCATATCAAAGGCCGGCGGGCGAGATTTCCAGCCTTGAAGCGTCAACAGCATCCCAATTATCGTGACCAACAGTATGATGGCGAAACCAACGATCACCTGTCGCGTCTCGACAGATAAGGCCGTCCCGCGTTTCAACAGAGGTCTGACAAACGCCTCATTTTCCGTTTCTTGCATCATAATGTCCCATTTGGAGATTCGGAGATTCCACTCCGCTAGCGTGACATCCGGTAGCCACTCATGTTGACTGACTTCTGCTCTGTTCAAGCGGCGCGCGCTCCTCGCCGCGGCCGAATTCTACGGGACGCTCCGCCGAGATCAAGGCGCGCCTCGACCCGGGCGTTCCCGACACGCTGATGGAGCAGGTGCTCGCGCGGCTTCGCGCAGGATGTCCCATGCGCGGGTGAACGTCGGCCTCCGTCGTCCGGAGGTTGCCGATCGCGAGGCGCGGACCACGCAGCTATCTTCGCGCGCGCGCGTCCACGTAATAGATTGCGAACATCGCTTCCCCGCGATCATTGGTGACAACTCGTTCCCGTCTGATCGCTCCGAAATAGTACTTGGCAAAGGATAGAAAATGGTCTCGTGCGGCAGCGGTGGTGCGCTCACCTAGGCCTTCTGCGTATGCTAACACGAGAACTCTCTTTCCCGCGAAGAATTCTTCGGCAAGTGACTTACCTTGCTCTGGATTATCGAGTTCAGTAAATTCGCGTGACAGGTCTGTATACTTGCTCCGATCGCCTGAACGACTCAGAACAAACACCTGGTTATGCATTCCCCAGTTTGCCGATATGATTGCATCTGCATTTCGCTGTACTTCTCGCCGGTCCAGATAGGCATTCAGCTTATAGATAGCCGGCGTCCACACGAAACTGAATGCCTGGTCGTCAATTGCCTGCTGGTAGTGCACGCCAACCCTGACTTCTGAGGCGACCAGCAGGGCCGCTACTGACACGACGCCGAGTACAAGCGCCAACTGCGGTGAACACAATTCGCTACGGCCGAATCGCCTTCGGCTTGACGGTGAATGGACACCGTCCGCCGACTGATCAGATCGCACGCCGCCCAACCTCAGACCCGAAAGACGGTTCGCTACGGACACCATGAGTATATAGTGGAAGGGATATAGCATCATAATATGATAGGGGCCGTCCGCTGCAGTGGTGAGGACGATCTGGACGAGAATGGCCACGAAAATGAGAAGATAGAAGAGGCCGACGCGGTCGATGAACTGGGCGATTGGGGATTGTCTCCTGCGAAGCAGACGCGCCGCGGCAGCAAGAACGACCAGTCCGATGATCGGTAGTGTGATCCAATTGGTAATCGTTCCCATGTGGGCCGATTTTTGTATAAACCACTCATCTTTACTATTCATCGTCTGGAGATAGAGGTCCGAAACGAACTGGATGCGCCCCAGCGGATCACTTGTTACGGAACTGGAAGCAGACACGGCGCGGGAATGCGTCTGCAGAAAGAGTGGCATGGAATAGCGAGCGGTAACAGCGAGGGCAACCAGCAACGCCCCCAACGGCCAGATGAATTGAGAACGAGACTGAGCCACGGCCGAACGTAGCTCGTGTCTGAAGACGACGACAGCAGCAACGACAAGGGCGAGTACGAACCACATGAAGTTGAACTTATCGAACAGGCCCAGGCCGCACGAGACGGCAACCCCCCAGAGATAGCGTGGTGATGAAGTGGCGATGAAACGAAAGAAGAAGTAGAGTGCCAGCATCTTAAAGAACATCATTAGGACGATCGGACCATAATCCGCCTTGCTCATGAAAATGAATATGGGATCGGCAGCCATGAGCAAGACCAGCAGTGCGCTGTATGATGGCCGAAAGTGCAGTCGCGAAAGCTTGAAAGTGAGCGCGAGTGTCAAGAGGGAGATAAAGATGGTCGGTAGCCGGATCGTCTCCGGTGACCCGCCGAAGAGCGCGAAGATGGGAAAATAGATATAGCTCTTTAGCGCGCCTATATACGATATGGTTAGGACCGGAATGCCGAAAATGCGCCTAGCGACGGGGCCGCCAACTGCTGGTCTGACACCGAGCACTTCGTCGACGTTCAGCCCCGGGAGAGCGATGTGCCTGCTAGCCATAACCCCGAAGTACGCCAGCGCCAGAGTAACCAGCGCGTAGGCGGCGAGGACGTGGATGTTCAGACGCCTCCGCATGGACTGCGGTTCAGCCCTCTGGCGCCAGCGGTGATGAGTGCCGCCGGCGATTCTCTCATGGCGCTCGCACATTCGCAATTCAAACAGGGAAACTGACCGGATCCAGACTTGGTGAAGTTGGCTGCCTGACATCATGAGACGCGGAGGTTATCCCTCTAGCTTTTACAGGAAGAAAAAGACTTGACCGGGCTCTACAGCGTGTAACCAGCCTTTGCAGCATCATCGTGAAACATTTTGACGGTTTCCAGTGAATACTCATGCAGATTCTTGCCGACCAGGTGCAATTTCTTCAGGATGTCGCTTGTCACCGTAATGATGTGACAGCCAACGGCATCCGCCTGGAAGATATTGAGCAGCTCACGCGGACTGGCCCAGATTAACTCAATGTCCGGGTAGCGACGTACCAGCTCCACCGCGGCTGCCATATGGGGCACCGGATCACGGCCGGTATCGGCCACACGGCCGGCGAACACTGATACAAAGGCAGGAGGTCCCCCTGCCAGCGCCGCGCTTGCATCGCGCACCTGATCGAGAGCTGTCAGCGCAGTCACGTTCAGTTTTACGCCAGCCTGAGCGAGATCCTGGACTAACTTCATGGACGATTCGCCAAGGGTGTTTGTCACAGGAATCTTCACATAGACGTTTTCGCCCCACCCTGCGATCTTGCGCGCCTGCCGTTCCATCTCGGCGAAGTCATCCGAAAACACCTCAAAGGAAATGGGTCGATCGGGAATCGCCTGGAGGATGTCAAGTGCGAACGCCTGATAGTCCGTGATCCCCGCCTTCCGCATCAAGGTGGGGTTGGTCGTAAACCCCTTTATCAGAGGGTTGCGAGACAGCTCCAACATGCCCGCCGTATCTGCGCCATCGGCGAAGATCTTGACTTTTAAGTCGGCGATTCGAGGGACACACGAGCGGACCGATTTTGACCACGCTAGCTGTTCCGGCGTTAGCGGATTGAACTGCGCCTGTGGTTGTTCGTTATCGCTCATCGTTTTTTCCTCCTCCTTGTAGCGATGATCTCGGATAGATACTGATCGGCGGCAACGACAAACAGTAACGTGCTCAACCGGATCGAGGGCAAGACAGATGCTAGTTAACAAAAAAGTGCTGGAGCTAACGCGTGTGGCGTCCAAGGATGACACGCGCTATGCGCTCAACGGTGTGCGAATTTGAAGAAGTCACCGTCGTGGCGCGCGCAGGTAAACCGGGAACGGCGCGCCTTGCGGTTTGGAGGGCTGTCATCTGTCCCTCCCGGCGGCGCGGCGCAGAATCCACGCTGCCGCCTCAGAAAGCGAATGCGCTGTATAGTCTGGTGGGCTGTCAGGGCAACGTTCGCCGTAGTCGTAATCTAGAAAAATGGTCGCGCAGCCGGCTCGACGGCCGGTCTCCATATCTTTCCATCGGTCGCCAACGATGAAGCTTGATGACAAGTCAAGCGCGTGCCGCACAGATCCCTGGAATAGGAGGCCAGGGCGAGGCTTGCGACAGTCACAACCGTCGCCATCGTCATGGTAGCAGACCAGGATCTCCTGAAGGGGCAAGGATGCAAGGAGGGCGGCGTTGATCGATTCTACCACCGCTCTGGATTGGGTGCCGCGTGCGACATCGGGTTGGTTCGTGACACCGATCAGAAGAAATCCCGCAGCCTTGAGGTCTTCGAGCGCTCGAGACGCATCAGGCACGATCTCCAGCTCCGCCAAGGTGGCAGGGGGATGAGGCGTTCCATTCCGTACGATGGCGCGATTCAGGACCCCGTCACGGTCCAGGAACACGGCGCGACGCAACGGTTCCCTCATCGTACTGATTCCCACTTCGTCTGTGCGGCCTTGAGCTGCGGGTGCGAGACCAGCAGGTGCCAGATCACCACCTGAAAGGCCTCCGTGTGCGGGGTGACGTGGGCAGAGTTGACTGTCGGAACGATCACGCAAGTATCCGCAACCTGCGCGGTATATCCGCCGTCCCGCCCGACGATTCCGATGACCCGCGCGCCGACATGCTTTGCGTACTGCAGGGCAGCCACGAGGTTGGGACTGATGTTTTTCTCCGCATCGCCCCCTCCCACCGAGAGCACAAGCACGATATCGTCAGCTCCCACCCGACTTACGCGAAGCCATCCTTCGAACACGCTCGCCCATCCCTCATCGTTTGTGCGCGCGGTCAACTCCGACACGTTATCCGTCGGGGCATAGGCTTCTAAGTGAGCGAGTTTGCGAAAATCGTTGACCGCATGCGAAGCATTGGCCGCGCTTCCGCCGACCCCCAGGATAAACAGCCGTCCGCCTCTTGCCCGGGTCTCGGCCAGTAAGGGTACAACCCGCTCAATGGCATCGGCATCCAATTGCAGCAAAATCTGACCCACCTCAGCAAGGTACTGTCTTGTGAAATTCATAGATGGTCCCCTTTCAGGGATGGGATTGCACCGCCAGATAGCGACGCGTCTCCTCTAAGCCCTCCAACGACCCGACCTCATAAAAGCGTTGGCTGGTCTCGTAGGCCGCAAGTTCACCATGGGCCAGAAGATCCTGATACAACGTAGCCAGATCATATTGCTGGTCATCAGGAACGTTCTCAAAGGCAGCTCGCTTAAATATCCCCAGCCCATAATCGAGGTAGTGCATCCAGAGTGTTTGGTTCTGCTTATCGTAGGCCAGGATCTGCCCATCAACAAATTCGACATTGCTTCGATCCCAACGACCGTCGTTTCGGAAGACCGTCATCAGCGCCAATCTACCGCGCCTCTCAAATTCGCTCTGCACTGCGCGATAATCACAAGGCAGGTAGGAATCGCCATACAGCACAAAGAAGGCGTCGCCCAGCAATGGCAAGGCCTTTTTGATCGCGCCGCCGGTTCCCAGCAGGCGAGGGCCATCAAAAGAAAAACCGACTTGCAACCCGAACCGTACGCCGTCGCCAATGTAGCTCTGAATCATCTCGTCCAGGTAACCCGTACAAACGATCACGCGCTCTATCCCATTGGCACGCAGCAGACGCAGTTGATGAGCAATAAATGGCTCCCCATTCACATCGATCAGGGCCTTGGGGATGGTCTTCGTCAGAGGTCGTAGCCGCATCGCGACGCCGCCGGCCAGAATTGCAACGGGGAGCATCCCATGGTTCATGATTGCGCGATCAGCTTCGTACCCTCAAAATCGAAGCGGAAGCGGACCTCCTGCAAGCCTGCCTCCCGCATCGCTCGCCGGAGACGCACCTTATCATCCGCATAAAAGATCAAGAAGCCGCCGCCGCCCGCCCCGATCAGTTTGCCCCCCAACGCGCCGTTATCGCGTGCCAACTGGTACCACTGGTCGACGTGGTTATTACTCATGTCGGCCGAGCGCTGTTTCTTATACTCCCAATGAATATTCATCAGCTCAGCAAAGCGTTCAAGATCGCCGGCTTCCAGCGCGGCTTTGCTTTCTCGACCCACGTCCTTGATAAAATGCAGGTTCGCAATCATCTCCTTATCGTTCTGTTTACTTTTGACATCCTGCTCGTGGAGCACGGTCGAGGCCGACCGGGAGTAGCCCGTATAGAACATCAGGAGGTTGTCCTCCAAGTTATACAGGGTATCGGTGTCGATGTTGAGCGGCCATGCCTCGACCTGATTGTTGGGTAGGAAGCGGAAGCAAGTAATCCCGCCATACGCGGCAATATACTGATCCTGTTTGCCGACCGGCTCTTTGAGAAGATCGATTTCGATGTGACAGGCCTGCTCGGCCAGCTCTTGCGGGTGAACGAGGTTCTTTTTCAACGCATGCAGCGCTTTCAAGAGAGCGGTGGTAAAGCTTCCCGATGAGCCCAGGCCGGTGCCGGTCGGGATGTCGGCAATATTCGTGATCTGGAGATAAGGTTGGTTGATTTTCATCAGCCTTAAGGCCTCTCTAACTATCGGATGCTGTATCTCCTCGATTGATTGAACCCGCTCCAACCCGGAATACCTGATGAAGATCTGCTGCTCGAACATAGGGTGGAGACTGATATAGACGTACTTGTCGATCGCGGCAGCGATGACAAGCCCGCTGTGTTCCCTATAGTAGGAAGGAAGATCGGTTCCACCGCCCCCCACTGAGATTCGTAGTGGGCTACGAGTTATTATCATATTGTCCCCAATCGGCCAATCACTTACCAGTCGAAACCCCGATCCTTCGGCAGAATCCGCCGTAACGTGTAAATATCCGTAGCCTGGATCTGTTCGGCACGACCTATTAGCTCTCTCCAATCGTCCCATACCGCACTGATTAGACGCCCAGTGATTGATTGTGCCTCGTCAGAGGCCAAAATAAGAGCCAACTCCGCAGCTAAATATGGAGACACACCTCCTCCCTTGGCCAACTCTTTCAACTTTTGCAGGTACTCCGTTCCTGCCCTCTCTCCAGCAGAGAGCGCCTGTTCGGTCATCCTCGTTTTGACATTTCCCGGTGCTATCGCATTCACTGTGATGCCGTACGCCTTTACTTCCTCTGCAACCGTTTCTGTAAGTCTCACGATTGCAGCCTTCGACGCGGCGTAGGGGCAAAACCTGGGAAGAGGACCGGTCCCTCCACCGCCAGACATGTTAATGATCCGCCCCCAGGCGTGCCGCTTCATTCCCGGTATCACCTTTTGAATGAAACGCAACGTGGCCAGAAGATTTACCTCGACAACTCGCTTGCACTCCCAGAAGTCGAGATCTTCCACCGGCCCTATGGGGCCCTGGACACCCGCGTTGTTTACAAGCACATCTACGCGACCGAACCTCTTCAAACCCGCTTCGACGGCGAGGTCGACTTGCCGTGGATCTGCGATATCATACGACTCAGCGAGAACGTCACATTCGTAACGGGCGAGGTGTAAAGTAATCTGTTCCAGTTCATCTTTCGAGCGTGCGATCAAGAAAAGACACGCTCCCGCCTTGCCAAATTCCTCCGCTATTGCTTTACCGATTCCTCTGGCAGCTCCAGTCACGATGACAACCTTGCCGCGGATAGTCATGGCTTTACGGTTGCCATTCGATATAACTGGTCAACTAACTCGGTCGCCCTTAGACCATCCTCATGGTTTTCCGGTACCGGTCGGCCATTTCTAATCGCTTCAACCACCAGCTTTGTTTCCTGGCTGAAGCTGGTGTCTTCATTCCCGAACACTTCGACAACATTCCTCTCACGCTGAGAACCGTTTTCCAGCCATGCCCATTTTTTTCCGTATACTAACTCCTGAACGCCATAGTTGCCCATTCGTCCGTTAATCTTGATGTAGCCACCGTCTCCGAAAATTCCGACGAAGAAATGATTTTCCCACTCTATCAGGCTCGTGTGGAGATGAAACTCTGCACCCTGGTGATTCCGCGCGATAGCAACCGCTATATCCTCCACATCAACGGACCAATGCAGCGTCGCGATATGCGCCTGCACGGGCTCAAGTTCACCCAGGAAAAACCTGCCGAGGTCCACCAGGTGCACTCCGGGGTCGAAAAGCACTCCGCCACCACATTTTGCCCGGCTGAGCTTCCATTCCTTCTCGTATCCCGGCCGTCCGCCATGTCCCAAAATCATTCGTACGTATATGACGTTACCGATCACTCCCTGTTGGACGAGCTGTTTCGCGCGTGCGATGGCGGGATAATGCCGGTAATTAAAACCCACCGCCAATGTGGCCTTGCTGTCTCGCGCTATGCTCGCAATGGCTTGCGCTTCTTCCACGTTTATGCCCATCGGCTTTTCCATGAGGACATTAATGCGATTCTCCAAAAGCCGCATCACGATTTCAGCCGCAATATTATGGGGAACCGCTACAAATGCTAGATCAATATCGCGGGTCAATAAGGCCTCATAATCTTGAACCCATTCACATGGCTGGCCCTGTAATGCCGCTACCTCATTGGCTAGCTTTATGCCGGCGGCCCGCTCCGGGTCACACACGTACTTGAGGCAAGTATCGCCGACCGAGATAAAGCTGTGGCTTCGCTGTCTCCCGATCAGCCCTGCACCGATGACGGCCCCACGAATGCTGCGGCTCACCATCCTCATTGCTCCCCGGCCATCACCACGCTCCATGCCTAATGCCAAAACCTCGGGATCTTCAGGAAAACGACGTCCGCTCGCCGCAGCAACGAAAACAGTTGACGAAATGCTCGTCCGTTCTCGATCCGCTTCATCTATGCCTGCCCTACACTCCCGGAGGAGTGTACGAAACGGCTCCGTCAGCTTAAGATCCTCCGCAAATGCCTTCACTCCCACCTCTACCGCCTGATCCGAGGTATAGGACGGCGACCAACCGAGTTTAGCCAGTTTCTGGCCACTCATCCGGCTTTGTGGAATATCGCCGATCCAGCCGTAAGGGGTATTCCCGGTCTCTATCATAGTATCTGTTAGACCCAGCTCTCTGAGCAGTACACGTGCGAGAAACTCCACGGTGCTTGCCCCTTGAGGCGCCATGTTGAAAACATCAAACTGAGCATCCGCTCGCTCCGCGACAAAAAGCAGGCCGTCTACTATGTCTCGAACGTAGATATAAGGCTTCGCCTGCCTGCCGTCACCTAAAATTGGCAACACGCTGAGGTTCTCTTTCAGCCTATTGGCGAAGTCGAAAAGTGCTCCGTGTGTGGCCCTTTCCCCGACCACGTTTCCAAAACGACAGACGATCCCACTGATTCCAAATGATCCCGCATACGCGGAGATGAACGCTTCGGCTGCAAGTTTCCCCGCCCCATACGGAGAGATTGGCTGACACGGCCCAAAATCCTCATTAACCTCGAGCCCCCCCACGTCACCGTACACCGTACCCGAGGACGCGAATATGATTCGACGCGGACCGGCCTGTCTCCTCATCATCTCGAGAACTTGGAATGTCGTAACAACCTCCAACTCCAGGTCGACCGAGGGGTCCTCTATACCGCGACGGGCGTCCGGATTTGCGGCGAGATGAAATACTGTATCAACACTCGCAAGCGCCGTCTTCGCCAAATAGGGGTCCAGAATAGTGCCTTTGATGAACTGCACGTTCCCCGATCGTACGTGGCCGGTTATATATTCGACTTTCCCGCTCGACAGGTTATCGATCACAGTGACCTCGATCCCTCGCGCCACACACGCATCTACAAGATGGCTTCCTATAAAACCGCATCCCCCGGTTATACACACTTTCGCCAACGGAGTTTTCATCAGCGTACCACCTGGTTAGGCCTGGGCACCTTGCCGATACTGTTCGATACCCTGCTCAGTCGTTGTCAAAACCAATGGCTCGGTCCAGAATGAATTTCGGGCGCCTCTTGACCTCCTCATAGATCCGACCGATGTACTGCCCCAAGATTCCCACGCTGATTAGCTGGATTCCGCCGAGAAAAAGGATCAAGATGACGATTGTGGGATTACTCAGGGGAAATGGAAAGCCGCGTAGCTTCATAATCAGATACGCCAACCCGAGCAGAAAAGAAAAACCGGCAATCGCGAAACCCGTGAACGTACTCACATTGAGAAGAAAGTTGGAATACCCGATCAGACCATGCATGCCAATCCGGATCGAACCGAACCAGCGATTGTACTTGGTCTTTCCTGAAACTCGAGCCGGACGATCAAACAGAATTTCGGTTTGCCTGAATCCCACTGTGGCTACCATTCCCCGCAGGAATCCGTGGGTTTCCTGGAGTCTGTTCAGTTCCTCGACAACGCGACGGCTCATGAGTCGAAATTCCCCGGTATTCGCCGGTATGGGCACATCCGAAATGACACTAATCAGTTTGTAGCCAGCCCATGCGACCATTCTTTTAACGAGGGTCTCTCCTTCACGTGTCCTTCTCTGGGCATAGACGACGTCATATCCTTCCTTCCACTTGACGACCATCTGAGGTATTAACTCAGGAGGATCCTGCAGATCCACGTCGATTACGACCACCGCCAAGCCAGACGAACGACTCAACCCCGCGAGAATGGCCATCGGCTGTCCGAATCGTCGAGACAACTTAAGCAGTTTAATTCTCTTATCCTCTACATGGTGTGCAAGAATTATCTCTTCAGTCCTGTCGGGGGAGGGGTCAAGGACGAAAATGATCTCGAAGTCGTTTAACGATCCGTTTAATATCGGAACGATGCGTTGGAGAAACTCCGAGATATTATATTCCTCTTTATACACAGGGACAACGACTGATAGTTCTAGAATCATCTCAAAAATTGCGCCGAGAATTTTCAGTGGTGTATAGCCAATGGCAGATGCGCATATACTGCCTGCGATCAGGGGGCAATGCCAGCGTCATTTTAGCGCTGAATCAAGGATACATCGCCCCCATTGTCGCGCCAATGTGCGTGATGGAGCGTGGAGGGTTGGGGCCGCTTCAGCGGCAAGCGCCAACGGGTGCTGCAGCCATACTTGGAGGTGCCGGTTGCCGGGGCTGAGGAGGCCATAGGAGAGCTGAGAGCGTTCTTCAGACTCTTTGCAGCGCGAGCGAATAATCTTTGTTCTGATTCATGTGGCGTAGTGTCCTCTCACGCGGTTCCATTGAGCCGGCGTGACCCCGGGCTTCCAGGGTGTCCGATAATCGGGCTTGTCAGCTCGCCAGTCGGCCGATTTTACCACTCGCACGCAGATCAACAACGGATGGCCGGGATCTATAAAGCCCAGTTCGCGCTCGGTAAGTTCTTCAGCCGGCATGTTCATCTGGTAGGCGATTCGGGTAAATACATTGCCGTAGATATCCAGCGTGTAATCCTCTGGTCCCAGGTTGAGGCTCCGGAGCATATTCTCAACTTGAATTGGGGTAAACCAGCGGTATACAAACATCGGTTCGCCTGTTCCCATGTCCAGGCCGCGTGGAAAATAGTAATCGACACATGAGAAGTTTATGAGCAAGACGCCACCGGGCTTCAAAATTCGCACAGAGTGGTAAAGAGCGGCTTGTGCATCGTACATGAGATGCATCGTAAACTGGTTGACAAAGCAGTCGTAGTGATCTGACGGCGCATTATCAGCGCGGCTCAGGTCGGCGACGACGGTAACCTCAGGGCTGTGTAGCGATAAGTCGATCGCCTCGGCACGAGTGACGGCAATTCCGCCAAACCGGCGGATCGTTTCCGTGGTGCCGATCTCTAGAGCGGTTCCACGAATATCTGCCTTGTGTGCTTCGAGATACCTGTCCCAATAGTAGCGAACGATCGGGGTTCCCCGTTGTCGACCATTGCCAATCGGCTGAAGCCGCCGAAATTGAACACACCGCAGATGCCGGATGAGCGGGAGGGTCAGCCAATTAGATTTGAAGGCCAGTGCCGAGCGCCAGATCTTCCTAGGCAATCCACACCTGGCGCGCTGGTACACCCGACCTAAACGCGGATAGCAGCAGGACCAGACTTCCCTGCGCAACAGTCTCAAGCGCACGATTGGGGTTCCCCGTTGTCGACCATTGCCAATCGGCTGAAGCCGCCGAAATTGAAGGCAGCGCAATTGGCGGATAACGGGCAAGCGAGCCAAATACCAGGCGCTAGCGCGTGCAGCATGATATAAATTACGCAATTGGCATGACCCTCGGTTTGAAAACGTTCTCCCCGTGTCATTTGAACTGACACGGTGCGACCGCGCATAGCTTATCCGCGGAAACAAACCTTGACGTAAGAGACTTGTTCCTCGTACAGCCCCCAAGTCTCTTCAAATCCGCCCGTATGTTCCAGAATCTCACGCCGGAGCAGAATGTGCGGCTGGAGGGCGAAATGCCCGGAGTATATGAACGGGACGTATTAGCGTAGCCCATGCACTCACCTAGCGGGGTACTCCCTGAGCTCTTACTCTCGACCGTAGCGCAGCCACTTGAGGTGCTTGTATACGAGGCTTAGCTCCATCTTGTTCAAGAGCAACCGCATTTATTGTCGCATGGCTTGCCTCACATCGACCCTCATTCCACAGATCAAAGCGCCACCAATGCCCCGGGCAAACCAGGTAACGATTCTCTTCTATCCATCCTTCACTCAAATCCGCACCTTGATGAGGGCAAAATCTCGATACAGAGTAAAGGCAACCTCCCGCTTCTACAGTGATGCGTTCGCCGTTTTCTTCTAGTTTCGCTTCCAACTCCAGCCATTCCGAGCAGAATTGCTTTAGATCTTCCGCCTCAGTGAGCAAAAAATCATGGAGCAATGGCACATAAACATCTGGCTCCCGCTTTATGCGCATCCTAAAAGTAAGCGAAAAATTGTACCACGTCATTTTACCGTCTAATACACGCTCCATTTGCCACGATGGTGTAGACAAAGAATAGTAATTCGGGTCGATAACTCCAGACACTATCTCTACTCTGCGGGATTGAAAATCTACCCGTATCATCTTATCTGGTGCCTCGTGTAAGGATAGGTAAAGAGCAGTAGTGACAAGATGACTCAATTCAAACAAAGACAATTTATATTCTATCGCCTCACGAAGACGGTTTAAAATATCATCCAAGTGTTGTGATGAACACCCCACTTGGCGGTCCCTAAAAAACACTTCATATCTAGCTGCATACGATCTGAGATACGCCTCAATGCCATCCTCGCTGAGCCTCTCCTGTGCCTTATAAGCAAAATTGCACTCAGTCACATCCAAGACATCCCCCGGCATCATTTCCATTACTTCCAGGGTATGCCGCCGCTCAGATCGGTTGAACCTTTTCTGCAGATACCTAATCAATTGTGGCGGCCGCGAAAATACATTTATTGGCTCCAAGTTCAAGTGAAATAACATTGGATCCAAAAAACAGGGGGGACCTGAAGAAGGTAAAAATATTCTTGCATTGATCGCTTCAATAGCTCTCGCAATTGCCTCGAACTTAATTATCGTTTTCTTCTGGGAAATCCTCTGATACACCTGTTCCGGGTAGTCGTAGCACGTTGGATGCCAGCTCGCTCCAGAAAATTGACCTGCAACAACATCTATGTCTCCATGTCCTTTTCTGATTTCTTGAAGGTGGTCATAAAGTCTGCAGTCGTTGAGATTAAGGAAACTCTGTCCATCATGATGAACGAGAATAGCAGAGTCACGTTCAAATCCATAACCGTATAAATACAATTTGATAAATCCGTCGGCAAGCCGTACCTCCTCATCAGAGCGACAAAGAATCACACCCCTACATTGATAGTGTGCTAGTGATTCGAATAATCCGGAGCGACGAAATTGGGGGACAATAAACTTAAAATCTCTTGTTTGCAAGCTATTCAAGAACGCCAAATCAAAGTGATCCTGATGTTCATGGCTTATATAGATATAGCGATCCTTTGTCGTGTCTTGGAGTTTTCGCTCGACGAGGTCCTTCAGGTGATGATTACATGGGTATTGAAACCATGCCGAATCAAAAGCTCCATAAAGCGACAACCAAGGGTCCATGATGATCGTTGACTTAGCTAGCTCCACACAAAATCCGGAATGTCCTAAGTAGGTGATTAACATCGTGTTACCGCGATATGCAGAAGTGTACAAGGTTTATAGTTTGTCACCACGCCATGGCAGCAGCTAATGACTGAAAGCGCCCATGGGACACGCTATGTTGCGACGAGGACTGCTTAGAGGTACGTGGTCATGTGGATTATATGAGCGCCACCCTTTGAGCGCAGCGTAGATCCCGCCCGGCATCTTATTTGCCGGATGCGAGGAGCGACCAGATGGTGTTTTGGCCCGTTGGACGCTGGCTGTGATGGATTGCTTGGAATACGCGGTTTAGACGCTAGGGCATGAGAGCACCATGCCAGATCGGGGGCGGGGGCCGGAGCTAGAACGAGTCCCGTAATGCTCAGCTTCGCGGCCTCCGCCTAGACTCGTGGAGTTGCAGGTTCCACCCCACAGCGCCGCCAGTCACTCTGCGTACCTTATCCGGCGTCACCTGTCCGGATGACTTCTCTCGCTCGCGCGTTGATGACTCGCGCTAATTGCTGAGTGCGCTCCTTCATGCGGTACAAGAATGGATGCTGGCATTGCCATAACTCCTTTTCGAGAGTTCGCCAGACCTCCGTGTCTTCGATCCCATGCTTTGACAAATATGATTCCAGCCAATGCAAGAAAAACAATCGCGCTGGACGATGCTGGTTTGTCCTGTATGCAACCGCACTGGCTGATCCAGGGTGCTGCCGGTAGGGATGCCAACACTCGCTTGAGGCGAATACAGGCGTCTCGAGACATATTTTGGCGCAAAAGGCTTGATCTTCGTGCAGCCCGCGAAAGTTCTTTTCAAATCCACCGGTGTGTTCCAGAAGCTCGCGCCGGACCAGGACGCTGCCTATGCAAGGCGAAATGCCCTCATTCCTCAAGAATTGAACTAATAAACCAGGTGGCTCGATGAGGGTATCAGGTACCACCCCCAGCGGGTGGACAAAGTCGCGTTCGCGGTCTTCCGCCTTCCCCGTCCAGCTATACCACCATTGCGTCGCCCCGTAGATCATTCCCGCGTCGGGCTGCGCACTCAGGAGCGACACTTGCCGCTCCAATTTTGGTGGTAACCAGACGTCATCCCCATCCAGAAATGCGACGTACTGACCTTTCGCGTTGTCGATGCCCAGGTTGCGCGAGGCGCTCATACCTCGATTCTGGTGGCCCTCGTGCTCAAGGCATCGTACCTTGTCAGGATATTGCTCAGCACAGCGCTCAGCAATACTCCGACTCTTATCGGTTGACCCATCGTCCACTAAGAGCAATTCCCAGTGCTCATAGGTCTGCGCGAAAACACTTTCGATCGCTTCTTGGATGAAGTCTTCCGCATTGAAAAAAATGACAATAACCGAGACGAGTGGTTTGCTGCTCATCGGCGTCGCTTAGCGCTGAACTAGCCCACTGAGTGTCAGCTGTCGATTGTCCGCATAAACTGCGTGCGCGGGTTTAGCTCCAGACTCCGTGGCGGAGCTGTTGGAGCACTTCAGATGCTGCCGAATCGAGAGGGGCTTATTGAACCGGTTCAAATAAATTCTCACGAATCAAATCCCTTTCCGGAAACCATTGTTCGTAAGGTTGGTTAAGGACAACCACGGGAAGGTTGGGATTGAAGAGTTTTGACCAACCGCTTAGAATTGAGGCTGTTTTTAGCAAAGCGTCACATCTTGATAAAAGGAAGCAATTAACGATTGCATCCCTGTTTACTTCGTATTTATTTGTATCTGCTGATTCATGAATAGAATTACCATCGCCCGAACGCAATGAATCATTGCGGTAGATTATCGGGCGACCTACAGACGCCCTTTCCATATTTTCGATAAAATTTATGTCGTCACTCGCAATGAATACGGAGTCAGTTTCCGGACGTAACTTTAAATAGTGCTCGATGTTCCTTTTTACGGTATCATACGGAACGACCGGTGATTCTTTTGTCTTATCTGTTCCTCTATAGTGCACCCCTAATACTCTTCTATTAGCGAAATGTTGATGACAAAAGCTCTCAACCTCGCCTAGGACATCCTGCTTTACAGCCAGATACTTATCAATCAGGTAGGTCGCCAATTCAATATTCAAGATCGTATCGTAATCTTTCCCCAAATTAAGGTCTATTATAGAGCTAATCGTAGTAAATTTTACTGGCTTGTTTTCATCAATGATCTCTTTCAGCTTGAAAAATTTGCCGAAATAATCCTCGGACTTTCCAGAATTCGGATAAGAAAATTTGAATTGCGGAACAAGACCATTGTCATGACAGTATGCTAGAATTTCTAAGCACCACTCCAATTTGGCGCCTAAACCAACGGAACTCTTTATTTCGATGGCAAATACCCCATTCCTGGCGTTGTATTTCGCCAACAGTGAAATAAGAGAACCCTTTATTCTTGGTTTTGTCCAGCTAAGAAGCATTCGCAGGTTTTACCGCTCCGACGGCGATGATAAGTTCATAATCAGGGTCAAAATATTCCAGCTCCTCTTTCCGCAGCTCTTCAGTCGCCATGCCATACAGAAACGATGCCGCTGTGAGCACGTTGCCATAAGCCGTTATCTGGACGTGGTCTTGGGGGAAAACCTCCTCGAACAGTCGTCGTACAGACTGACTCGTAAACGCCCAAAAATGGCCCCACCTCTCCATGTCATAACGGCTAATTGGACTGATTCCCGGAACGGTCGCCAGCACCACGCCTCCAGGCTTCAATATTCGTTTCACGGTGCGCAGCACCGCTGGCACATCGTGGATAAATTGGAGCGTCTGCGTCAGAATCACACAGTCGAAGTTCCCGGACGAAATATGGTCGGCGCAGGTCAGGTCGCCCACAATGGTCGCATTCGGATGACCCGCTTCAACGTGAAGCACATCGCTTGCGGTCACCCGGTCGCCTCCGAACCGGCGCGTATAGGTGTTGTCTGCAATCTCCATGACATGCCCGCGGATGTCCGACGCATTCTTCGCCAGAAAGCGCTCAATATAATACCGATCAATAGGCAAACCTCGATCGTACCCGAACTCGCGGCTGAGCGGTGTGACGCGTCGCAAGCTGCCAAAGCGCACCCACCCCGCGGGCGTGGCATAGTCAATTCTTTTCCATTTCGCCCGAAGCCAGTGACAAACCGGTAGGGTCAATGTACGCTGGGCTATCACGAGTATGAGATGCTGCCATCTCTCAATAGCTGGGACAAGTGCGGACTCCACTAGCTTTCCCCATATTGCGCGAGCAATCCGTTGATTCGATTCATAAAACACTCCCCGCGAAGTAGCAGGCGAAAAGCGCGCGGGTGGCTAAAACGCCAGAACTCCACCGAAAGCGCCCGCCAAACTCCCCGGTCTTTGACTTTTTGTTCAGACAAATACTTGGTAAGCCAGTTCAAGAAAAGCAAGCGCGCAGAATGAGTTTCTCCTGTTATCTGACCCGTCAAGACACACGAACCGGGGTGCTGCCGGTAACGGTACCAACACTGACCCGATGCGAATACGGGTGCGTCGAGGCAGATCTTCGCGCAAAAGACCTGATCTTCATATTCACCCCGGAAGGTGTCTTCGAATCCACCTACCCGCTCGATGACGTCACGTCGCACCAGTATGCCGGATGGCACGGTCGCTTTGTCGCGCAAAAAAAGAGGAAAAAGTCTAGGCGGCTCAATGATCGTGTCCGGCGGCACGCCAAGTTTTTCCACATAATCACGTTCGCGATCTTCAGGCATGCCTGTCCAGCTATACCAATATTCGATGGGCCCGTAGACCATGGCGGCCTCTGGATAAGTCTCAAGGATCGCGACCTGTTCTTCTAAGATGTTCGAGAGCCAGACATCATCGGCGTCGAGGAACGCAACGTATGATCCCCGCGCGTTACGGATACCCAGATTACGCGACGCGCTCATGCCGCGATTGGCGTGCCCCGGGTGCTCGAGATAGCGCACGTGCTGAGGATCTCGTTCTGAGTAGCTACGGGCGATGGTCGTGCTGCAATCGCTGGAGCCATCGTCCACGAGCAACAATTCCCAAGCGCGGTACGTCTGAGCAAAGACACTCTCGATCGCTTCTGCAATGAAGCGATCCGCATTCCAAAAAATGATTATGACCGAAACGAATGGCTGATTATTCATGTGTTCAAGAAACTGAGGTGCCAGTTATTTCCTCTCCATCGCGGCGGTCCCAATCATCTTCGATCTAAATTGCGCTGAACTTTGTAGTATGAGCTCAGCGCTTTTTAGCCTCCGTTTAACTTGAAGATCAAATAATCGTTTTTCTGAGACACGATCGGAAACTTTGAAAGGAATTCCTTGAGGTCTGGTTGCTGCTCAAATTCCCGCAAGTCTTCCACGATGAAATACTCGGGCGAATTCTTGGTGAACCGAGTGTTAAAACGCTCCTGCGCGCTTGGTGACATTAAACCAGCCAACCGCTCCCACTCCAAGTCCCACTGCAGTGGCCAAGAGGAGCCCGAGAGTAGACCTTCGTATTCCAGCGGCACTCCATAGTCGTCAGATAAGAAAATTGTCTTTGTGCTGTGGTTAACTAGCTCGCCAATTTCTCGTCGGGAATTGACCTTATGATCTGCATTGGCGTCGACTAGTCTCGGCCGAGCTACCGCGATGCTGAGAACCAATGCCAGCAGTAGCGCGCTCCAGGCCGCAATCCGCCAATGCAACTGCGGACGAGTATGATTTAAGTGATTCATCACCAGAGCTACAATCGGCCCTAGCGACAGGCCGACAATAGGGATGAGCTGTAATTGGTAATAATCATGCGTGGCGAAGTTATAGTTGAGGGCCAGGCCAAAGATCACGTATCCAATCCATAAGCCCATCACTAACGATCTTGGCAACCCATCGCGGAAAAATAGTATTCCTAGAAGTGCACCGATGAACGGAATAAAACCAACCGTGAGGCCGATATTAGTGACCCAATTGCGCCAGAAGAAAGACGACATCCAGAGTTGGGGGAGTAGTGTCTTCCAAGCTTCGTGAGGAAAAAAACGGCCCGTTACGACATTGTAAATATAAATCGTAATGGTCGGCAGAAGGATTATTGTTATAAACACAAGCAAAGTTTGACTCATGATGGCGCGCCGAATGCCTTGCCGGTAAATGGCGATCGCCGTGAAGACCGCCAGGATCGCAAACACGGAATGAGGCTTAACCACGAAGGCTAAGGAGGAAACCATGGCTGCAACCATCAAGCGGGCGTTCGATGGAGCGTCGTAATAGCGCAAAATTGCGAATACACTCGCGAGCATTAACATAACCATTAACGGATCGGGCTGGAAACTTCGGCTCGCGACGACCGCAAAAGGAAGAAAGAGATAAAAAGTAGTGCCGAAAAGGGCCGCATCTGCATCGGCTATTCTTTTGCCGACGAGATAGAGAAAGCCGCCACCAATCAGCCAAAACAAGGACGATAACAAGCGTGGAATCCAAACATGCTCCCCGCCAAGAAAGCGGTAGCCAATCGACACTAAGAATTCCATAATCGGTGGCTCTAAGGTCCCCTGCTTTTGCCGGCTATAGAATGCAACCTGCTTCTCCCATTCGGGAACAGAGGTCGAGCTGGCAAAATAATATTCTCTCGCGATGATCAACGAACGATATTGACGGGTGGCATGAAAATTCAGCGGTGGCTCATTGATGTGGTAAAGTCTTAGGCCTAAGGCTACAACAAATAATAATCCAACTCCAATCAGCCTTTTGTGGGCCAAGCACTTTACTTCCGAAGTCAATGTTGTAAGCACCGTTTCTCGCCGAGATTATCGGTTGGCCGCTAGCCAGCCAGTCGAATAAGGTTCGCCGCAGCAACGTGCGGATTCATCTGATTCATAATCGATGGCAAACGAAATCTTCCGTTCATCCAAGGCACTTCTCGCCGCCAGGCTTTCAACATAGCCTCGGCCAGTGCCGCTGAATCACCAATCGGCACAAGTTCACCGCTTATTCCTGGCTCGATAAGCTCATCGATACTAGCTCCGAGCGATCCTATAACTGGAATATTTAGAAGAAGGCTTTCAATGAGCGTATTCGGCAGATTGTCGACGCGCGAAGGAATCACTACGGCCTCGGCTCGTTTCAGAACCGCATACAACTGAGGCTTTGGAACATAACCGAGCCATCTTACCTGAGATGCCTGCTCCCCCCATATATCACGATAGTTCTCTACAGCGCCGTTCCATGATTCCCCTGCCCACACCATATTCAATTCGGGTTCCTGTTGCCACGCGATTGGCAACGCGGCTGCGAGCACATCGGTCCCTTTGCGAGGACAAATAGCCCCAAAGTACAAGAGATATCGTTGAGGCAATTCCCAAGATGGATCTGAAGCCATTTCCATTTCCAATGCGAAAGGAGGACGCAGAACTTCTATCTGAAAGCCGTGCTCTTTCCTATAGTGCCCGGCGACAAACTCGCTAGGAGCGTATGCAACATCGGCCTTTCGAATACAATACCGCTCGAGCCAGCAATATAGTCTCGAGTTCAGTTTATCGAACTTTCCATCTGCTCTAATGAACAAATCGGCTGCCCAACTACACCGCACAAGATGGCGGCGGCTAGGATGTTTGTTTATGAATAACCCCGCTAACCCGTAGTCGGAACTTTGCACGAGCTCAAAGGGCTTCTCTCGGTCTCTCGCATAGAAGGCGCGCGCCAACCCTCGTGCAGCAAAAACAGACTCTCCAGTTTCGCTAATATTCAGCTTTGGACTCCGACGTGAAAGCCTGCGGATCGCGCGCAACGGAAGATTATTGGGAATCCCGACTCGCTCAACTCTAATCCCATCGAATGTGATCACACCCGGCCGTTCCTGACTGAGTGTGAAAACCTCCGGCTCGTGACCAAGCTCGTGTAAGACTTTTGTAAGCCGATGAAGGTAAGCCCCCATGCCTCCGCTGTTGGGCTCTGTTACGAAGGTCGCAGTCAAGAATGCAATTCTGAGTGGAGTCGAATCCATTCCTGGACAGAAAATCTCTCTACCAAACTAATGCTGCTGCTTAATGAGCCAATCGCAAGGTACAAGAATTTGCCCCGGTTTCCCCTCTGGCGTAGCATTACTTAGTGATGCCGTTTCATTTACTGAAAAACGAATGCTATCTACCGTATCGAGAATTCCCTCCCAAGGGGTCCAGAGATTAGTTCGGATACCATATATTTTTGGTAGCAGAATATGAGGCGGCAAACACACAACCGCACGATACTGGCCAGCTTCGTCTGGTGATTCCAATGCGCTATCTTGGGGATTAGATGCAAATATTAGATCTCCGTTGCTGTCTAGTAGATCGACACTGATTTGGAGATTACGGCATCTACGTTGAACAACATATTCCATTATTACACTGAGCGAACTGGCAGTCGTAACATGTTCTAGTCGTTCTTCTTTCTCGTTCGCGAGATAGATTTTCTTGAAATACGCGTTTTTCATTGGCGCTGATGAGAGTTCCCAGCTAGATACAGGAGATACCACTTCTTTAAGGTAAGTCTGAATCACATCTGGAACTTTGCGAAAAGCCTTAATTTGACCTTTATCCAGGAGAATGGCTGAATGGCACAACCGCTGAATACATGCCATGTTGTGACTGACGAACAAAACTGTGCGTCCTTCTTTAGCCACATCGCCCATTTTACCAATACATTTTTGTTGAAATGCCGCGTCTCCCACTGCCAGAACTTCATCCACGAGCAGGATTTCCGGTTCAAGGTGCGCGGCGATTGAAAAAGCCAGCCGCATGTACATACCGCTCGAGTAGCGCTTGACCGGTGTATCGAGAAACTGCTCGACTTCGGCGAATTCGACGATTTCGTGGAACCTTCGTTTGATTTCCGCCTTTGTCATCCCCAGAACGGCGCCGTTCAGGTATATGTTTTCTCGTCCCGTCAGCTCGGGATGAAAACCGGTACCTACTTCCAGGAGGGAGCCAATGCGTCCATTAATCTTTGCCCGGCCGTGAGTTGGCCGTGTTACCCGCGAAAGGATCTTTAACAGCGTGCTCTTCCCGGCTCCATTGCGGCCGATAATGCCAAGGACTTCACCGCGCTTCACTTCGAATGATACATCACAGAGGGCCCAGAAGGACTGTGAATTTCGAATTTCGGATTTCGAATGGCGAAATTTAGAGAATGCTTCGGCCAAGGTATCGCGCAGAGTGATATAGCTCTCTCGCTGGGCACCGATGCGGTAGCGCTTGCTTAAATTGTCAACTTGAACGGCAAGATCAGTCATACATAAATTTCAAGGTTAGAATTCGAAATCCGAAATTCGAATTTGGGAGCAACAGCTGCGATACTCTGCCAAAGGAGGGATGAGCCTAGAGGAGTGAAGGCGACCAGACGAACAGCCGCAACGGCGTCTCGGATGCTTGGCTTGACGCGCTTATTGGGTGTGGGCTCGCTATAACCGATATCGCAAGCAGAGCGCAAATCGACGTCCAACAAGTCGCAGCCGAGCGGCTGGTTCTTAGAGATAGCCAAGGCCTTTTAACCTTTCTTCTACAGTTGCTTGATCTTCTTTCGAAATGCGCGGCGGAGGAGAATTCCTTTGCTCAATTTCCATACCGAGAGCTAGGGTTGGAAAATCTCTAAAGGTAGGAGCAGGAAAGTTCGACAACCCCTGATTAAAAAAAATCACTCCCGGAACGATGTGTGGATCAACACAGTGATCGCCGCTCCAATGGTCATGGTTCTCTTCTATACTGGCCGACTTCCACGAACCCAAGCCGGTCTCTGCGGAGGCTCGAAAACCATTGGCATAACCGATAATGAAATCGGGGCTGAGTTCGGATAAGTGACCGGAAAAAGCATCAGCTCTTGAATAGACCTCTTGAATGACCGGACGCCCATCCGGTCCTCGCCAGGCCATCAATTCATCTCGTAGGCGCAGGCTAATACTATGTCTGTCCTTGGCGGATACACAGCCCTGGTTTTCGCGACCTTGCAAGTTGAGATATAAACTATTCAGCCCGGCTGCATAGGCTTTACTCGCTGCCCAATCGATTTCTTTAAGAGAACCAGTCTCTCTCTCTTTACGTGGCACTAAATATGCCTGTCCTATCAGCCAACGGTTAAGGTGAACTTTATAATCAAAGGTTGTGAACCCATGGTCAGAGACAATCACGAGATCAGTCTGGCCGTTTGAATGGTTCATTAGACGCTCTTCTACACTTCCGACCAACCGGTCAAGCTTTAAATACCATGCTTCGATAATGTCCGGGCGATCTCGCCAATACATGTGCTGAATGCGGTCGAGTGTGTCGAATACACTGGCGAGAATCCCGTCATTCATTTGGGAAATATGAAAATTCAAGATTCTTTCCCTCGTGCGGAAAATCGTTTCACATAACTCAAGGAACTGGTTGTCGCCAATCCATCCTTCTTCCAAAGCGGTGGTATCTTGTGGCCATCCTAGCGTCAGGAAAGGCCCGGCGGATTTCCAGACTCGTTTCGCAAAACTGCGTGATGAGGCGTATCGCCAGGGAGTTTTGAATGGATGGATCTGCAGGGGCAAGAAGTAAAGACGCGGCTCTGGGCGAGCCTGGGTCATAATCACTCTCGTAATCCCCCAAAGCGAGTAGAAATGGTTTATCTTGAAATTGACTTCAATGATCGGTGACCACTGTCCCACTACCAGGTTAAGCTTGACCTTGCCAATTGTCAGCGAAGCTGCCTTATCATCAAAAATCTCAAGAGCAATCCCCGCCAAGCTGTGGTCGATCTCACTCCCACGTTTTCTTCCGGGTCCTTTCAAAGTACCTGTGTACCGGCCAGGGCCGGGAGTATCAAGAATTTCGATGGAGGTTTTGAAGTTTTCATCTTGCAATGAATGGTCAACCGTGAACAGCGAGCCAACTCCCAGACGCCCGTGGATGTCCGGAGTGCCAAAGCCGGGCAACGTTCTCACCGGCGATTCGGGGTGGGCAGGGAAAGTTGCCGGCCACCAAAGGACGGTAGCCGGGTAGCCTTGCCGGACAGCCTGGTCGAAAATGGTATTGGCCTGGTTGGGGGGAATGAAACGTGTCCCGAATATATCTTTGCGGGTCGGCAATACGGACACAGACAGACCATAGTTGGAAACGTCCCGATGGACGAAGTCAAAGAGACCGTGACTTCCGGGATCTAAGCCTGTAGAAATGCTGGTCCAGGAGACTTCGCTTTGGGGTGGATTGGAAACACCAAAGCGTGAATACCCACCAGTTTTGGTGTACTTCTCCAAGACCGGCATTTTGCCTTGCGCCAATAGCCGTTCGAAGACAGCCGGATCAAACGCATCCAGGCCAATGATTAACGTGCGCATATTCTGCCCCGATTGTTACCTGAGCACAATCAACTTTATGCGGATATCCTAGATTGCTAAGGATATCTAACTGCCTTGAGAAATATCCTTCTAACCTTTTTTTAGCCCACGAAGAAAACGCAAAGTACGGGAGACGAGCATAGTGACCTTGCTGGAGAACAAAAGAAAGGCACCGGATATCACTCCAAAAATTGCTGCCAATGCCTGAAAAAGCATGCCACCAGTATTCGGATCAATATACATCATCTATCTCCTTTGTTTTTTGCCAAGGCCTAGGCTGAGGCGGAGCCACGGCAGAGCAGGATTCTAGCCCTGTTTATTAAAGTCTTTGTCTGTAGAGACTGTTTTCGATTACCGCGCGCATTTGTTCAAGGTCGACCCGGCGGCCAAGGAATTGGCTTAAACCCACAAGGTCTTTAGTAGGATCAGCCAATAAACGGTTATATTCGAGCTCTAATACCCGGAAATTCGGTTGCAGGGAAAGCCATCGCCTTACTGTATCCAGGTGCTTCTCGTATAGCTCGGCCATAGTCTTATCATCCACAGAACCCCCGGGTTCCCCGCGATGGGCAAGCATCCTTCGCTGAGAGGCCAGGATTTCGCTCATTCTTCGTTGCATGAAGACGACGTGATAATTGAACTGTGGAGGCAACAATTCGAGCAATGCAGATATAACCTTTACCGCTTTTCCTTTTGCTTGGGATAACCACTCGAAGTCACCGTCTTTCAAATTTTTCACCCGCTCAAACTCGAAGTAACCCTGGGGATTATCCTCATCAGCGCCTCGCAGGTTATCCGTAAACACCTCAATTGTTCCTGCAGCCAACATCTTCATCATCATTGATGTCCCCGATCGTGGCAGCCCAGAGACCACAATGATTGAATTGCGTTCGTTGGTTTTTTTTACACTCGCGAAACGAGATATCAGACGCCACATCATTATCTATCCCCGCGGGATACCTTCCAGGATCGCGCCTTGCTCTGCAAGTATACTTGGAAGCCGACCGGCATCTGAATCCAGGAAACTTATACTTGCTCTTTGCGTTTTGGATACCTAAATCACGCAACGCACTCTTCTGAGCTTGTGCGATTATTTAAAGCGACGGTTGACCTTTATCAACTGTTCGTTTAAGAGTGCCTGGAGATCCGAGGCGACGGATTTTCTGGAAGAATAAATATTGTTTAATTCTTCGGGGTCGTCATTCAAGTCATACATTTCATATATATCATCATATTCCTTGTACCCGAGGTAGTGCACTAGCTTATACCGATCTCTAATCAGACTGACCGTTCGCTTCCTGAGGGGAGCGTGCTTCGAATTACTCTTGGCTTCTAAACAAAAGATACTCCTCTCAGCCGCAGGTTTTTCTTCCGCGATGGATGGCAGCACCTCACCTTCACACCAATCTGGTTTGTTTATTCCAGAAAGATGCAGCAACGTAGGGAGAATATCCACGCAGCTCGTGTGTGTATAAACATCCTGTTTCTTTTGTTGACCTGGTTTTGATATTAAAAGAGGAACGCGAATTACCGGTTCAAACAAGACTGGAGTAATGTGACCCCATACGCCTCTTTCAAACAACTCGCCGTGATCGGAAGTAAATATTACATAAGTATTATCGAGAATCCCATTTCTGTCCATGAAATCATATAGACGACCAAATTCGGCGTCAGCATATGCGATGTATTCGTCATACTCTCGCCTTTTTTGGTTTAAGCGCTGATCCGGTTGGCTATCCGAGAGGGGATGAAACGGTTTCGGAAGCGGATTCCAGCCATCATCAAATCGATCGACAAATTCCCGCCGCGTGGTATACGGATCGTGGGGTGGTAAGAAATGCATATAAGCTAAGAAAGGCTGCGGCGCTTTCTCCAACTGACGCATGGTCCAGTCAATCGCGGTTTCTAACATAAAGACGAGATTGTGATTGTTGGGGATGCCACGTGGGAAAAGCTCGCCATACTGTTTGGTCAAAAGTTTCATCTGAATGGAAGTCCAGAATCGATAGACTTCGTAAAGGAAGAGGGAACTAGAGTAGGTGTCGCCACGGCGGAAGATAAGGCTCTCACCATGAACAGCGGGTGTAAAATCCTTCGGGAAAAGCCGATCAGCGAGATAATTATCAACCAGACAGAGCTCTCTTGTCTTTGTAAAGTTATCGATGTCCAATCGAAACTGATCTAAAAGAGAGGTAGCCACTATGTTATGTGAAAAGCCGATTCGGAAATAGCCTTTCTCACCTAGCAAACTGAAGATATTCTTGTTCCTAAATTCCTCTAAGACAGTGCCCTGAATATGGAGAGCCTGGTGAGACCATGGATACGTACCAGTCAACAGGGAGGCAGTGCCCGGTGTGGTGAAATTTCCACTCGCATAGTGTGAATGAAACACTGTTGCTCGATTGGCGAAACGTGAGAGATTTGGCGTGGTTTGGCGGCGATACCCATAAAAAGGGATGTGATACGCAGAGAAAGTATCGAATACCAGAATAAGGATGTTTGGAAGACGATGGCCACCTGGTTGTGACGTATGCCCCAGCGTAGGTTCTGGCGGTGGCCATACCGTGAACAGTGGCCACATCGCAAGGAACTTAATAAAATCTCTCCTGGGCAGACTGGTCGGCATATTATCCTATTAAGTATTCCGTATAACGAGGATTGTAAGACTTATTAAATCGATCAAGAGATATACAAGTGATAGTACTGCTACGCGACCTACGAATGAGAGGATAACACTTTCAAGCTTCTCGCTGTACTGTATTAGGAAACAACATAAGATTTGCGAGGATAAAAACAATCCCATCCAGGGTAGAAACTGGCTAATGCCCCAGTACCGTACTGTCAGATCATTTATATGCGCAAGAATAAACCAAGCTGCGGAAAGGTAAACAATGCCTGTGGTTAGAGCTACGAATTTGTCTCTCAACCAGCGACGGGGAAGAAGAGCAGACAAGAGCACGAATGGGAGAAAAATAACCGCGCTCTCAAAAAGGGCAAACGTTTGGGGATATGAGACAACTCCGATCACATCCCAAACGCTCATCTGACGTAACCAGGCAGGCACCTCTCGGAGCAAATTGTATACCGACCAAACTTGAATGGGGAACAAACAGGCCAGATATGTATAAACGATGTTGCGTCTTGAAGGAATGCGACGATAAACTGAAATTAAAGGTAACCGATGCTCCTTCAACAGTTCTTCCAGGCACAATGGTTCACTACTCCGCCGGAGGGAATCAAGCGACGTCGGCGAACTCATGCTCCATCCGGCGGAAGTAGAACAATCCACCGATAAGGAGCGCCAGCACGACGATGGTGGTGACGACCAGCAGATCCCAGGCCAGTTCCTGCTGACCGAGCAATGCCCAGCGAAAGCCTTCGACGACTCCGACCATCGGGTTCAGTCCGTACAGAAGCCGCCAGCGGTCTGGAATGATCGAGCTGGGATAAGCCACCGGCGTTAGGAAGAGCCAAAACTGCGTCAGAAACGGGATCGCGTAAGCGACGTCGCGATACTTGATGTTCACTGCCGAAAGCCAGAGGCCGCAGGCAAGCGCCGTCATGAACGCGAGCGACAGAAATAGCGGCAGGGTCACGATCGCGATGCCCGGAACGATCCCATAAAAGAGCATCATGCCCAGCAGAATGACAAAGGCGACGGCGAAGTCGAAGATCAGTGAGATCACGGCGGAGAGCGGCAGGATCAACCGGGGGAAATAGACCTTCGAGATCAGGTTGGCGTCGGCGACAAGACTGTTGCCGGAGCGAGTGAGCGCTGCCGAAAAAAAGTTCCAGGAAAGCAGGCCGGCGTAGGAGAATACGGGGTAGGGAACACCCTCGGAGGGTACGCGCAGTAATCCTCCGAAGATGATTGAAAAAACAACCATTGTCAGAAAGGGCTGCAGGACCGCCCACGCCACGCCGATCACGGTTTGCTTGTAGCGCACTTTGACATCGCGCCACACCAGAAAGTAAAGCAGCTCTCGACATCTCCACAGCTCGCGCAGCTCGAGTGCCTCCCACCTGCCCGGCGGCTCAATCAAGATGGCCTGGGTCTGATTTGCGAGAGACTGGACTGGATTTATTGGCTCAACTAGGTGTGCGGCTTGCTGGGACATAGGGAAGTGTTTAGGTTGATTGTGGTGCTCTGCAAGAACTCGTTTCCAATGTAACTTCGCACCAATCGCATGCTCAAGCGTTACCGCGCTGGCCTTGGTTGAGATAAACGCTGAAGGTGCCATAAAGCAGCCAATATCGAGCGCCCCACAAAGACGTTTTCGGCCAGCCGAACCCGCCGGGCAGCATCACCTCTCCAATAGAGCCGGATCCGACCGACTATTATGCGCGCGAGCATGACGGCACCGACGACAAGCTTGAACTGCATCGTCAACAGTTTCGAGTAGTGCCGTCGATAAAACTGAGCTTCGCTTTCGAAAAATTGCAGCATCATTGCCGCACGTCTTTGTGTCGTGCTAACCCCGCCCACATGCACAATCGTTGTCGTCGGAGTAAAATGAACCTGCCACCCGGCACAAGCCAGCCGGTAGCAGAGATCAACCTCCTCGAAGTACATGAAGAACGACTCGTCGAAGCCGCCCATAGCTTTGAATGCCTCACGGCGGACCGCAACGTCCGCCCCTAGCACCCAAGGGACTACCCGGTTACGCATATCCGGCCCGGTGCCCAACTCTTGCTCCCGAAAGCCGAAAAGATAGTGAATAAGCCGACCGCGAGTGCTCCTGCCGCAGAAAGCGTCGAGCTGTGGCAGCGTCGTCCAGGTGTGGCACACGTAGCGGCTGGGAAATGGAAACCACGATCTTTGCTGTGCTCCGTGCGAGTTCACCAGGCGCGGTCCGACTATTGCCGCCCGAAGATGCTGATCGAGATAGGCGCTCAGTTTTCTGAGTCCGCCAGATTCGAGGAGCGTGTCGGCATTCAGGAGCAACACATACGGAGCGTTGCAACTCGCAATTGCCTGGTTTGCCGCCGCACCGTATCCGAGATTTTTCCTGTTGGCGTGAAGCGTCACCCACGGGTACTCGCCCTTTACCATCTCCACGCTGCCATCCAACGAGGCGTTATCGACAACCACCACTTCGGTCGGCTCCTCCGTCTGGACAGTTGCAAGACAAGCCCGGAGGTGTTCGCGTGTGTTGTAGTTTACGATGACGACTGCAATTGGAGTCATATCATTCCGTGGAATCGGTTCCGCCGATCGGCGTCATTTGGCTTGAGCGAACTTCTCTTTCAAGAAACCCATGGTGATCGCTCCCTGCGATACCAGCAGCAATCCTGCAAGCACCAACCTTCGACCGCAGCGACCCTGAGAGAACGAGTGACGTAACAAGTTCAGATAGAACGATGGAGCTTGTAATCTGATGCCTTTCTGCGTGCGCTGGGCACGCACCCGATGAAAGCCGAAGGCGCCGCGCCCATAACGGAACTGCTGCCGCCAAAAACTACGAAAGCTCAATCCGTGAGCATGGTAGACGAGTATTTCGGGTCATAGGTCATCTCATATCCGTAATGTAACCAACGATCGCAGAATTCACGGTCTTCTCCTGCAGCGAGGGAAAAACTCGTATCAAAGCCGCCGATGGCACGAAAACGTTCTGCAGGAACGGCCAAATTGTTAGAGGCAAAAAACTTCGCGTGATTGGGATGGCTGTTGTGGTAAGTGTACATGTAATCTACAAGTAGTTGTGCGGCCGTCGAATACGGATTCTCTGGAAGTGCATTAATGA
>Ga0137387_10000130_pt1 | contig 28531 bp, 27 predicted proteins | sample SagtaG_3_FD_104909 | JGI IMG/M metagenome (GOLD analysis project Ga0137387, IMG submission 104909) | Vadose zone soil microbial communities from Angelo Coast Range Reserve, California, USA - Sage2_R_115_16 metaG | ecosystem: Environmental > Terrestrial > Soil > Vadose zone > Saprolite | place...
CCCATCCCAAAGAAACGGTTGTGCTGTCTCAGTACTTCGGCGATGCCGAGGCGCGCACCCATAAGGGATGGGTGAAGCGCGGCGGCTACGAAGCACTGTCGCAGGTGCTGAAGATGGAGCCGGCGGCGGTCACCGACATCGTGAAGGAGTCGGGGTTGCGGGGCAGGGGCGGCGCCGGATTTCCCACCGGACTCAAGTGGTCGTTCATGCCGAAGGACAAAAAGCGTCCTCACTACCTGTGTGTAAATGCTGATGAATCAGAACCGGGGACGTTCAAGGACCGCGAGATAATGCGGTGGACCCCGCACGCGCTACTCGAGGGCACGGCGATCGCGGCGCACGCGATCCGCGCGGAAGTCGCCTACATCTATATCCGCGGCGAGTTCACCGAGCCGTGGACGATCATGGATCAAGCGCTCGCGGACGCCAACGCCGCGGGCGTGTTCGGCAAGATCAAGGTCTACCTGCATCGCGGCGCGGGCGCGTACATCTGCGGCGAAGAAACCGCGCTCATGAATTCGATCGAGGGCAAGCGCGGCAATCCACGCATCAAACCGCCGTTCCCGGCCGCCGCCGGCTTGTTCGGCATGCCGACGACGATCAACAACGTCGAGACGCTCGCCGCGGTGCCGCACATCATCAAGCGCGGCGCCGCGTGGTACAAGGGCCTCTGCCTGTCGAATCCGAAGAGCACCGGGACGAAGCTCTTTTCGGTCTGCGGCCACGTCCAACGCCCCGGCAACTATGAAGTCACGATGGGGTTCCCGCTCAAGGACCTGATCTATGATATGTGCGGCGGGCCGCCTGCCGGCCGCACGCTGAAGGCATGCATTCCGGGCGGTTCGTCCGTTCCAATTCTGACGCGGGAAGAGACCGAAGCCTGTCTCCTGGACTATGAGGGCGTCGTCGAGAAGGGGTCCATGCTCGGCTCGGGCGGCGTGATCGTATTCGACGACTCCGCCGACATGGTCTATCAAATCATGCGGCTCACCAAGTTCTATGCCCACGAGTCGTGCGCACAGTGCACGCAGTGCCGCGAAGGCACGGCGTGGACCACGAAGATCCTCGAACGCCTCCTCGGGGGGCAGGGAAAGACGAATGACCTGGATCTCCTGCTCGATCTCGCCGAAAACATGACCGGCAAGACGATCTGTGTGCTGTCGGACTCCTGTGCCGCGCCGGTCGTGAGCGGCATCAAGAAATTCCGCGGCGAATTCGACGCGTATCTCGCAGGCAAGCGCCAACCAGTCATGGTCGGCTGAGGGCAGACGCTGATGGCAGACGGCATGATCAACCTGACCATTGATGGTGCGCCGGTATCGGTCCCGGCGGGCACGCTCGTCATCGAGGCTGCGAAGCAGGCGGGCGTGCTCGTACCACATTACTGCTATCACCCGGGCCTGCCGGTTGCGGGCGTTTGCCGCATGTGCCTGGTCGAGATCGAAAAAGCCCCGAAGCTGCAGATCGCGTGCGCGACGACCGTGACCGAGGGGATGGTGGTCAAGACGCAAACCCCGCAGGCAAAAGACGCGCGCCAGAGTGTGCTCGAGTTTTTGCTCATCAATCACCCGCTCGATTGCCCGATTTGCGATCAGGCGGGGGAGTGTGAGCTGCAAGATTTCGTGTTTCAGGAAGGCCAGGCGCGCACGCGCTACGCCGAGTACGCCAAGCGGTTCAATCCCGTCGAAGACTTCGGCCCCGACGTCCTCTACGTCCCGAACCGCTGTATTCTGTGCACGCGCTGCGTGCGTTTCATGGAAGACGTCGCGCAGGAGCCGGTCCTGAACGTCTCGGAACGCGGCGATCGGGCGTTCATCGGCATTCACCCGGAGGCGCGGCTCGACCACCCGTGGGCGGGCAATGTGGTGGATCTCTGTCCCGTGGGATCGCTGCTCTCCAAAGACTTCCTGCACAAGGCGCGCGCCTGGGAGCTCGACAAGACCGCGTCGATCTGCACCGGCTGCTCGCAGGGCTGCAATATCACGCTCGACACGCGCGATGAAGTCGTGGTGCGCGTGCGGCCGAGGTCCAACCTCGAGGTCAACCGCTACTTCATCTGCGACCACGGTCGCATGCACTACAAGTGGATGAATCGCGGCGATCGGATCGAGGCGCCCCTCGTGCGTCGCGACGGCGAGCTGAAGGCGAGCGATTGGGATGAGGCGCTCGACCGCATCCTGCGCATTCTGCGCGGCGCGGAAGGAAGGACCGCGGTGGCGCTCGTCTCGCCCGGGGCTTCGTCCGAGGCGCTGGCGCTCGCCAAGCGCGTGTTCACCGGATTCAACTGGACCGGTGCATTCCAGGTCGTCATGGGCGAAGAGGCGCCGCTCGCGGGTGTCCCAAATCTCGCGCTCCGCGCCGAGCGCGCGCCCAACGCGAAGGGCGCGGAGAATCTCGGCTATACGCGGGACTACGCGCGGGCGCTCGCGGCGGCGAAGCCGGCGGCCGTGGTACTCGTGCTCGATGATCCCGACTGTCCCGTTCAAACTGATGGAGCATTGATCTATCTCGGCACCGTGCTCGGCGCGGATGCGCCGTGCCGGCATGCCGACGTCGTGCTGCCCATCGCCAACGTCGCGGAGGAGGAAGGCACCTTCACGAACCGCGATGGACGCACGCAGCGCTATTACCAGGCCAAGCCGGCGCCGGGGATGGCGCAGCCGGCGGCGTGGGTACTCAGTCAGCTGGTCGGCGCGCTCGGCTTGGCGGAAGCGCCGCGATGACGTTCTTCATCGTCTCATCCGCCATCAAGGTGTTCGTGGTCTTCAACCTGATTATGGTTGGGGTCGCGCTGCTCACGCTCCTCGAGCGACGCGTCTGCGCCTGGATGCAGGACCGGCTGGGACCGAATCGCGTGGGCCCGCAGGGCATTTTGCAGCCAGCGGCGGATGGGCTGAAGAACCTCCTCAAGGAAGAGACCTCGCCCGCGATGGCGGACAAGACGCTCTTCACGCTCGCGCCGATCGTGTCCTTCGTGCCCGCGCTCCTGACGTTTGGCGTGATTCCGTTCGCCGCGCCGCTGCCGACCCGGTGGGGCGTCGTCCCGATGGTGGTGGCTGATCTGCCCGTCGGCTTCCTCTATATCCTTGCCATCAGCTCGCTCGGCGTGTACGGGATCGTGCTCGCCGGCTGGTCGTCGAACAACAAGTACGCGTTGCTGGGCGGCCTGCGCGCGTCGGCGCAGATGATCTCGTACGAAATCGCGCTCGGCATGAGTACAGTCGCCGTGTTGCTGCTCGCGGGCAACGTCACGCTGTCGCAGGTCATCGCACAGCAACAGCGGGGGCTGTGGTTCGTGGTTCCGCTGACACTCGCGTTCATCATCTTCTTCATCAGCGCGCTCGCCGAAACGAACCGCCTGCCGTTCGATTTGCCCGAGGCCGAGGGCGAGCTGATCGCCGGCTATCACACCGAGTACAGCTCCATGAAGTTCTCGATGTTCTATATCGCCGAGTACTCGAACATGGTCACGGCGTCGGCGCTGATGGCGACGCTGTTCTTCGGCGGCTGGGACATTCCGTTGACGAGTTGGGATTCGACCGGCGATCCCAGCGTGTGGAAGACGGTGGCGACGCTGGCCGTTTTTGGCCTCAAGACGTTCATCTTCCTCTTCACGTACATCTGGGTCCGCTGGACGCTGCCGCGCTTCCGCTACGACCAGCTCATGGCGCTGGGATGGAAGGTCCTGCTCCCGTTGGCGCTCGTGTACATCACCGTGATCGCGGCAGCGATCTGGTACTTCCGCATCCAGCTGGGCTGGGCGTACGGTCGCGGTTTGGCCGCGGCGCTGGGCGGTCTGAATCTCGTCATGCTCGTCGTGGTCGTGTGGTGGCTCGACCGCGGCCGCATCGTGTCCGGTTCTATGCCGCAGGAGGCCGCGTAATGGCGATCGGCGTGAAGGTGATGAAACGGCCGACCAAGCAGACGTCCTATCTCCGGGCGACGCTCAAGGGCATGGCGCTGACGTTCAGCCACCTGCTGCGCCCCAAGGTGACGATGCAGTATCCCGAGGAAAAGTCCTCGAAGGACTGGACGCTCTCCTCGCGCTGGCGCGGCACGCATCGCATGCTCACGGACGAGCAGGGGCGCGCCAAGTGCGTCGCCTGCGGCCTTTGCCCGCAGATCTGTCCCGCGAACTGCATCAAGCTGGTGCCGGGGGAAGACGAAGCGGGCCATCGCTATCCGCTGATTTACGAGATCGACGAGTTCCGCTGCATCTTCTGCGGCTATTGCCAGGAAGTGTGCCCGGAAGAAGCGATTCACGTCGGCGTGCACTACGAGAACTCCGAGTACTCGCGCGACCGGTTCGTCTACGATCTCGAACGCCTCACGGCACAAACGCACCCCGTGTCTACGCTCTGGGATCCATCCGATCCCAAAGGCGAGTAGGCCCTAGGCCCGAGCCCCGAGCCCCGCCTTCATGACGCTCACGTTCTTCTGGATCTTTGGAGTCATTGCGATGGGCAGTGCGCTCTTGTGCATTACGCGCAAGAACCCCATCGGCAGCGCCTTGTGGCTGGTCGTGACGCTGTTCGCGCTGGCCGCCTTGTTCGTGCTGCTCGACGCGCAGTTCATCGCGGTGTTGCAGGTGCTCGTCTACGCCGGCGCGATCATGGTGCTGTTCCTGTTCGTCATCATGCTGCTCAACCTGGGCCGGCCAGGACCGACGGACATCAAGGGCCCGGTCGGCGTGCTGGCGGCGACCGTCCTGGCGGGCGCGCTGCTGCTCCAGCTGCGGGTGCTCAGTCAGGCGACCTTGCCGCCCGGGATCCGGCTGCCGGCCGGAACGATCTCGGCGCTGCAGCAACAGCAGGGCATGGTGGGATCGGTAGCGAATCCCTTGTTTGCCGCCTACCTCGTGCCCTTCGAGATCGCGAGCGTGTTGTTGCTCGCCGCCATCGTGGGCGCCGTCGTCCTCGCGAAGCGGAAGCTCTAGATGCTCCTCAGCCCCGCGCTCGCCATCTCCGCGGTCCTGTTCACGCTCGGCGTCGCCGGCGTGCTGCTGCGCCGCAACGCGATCGTGATCTTCATGTGCGTGGAGCTCATGCTCAACGCGGTGAACCTCACGTTCGTCGCCCTGGCCCAGAGTCTGGGCGTAGGTGGGCAGGTATTCGTCTTCTTCGTCATGGCGGTCGCGGCCGCTGAAGCGGCGGTCGGACTGGCGATCATTCTGGCCGTCTACCGCCACAAGCAGTCGGTCAGCTTGCAAAACATGAATCTCCTCAAGGACGGATGACCGGCACCACGGTCGACCTGATCTGGCTCGCCCCCGCGCTCGCGCTGCTCGGCTTCGTGCTGAACGGCGCGCTGGCGTTGCTGCGGCCGTCCGCGAAGACGCTCGTCTCGGTGATTGGCGCCGGCGTCTTGCTCGCCGCGTTCGCAGTCGCGATTGCGGTGTTCACCGCGTTCATCGGCCTGCCCACTGCTCCCGAGGCGCCGCTCGTCTTTCGGTACTGGTCATGGATTCCCGTGGGCACGCTGCAGGTGGACTTCGCGTTCCAGGTGGACCAGCTGTCCCTCGTCATGCTGCTCGTCGTGACGGGCGTCGGCTCTCTGATCCATCTCTTCAGCATCGGCTATATGAAGGAGGACCCGGGCTACGCGCGCTACTTCGCGTACTTGAACCTGTTCGTCTTCTTCATGCTCGTTCTCGTGCTGGGCGCCAGCTTCCCCGTGATGTTCGTCGGCTGGGAAGGCGTCGGCCTGTGCAGCTACCTGCTGATCGGGTTCTGGTTCAACGACGCAGTGAATGCGAACGCGGGCCGCAAGGCGTTCATCATGAACCGGATCGGCGACTTTGGCTTCATGGTAGCCATGTTCATGATCTTCTGGTCCACCGGTTCGCTCGATTTCGATACCGTGTTCGCGCACGCGCCCACCGCGCTCGCCGCGGGCGGCACGACGATCACGGCGATCACGCTGCTTCTGTTCCTCGGCTGTACCGGCAAATCCGCGCAGATTCCGCTGTACACCTGGCTCCCCGATGCCATGGCGGGACCGACGCCGGTCTCCGCGCTGATCCACGCGGCGACGATGGTGACGGCCGGCGTCTATCTCGTGGCGCGCTGCAACTTGCTGTTCGCCCTGGCCCCCGTTTCGAGCGCGGTGGTGGCTGGCGTCGGCGCGCTCACCGCGTTGTTCGCCGCGACGATCGCGCTCAAGCAATGGGACATCAAAAAGGTTCTGGCGTATTCGACGATCTCCCAGCTCGGCTACATGTTCCTCGCGGTCGGCACCGGCGCGATCAGCGCCGGCATCTTCCACCTGGCGACGCACGCCTTCTTCAAGGCACTGCTGTTCCTCGGCTCGGGCAGCGTGATCTACGCGATGCATCACGCCTACCACGCGACCCACTCGCATGAAGACGCGCAGGACATGCGTAACATGGGCGGGCTCTCGCGGTACATGCCGTGGACGACGGTATTGATGTGGATCGCGACCCTGGCGATCGCGGGAATCCCGGTCCTCTCCGGCTTCTTCTCCAAAGACGAGATTCTCACCGCCGCATTCGCTCGCGGCAGGATCCATCCGGAGTGGCTCGTGTTCTGGGGGTTCGGCCTCGCCACGGCGCTGCTCACGGCGTTCTACATGACGCGGTTGATCCTGTACACCTTCTACGGCCCCAATCGCACCGGAGAACAAGAGCAGTCGCACCTCCACGAGGCGCCTTGGATCATGACGGGGCCGCTGGTGGTGCTCGGTGTTCTCTCGGCCATCGGCGGAATCCTCAACGTGCCTGCGCTCTACCACGGTGGGGAATGGCTGCATCATTGGCTCGAGCCCGTCGTCCACCCGGGCGCTGCGTTGCGACCGGAGGCGCAGCTCTCGAGCGCCACAGAGTGGATGCTGGTCGGTATCGCGGTCGCCACCGCCATCATCGGCATGGTCGGCGCGTGGCGGCTGCTCAGGCCGCAAGACCTCGTGCCCGCGCGCAGCGCGCCCGAGGAGCGCGGCTTTGCGCGTGTGTTGCGGAACAAGTGGTACATCGATGAGATCTACGACGCGCTGTTCGTCCGCCCGCTCGTGTGGGTGTCGCGAGAAGTCCTGTGGAAGCAAGTGGACCAGCGTGTGATCGACGGCGCCGCGGTCAATGGCGCCGCGCGCGGCGCACGCGCGCTCGGGTGGACCAACCGCTGGCTCCAGAGTGGCCAAGTCGGCACTTACGTTGCGATCTTCGTCGTCGGCGTGCTGCTGGTCCTGTGGCGGGCGATGAGCTGATGTACGCCCGCTGGGTGCTCACCGCGCTCCTCGCGTGGCCGCTCCTCGCCGGCCTCGTGGTCGTGCTCGTGCCCGCCCGGCTCGCCAAGTACATCGCGCTCGCCGCGAGCCTGATCGAATTCGCGATTTCCGTACCGCTGTGGTGGACATTCGTGCCGGCCGGCGGCATGCAGTTCACCGCCGATCAGCCGTGGATCGCCGCGTGGGGCATTCACTACGCGGTCGGTGTGGACGGGATTTCACTGTTCCTCGTCCTGCTCACCACGTTCCTCATGCCGCTCTCGATTCTCGGGAGCTGGAGCTACATCACCAAGCGCGAAGGTGGCTTCTACGCGCTGCTGCTCGTGCTGACGACCGGCATGATCGGCGTCTTCGTTTCGCTCGATCTCTTCCTCTTCTATGTGATGTGGGAAGTGATGCTGATTCCGATGTACTTCATCATCGGGGTCTGGGGCGGGGACAACCGGCTGTACGCGGCGATCAAGTTCTTCATCTATACGTTCTTCGGCTCCTTGCTCATGCTGGTGGCGATCCTCGTGCTGTATCTGCACGCGGGCCGGGCAACCGGTACGTACTCGTTCGCGTACGGGCACGTGCTGAGCCAGGTCGCCCAGCTTGGGCCCGCGGCCTGGTGGCTGTTCGGCGCCTTCTTCCTCGCGTTCGCAATCAAGGTGCCGCTGTTCCCGCTGCACACCTGGCTCCCCGATGCACACGTCGAGGCGCCTACGGCGGGCTCTGTGATCCTGGCGGGCATTCTCCTCAAGATGGGGACCTACGGCTTCCTGCGGTTCGCGCTGCCGTTCTTCCCGGGCGTGGCGCTGAGCGACACGGTGCAGCTCGTCATCGTGATCCTGTCGCTGATCGGCATCATTTACGGCGGTCTGGTGGCGATGGTGCAGCCCGATTTCAAGAAGCTCATCGCCTACTCGTCGGTCGCACACCTCGGGTTCGTCATGCTCGGCATCTGGGCGCTCACGTTGCAGAGCGTGCAGGGAGCGCTGCTCGTGATGATCAATCACGGGATCTCGACGGGGGCGCTGTTCTTCCTGGTCGGCATGATTTACGAACGGCGCCACAGCCGCCTGATCGAGGCGTACGGCGGCATCGCGCGTGTCGTGCCGCTGTTTGCCGTGATCCTGACGATCGTGTCGCTGTCTTCCATCGCGCTCCCGGGCACCAACGGCTTCGTCGGTGAATTCCTCGTTCTGATCGGCTCCTTCCGGACCTATCCCATTGCGACGGCCGTCGCGACGAGCGGCGTGATCATCGCGGCGGCCTACCTGCTGACGGCGCTGCAGCGCGTGATCTACAACCCGCTGACGCAGCGCGAGAACGAGAAGCTCACCGACCTCACGCCGCGCGAGATCGCGGTGCTCGTGCCGTTGATCGTGTGCATCCTGTGGATCGGGATTTACCCGAAACCGATTCTGCAGCGCATGGAGCCATCCGCCCGCGCGTTGATCGAGCTGATCAAGCCCGCGACCGCGCAAGCACCAGCCGTGACCGGGGGCGGGCAGCCGTGAACCTGGATCCCTCGGTTTCGCGCGATCTCCTGCTGTCGTTACTGCCGGAGTTAGTGCTGACGGGCTGGGCGCTGGTGCTGTTGCTGTTCGTCGCGTGGCGGCATCAGAGCGTCAGAGATCTGCGGATCGCGGGAGCGGTGACGCTGATCGCCCTCGCGTCGACGGCGATCGCCATCTGGTGGCTGTGGTGGAATCGCGCGGGCGTCCATGGCGTCGTGTCGATGGTTGCGGCGGACGACTTCCGCTGGGTCGCCGACTGGGTGTTCGTAGGCGCCGCGGCGCTCACGGTTCTGATCTCTTTCACTTATCTCGAGCGCGAGCAACTGTTGGCGCCGGAGTACTACGTCCTGCTGCTTTTCGGCACGATCGGAATGATGGTGATGGCGGCCGGCGCCGACTTGATGGTGATCTTCCTTGGCCTCGAGCTGATGTCGGTCGCCGTGTACGTGCTAGCCGGCTTCGATCGGCGGCGCGCACGCTCCGCCGAAGCCGCCCTCAAGTATTTCCTGCTGGGGGCGTTCGCGTCCGGATTCCTGCTGTATGGCATCGCGCTCGTCTATGGCGCCACCGGCGCGACGAACCTCGTGCTGATCGGCGCGCAGCTCAGCACGACCGTGAAGCCGAGCGCCATGCTGCTGGCGGGGCTGGCGCTGCTGATTGTGGGATTCGGATTCAAGATCGCGGCGGTGCCGTTCCACATGTGGGCCCCGGACGTCTACGACGGCGCCCCCACTCCCGTGACGGCGTTCATGGCGACGGGCGTCAAGGCCGCGGCATTTGCCGCGCTGTTCCGCGTGATGTACCAGGCGTTCGCGTCAGTCCCGGCGTGGCACGATATCCTCTGGTGGCTCGCGGTGATCACGATGATCGGCGGTAACCTGTTTGCGCTGGGCCAGCGATCGCTCAAGCGCATGCTCGCCTACTCGTCGGTGGCCCACGCGGGCTATCTGCTGGTCGCGGTGACCGCGGGCGGCGTGGCCGGCACGAGCGCGTTCCTCGTCTATATCGTCGCCTACACGCTGATGTCGCTCGGGGCATTCGCGGTGCTCTCCGCCAAGGGACGAGGTGGCGAGAGCGACGTGCTGATCGACGATCTCTCCGGCCTGGCGGCGCGGCGTCCCTGGCTCGCGTTCGCCCTCGCGATCTGCATGCTGTCGCTGCTGGGATTCCCGGGGACCGCGGGGTTCATCGGCAAGTGGTACGTCCTGATTGCCGCAACGAGTGCCGGTCAAAATGCCCTCGCCGCGATCCTGGTGCTGACCAGCGTCGTCTCGGCGGGGTACTATCTTCCCGTCATCATGGCGATGTACATGAAACCGGAGCCGACCGAGGCCGCGCACGTGGATGTCTGCCTCGATCGGTGGGCGCGCGCCGCCGTCGCCACCGTCGTGGTGGGTCTGTTGCTCCTCGGGGTGTGGCCCAATCCCTTGTTCGACCTCGCGAAAACAGCGGGCGACAGCGTGCACGCCGTCGAAGCGGGCACTGCAACCGCGGCTCCGGTCGCACCGGGGGGGAGGGGGGGGTCCGGCCAACGATGAAGCTTCCGGCGACGATTTTCCGGCAGTACGACATCCGCGGCCTCGTGGAGAAAGAGCTCACGCCCGCTGCCGCGCGCGCCGTGGGGCAGGCCTACACTACGTTCTCCACGCAGCGGCTGGGGAAACTGCCCCGCGTCGCGGTGGGACGCGACAATCGCCCGTCCGGAGGGAAGCTCGCGCAAGGCATCGCCGAGGGAATCGCCGCCGCCGGCGGCAGCGCACTCGACGTCGGCGAGCTTCCCACCCCCGCGCTCTATTTCGCCACCAAGACGCTGCCGGTGGACGGCGGCATTCAAGTCACCGGCTCGCACAACCCGCCTGAGTTCAATGGATTCAAGATGGTGCTGGCGCACGACGCGGTGTTCGGTGACGACATTCAAGTCCTGCACCAACTCATCGACGGCGGCAAGCTTGCCTCCAAGCCCGGTGGCACCATCTCGACACACCGCGATCTGCTCACGGCGTATCGCCAGGCGATCGTCCAGCGGAATACCCCGCTCGCGCGGCGCTTCAAGGTGGTCGTGGACTGCGGCAACGGGGTCACGAGTCTCGTCGCCGTGGAGACGTTGCGGGAACTCGGCGTGGAAGTGGTCGCGTTGTTCGCCGAGTCCGACGGCACGTTTCCGCACCACCATCCGGACCCCACCGTGCTCGAGAACCTCCACGACCTCCAGATCGCGGTGAAAGAGGAAAAGGCGGAGCTGGGTATCGCGTTCGACGGCGACGGCGATCGCATCGGCGCCGTCGACGAAACGGGTGAGCCCGTCCTCGGCGATCAGCTGCTGGTGCTGTTCGGACGCGACCTGGTGCGGCGCATGGGGAAGGGCAAGCCGGTGATCTTCGACGTGAAGTGCTCGGAGATTCTGCCGCAGATGCTGAAGCGCGCCGGCCTGGAACCGGTCATGTGGAAGACCGGTCATTCGTTCATCAAGCAAAAGATGAAAGAGATCGGCGCGCCGCTCGCCGGGGAAATGAGCGGCCACATGTTCTTCGGCGGTGACTGGTACGGGTTCGACGATGCACTGTTCGCCGCGGCGCGGCTGCTCGCCTACGTGGCACGTGAGGGCGGGCCCCTCTCACGCCTGCTCGCCGACCTGCCCAAGACCTACGCCACGCCCGAGATGCGCGTCGACTGCCCCGACGAACAGAAGTTCGAGATCGTCCAGCAGGCGGCCGAGGAGTTCGCCGAAAAGTATCCCGTGTCAACGCTCGATGGCGTGCGCATCACGTTCCCGGAGGGGTGGGGATTGCTGCGGGCCTCGAATACACAGCCGGTGCTGGTGATGCGGTTCGAGGCGACGAGCCCGCAGGCCCGCGACGCCTATCGCGCCGAAGTCGAGAACTGGCTGGCGGCGCGCGGCGTCACGGCGTGACCCGGCAGACCCGGCGCCAGCTGTACCTGATCGGCGCCGGACTTCTGGTAGTGGCGCTCTTTGGCGGCCGCTGGCTGGCCGTCGAAACAACGGAGCGTGCATGGGACCGGACCTTCGCAGGCGGCGAGGCGCTGATCGCCGCCCGCACGCTCGCCCGGCTGCTCTCCACCGTCGTCCTGCTTGTCGCGATCGCCTGGATCACCGGGAATCTCCTGCTCGTCTACCGGGCCATCGGCTCGGTTCACATGCCCCGCCGTCTCGGCGACCTCGAGATCGTCGAAGCCGTTCCGCGCGGCACGCTGCTCAGCGGCACGATCGCGCTCGGCGTGGTCCTCGGTGCGCTGGTGTCGCTCGGCACAGGCGACTGGTGGCGTCAGGCCGTCCTCGCCGCCGCGCCGCCGCATTTCGGCGTCAGCGACGCGACGAATCTGGGGCGCGACGCCGGCTATTACATGAGCGTCCTCCCCTGGCTCGCCACACTGCAGAATCGCACGCTGCTCTTCGTCATCGCCGCGCTGGGGATTGTGGCGCTCCTCTATGGCGTGATCGGCTCATTGCGCATCCGGCACGGCCGCATCCGCGCTAGCGATTACGCGCGGCGGCACCTGGGCGTGCTGCTTGCCTGCCTCGCATTGGTCCTTGCCTGGGGAGCGGCTCTCGATCCGGCGGAGATCGTGGGTGGACTCCATGGCGTCGTAGATCAGGCGGCGCTGTCGGCCCGCATTCCCGGCGCCGCCGTCGTCGCCGCGGTGGCCATCGTGACGGCCGTCATCTCGCTCGCCTGGGCCTGGCGGGAACGGCCCACCTTGATCCTCGCCAGCTGGGCGGCGCTCTTCCTCTCGCTCACCGCCGGCTACTTCGTCATCCCCGGCGTGGTCAGTGCGTCCACCGGCGCAGGACCGGAGAGCGTCGCGGTGGTGCGCCGCCGAGCGGCGCTGGAGCGGCTCGCGTTCGGGCTTACCGATGTCGACCCTGGACCGCCGCCTGCCTTCCGCTCAGGCGAAGCCGCGGTGCGAGCCATCCCGCTGTGGGATCCAGCGCACGTGGCAGCCGCGGTCGGCGGGCCGGCGACGGCGGTTGCGTTACGACCGCTGACCTCCGGCGCGGAAGCGCGGCCGGCGTGGATCGTGGCGCCGCTGAACGCGCCGGGACCGGTCCGCTTGGCGCTGGAAACCGACAGCGAGGTCAGTGTCATTTCCTTGCCGGCGGCGAACGCCGCGCTGCTGTTCGGTCCTGGTCTGGAGACTCCCCTGGTACTTTCGAGCGATTCCATTGGCGTGCCGCTCGTCGGCAGTTGGCGTCGCTTTGCGATCGCCTGGACCATTCAGGCGTGGGGCTTGATTCGTGGCGAATCGACCGGGCGCTCCCTGGTGTGGCGGCGCGACGTGACGGAGCGGCTGGAGCACCTAGCCCCGTTCGCGCGCTTTGGTCCGCCGGCGCCCGTGCTGCGCGATGGGAGGGGAGGGGGCGGGGGCGGGCCTTTGTGGTGGGTGAGTTGGGGCTATGTCTCCCATGAAAACTTTCCGCTGGTTCGTCCACTCCCGTGGCGCGATGACGAAGTGCGGTTTCTCCGCGCCGGCCTCGTCGGCGCAGTACGTGCCGGGACCGGCGAAACGCATGTCTGGCTCGCGCCAGGCTACGACTCGCTGACCGCCGCGTGGGCGCGCCGCTTTGCGCCGCTGATCGAGCGGGCGGAGCGGCTACCGGCGGATCTGCGCGCCCAGCTCGCCTATCCAATCGACGCGTTCAACATCGCGGCCGCGCAGCTCGGGCGCGCGAGCGCTGATTCCTCGATTCACGCGGCGTGGATCATGCGACCGCGCGAGCCATTCCAGCTCAACGCGCCAGGAGAGGGGGGATCGCTCTGGACCGGGGTGGCGTTCGAGGCCGGCGAGCTCACGCCGAAACAGTTCGTCGGTCTGTTCGCTGGAACACTCACAGCACGGGGACCCGAGCTTCACTTGTGGCGACCCGCGGCTACGGATCCCGACCGCCTCCCCGGTGTGCTCCTTGGCTCATCGCAGCTACGGCCTAGTCAACTGCGCATCTGGCCCACGGGGGGAGTGGGGGGAGGCGAGGGAGGGAGGAACTCGCTCATCACGGTGCAGGCGCAGATGTTCGAACCCGTCGCGGCGCAGCCGCCCCCGCCGCCTCGCGTCGTCCGAGTCTACGTCACTCTCGATGGACGCAGCGGCGAGGGGCTCACGGCACGCGCCGCGCTGCTGGGCGGTGAGGAGATCGTTACCGACACGACGCTCGGCGCGCGCTGGGAGCGCGCGCGACGGCTGGCGATGCGGGCCGACTCCGCGCTGGGCGTCGGCAATCTCGAGCTGTTCGGGACTTTGTGGCGGCAGCTCATGGGTGAGCTTGCTCCGCCTCACCGACCCCGCTAGGTTGCGCCGCCGTGACGGCACCTGGCACGATCGTGATCGCCCTCGGAGGAAATGCCGTCGCCCCTCCCGGTGAACGGCCGACGATCAGCAACCAGTTTCGTCATACGCGCGCGAGCCTCGTACCCATTGTCGATCTGGCCGCGGCGGGATGGCACATCGTGCTCGTGCACGGCAACGGGCCGCAGGTGGGCGACGAACTGGCGCGCAACGAAATCGCCGCCGATCAGGTCGAGCCGTTGCCGCTCGGTGTGCTCGTGGCGGGAACCGCCGGGTGGATGGGTTACATGATCCAGCAGTCACTGCAAAACGCACTGGCGCGCGCGGGCGTGGAGCGTTCAGTCGTCACCTTGATCACGCAGACGCTCTGTCGTGCCGATGATCCGGACTTCCGCACGCCGTCCAAGCCGGTCGGGCATGCACTCGATCCCGTGCGGCAATCACGGCTCGTCGCCCGCGGCATTCCGGTCCGCGACGGGCGCCGCCTCGCGCCGAGCCCCAAGCCGGCCGGTATCGTGGAGCGCGACATGGTGCGCGACCTTGCGCGCGCGGGGCACATTGTGATCGCGGGCGGCGGCGGCGGTCCGCCGGTCTACCAGGATCCGAAGCTGGGCCTCGAAGGGATCGACGCGGTCGCCGACAAGGACCGCGTCGCTGCGATCCTCGGCCGCGAAATAGGAGCGCAGGTGCTGTTGATCCTGACGAATGTGAAAGCTGTGTATCGCGCCTTCGGCACGCCCACGCAGGAGGCGATTCGGCGCCTAACACTCGCTCAAGCCGACCACCTGCTGGCCGGCAAAGAGCTGGGCACGGGCAGCATGCGGCCCAAGGTCGAAGCCGCCGCGGAGTTCGTCCGCACTGGAGGCGAGCGTGCCATCATCGCCGAGCTGCCCGAGGGGCTGGCGGCGCTGCGGGGCGAAGCGGGAACGACGATCACGAAGGAGCACGCGTGAATCTGCACGAGTACCAGGCGCGGGACATCCTGCGCCGGCATGGGATCCCGGTGCCACCGGGCGAAGTCGCGTCGACTGCGGCGGAGGCGCGCGCGATCGCCGAGCGACTCGGGGGAAAGGTCGTCGTGAAAGCGCAGGTGCACGCTGGCGGGCGCGGCAAAGCGGGGGGCGTGAAGCTCGCCAAGACCGCTGCCGAGGCCGAGACCCACGCCAAGGCGATTCTCGGCATGACGATCAAGGGCCTCACCGTCCAGAAGGTACTCCTCGCGCCCGCCGCCGAAATCGCATCGGAGAGCTACGTCGGCATCATCGTCGACCGCGCATCGCAGCGGCCGGTGTTGATGGTGAGTCCCGCGGGAGGCATCGACATCGAGGAAGTCGCCGCGAAGACGCCCGAGAAGATTCACCGCCTCGCCATCGATCCACGCTATGGCCTGCTCCCACATCAAGCCCTGACGCTCGGCTTCAAGCTTTACCGCGACGTGAAGCAGGCGCGCGCGGCCGCCGACATCATGCAGAAGCTGTACGGCGCTGTTTACGCCGTCGGCGCGTCGCTCGCCGAGATCAATCCGCTCGTCAGCACGCCAGATGGGAGCGTTCAGGCGCTCGATGCCAAGATCGCGATTGACGACAACGAGCTCGAGCGCCGGCCGGAGATCGCCGCTTTGCGCGATGCGTCGGCGGAGGCGCCAGGGGAAGTCGCCGCGCGTGAAGCGGGACTCACATTCATCAAGCTCGACGGCAACGTCGGCTGCTGCGTGAACGGCGCCGGACTCGCGATGGCCACGATGGATCTCGTAAAGTATTACGGCGGTGAGCCGGCCAACTTCCTGGATATCGGCGGGAGCTCCAATCCGCAAAAAGTTGTGAGCGCGCTGAGCATTATCACCTCAGATCCTAGAGTAAAGGTGATCCTGTTCAACATTTTCGGCGGCATCACGCGCGCGGACGACGTCGCGAACGGCATCGTGCAAGCGACGCGCGAGTTCCCCCTCAAGGTACCAATCGTCATACGCCTCATCGGGACGAACGAACAGCTCGCCGTGGACATCCTGACCAAAGCGGGCTTCTCCGCGCTCACGGACATGGACGAAGCCGTGAAGCAGGCGGTGGCGAAGGTGACAGGGAAGGCCGCGTGAGCATCTTCATCGATCAATCCACGCGCCTCCTGGTGCAGGGGATTACCGGGCGCGACGGCTCCTTCCACGCCAAGCAGATGATGGCCTACGGCACGAAGGTCGTCGCCGGCGTGACGCCCGGAAAGGGCGGGCAGCGGTTCGAGGACGCCGTACCGGTCTTCAACACGGTCGCCGAGGCGGTCCACGAAACTCAGGCGAACACCGCGGTCATCTACGTTCCGGCAGCCGTCGCCGCATCCGCGATCTTCGAGGCAGCCGATTCGGGCATCGAGCTGATCGTCTGCATCACCGAGGGCATCCCCGTGCTCGACATGACGCGCGCGCTGCCGTACGTGCACGAACGGGGTGCGCGACTCATCGGACCGAACTGCCCCGGTCTGATCTCACCCGGCAAGAGCAAAGTCGGGATCATCCCCGGCAACATCTGCAAGCCGGGCAGGATCGGCATCGTGTCCCGCAGCGGCACGTTGACCTACGAAATCATCCATCAACTCTCGACGCAGGGACTCGGTCAGTCGACGTGCGTGGGAATAGGCGGTGATCCGCTCATCGGGACCAACTTCATTCACTGCCTATCCGCGTTCGAGGCGGATCCGGAGACCGCCGCGGTCGTTATGATCGGCGAGATCGGTGGCACGGACGAGCAGCTGGCCGCGGAGTTCGTGAAGGAGAAGATGAAGAAGCCCGTGGTCGGATTCATCGCGGGCCAGACCGCGCCGCCGGGCCGCCGCATGGGACACGCCGGGGCCATCATTTCCGGCTCGTCGGGCACAGCGGCGGAGAAGATGGCGGCGCTCGAGAGAGCCGGCATCAGCGTGATGAAGCGTCCCGCCGATGTCGTACCGTTGTTGAAGCAGCGGCTGTCACTCGCGAACGCCTGACACCAGACACGAGACACCTATCACGATGCTTACGCTAGCAATCATCAAACCCGACGCCGTCGCGGCCAGGCACACTGGCAAGATCATCGCCCATCTCGAAGCCGAGGGCTTCCACATTCGCGAAGCGCAGATGGTGCGCCTGACGGAGAAGCGGGCGGAGGCGTTCTACGAGGTCCATCGGGAGCGCCCGTTCTTCCGGCCGCTCGTCTCGTTTATGACGTCCGGCCCGGCGCTGGCGTTGGTACTCGAACGCGACGATGCGGTCACACATCTCCGCAAGGTCATCGGCGCGACCGACCCCGCCCAGGCCGAGGCCGGTACGATTCGGCGGCTGTACGCGCAGTCCAAGGAGCGCAATGCGATTCACGCCTCCGACTCGCCCGAAACTGCCGCACGGGAGGTGGTGTTTTTCTTCCCGTCGCGTCGCGCGTAAGTGCCGTTGACGCAAGTCCCACAAGGGTTTAGCTTCGCTCACCATGTTGCGAGTCGATTTGCGGGAGTTGGCCCGGGGCAGAGCCATGGAAACCCGGGGCGAGCTCAAGCACGACGACCCGGCGTTCGATGGCACTGAGATCACGCTGAAGCAGCCGGTTGTCGTGGCCGGGCGGTTGCAGTCCATCGGGGAAGGCCGGTTCTACTGGCAGGGGACGGCGCAAACGGCTGTGGAGGGCGAATGCCGGCGGTGTCTGACGCCGGTGGCGACGCCGTTGCAACTCGAAATCGGGGCGCTGTTTACCCAGGACCCAGAAGCTCTCGACGATCCCGACTCCTACCCGGTTGCCCCGGACGCGACCGAAATCGACATCACTCCCGCTGTGCGTGAGGAGTTGGTACTGGCGGCGCCGCGGTATGTGGTGTGCCGGGATGACTGCAAGGGACTGTGCCCGCAATGCGGGAGGGACGTGAACGCCGGTCCCTGTGGTTGTTCGCCCGTGACCGAGGCCCGCTGGCAGCCGTTGAAAGCTCTGAAGGACAAGCTTCGCTCATAACCAAAGGACGATCGTAATGGCGGTACCCAAGCGCAGAACCTCCAAGCGCAAGAAGCGCGCGCGCCGGACCCACTACAAGGCGGTGCGCCCCACGCTGCAGGCGTGCCCGCGCTGCGGGGACATGAAGCAGCCGCACCGCGTTTGCCCCACATGCGGGTACTACAATGGCGAACAGCGAGTGACCGTCGAGGACTGATGATCCGCATCGCGTTGGACGCGATGGGAAGTGACAACGCCCCTCAGGTGGAAGTGGAGGGCGCGGCGCAGGCGCTCAAGGAGTTGCCTGCCGAGTTCCAGATCCAGCTGGTCGGGCGCAAGGCGGACATCGAAGCCGCGCTAGGGGGCAGCGGCGTCGCAGATCGCGCGCGCATCGAGGTCGTGGATGCGCCCGAGGTGGTCGGCATGGGTGACAAGCCCCTGGCGGCGATCCGCGGCAAGCCGCGCTCTTCCATCGCGGTGGGCCTCGACCTGCAAAAGAAGCGCAAGTCCGACGCCTTCATCTCCGCGGGCAACACCGGCGCCGTGATGGCAGCGAGCACGCTGCTGTTGCGCCTGCACCCCGGCGTGCAGCGGGCCGCCATCGGGGCACTCTTTCCCAGCGCGGGCCAGCCGGTCCTCGTGCTCGACGGCGGCGCCACCGTGGACTGCGACGCGCGCGAGCTCGTGGGCTTCGCGCATCTCGGTTCAGTGTACGCGCGCGATGTGCTGGGACGCTCTAATCCCACCGTCGGGTTGCTGAACATCGGCGAGGAGGACGAAAAGGGAAACTCGGTCGTCAAAGAAGCGCACCAACTCCTCAAGCAGACCCCCGGCCTCAATTACATCGGCAACGTCGAAGGCCGTGACATCCCGGTGGGCGAGGCCCGCGGGCAGCGGCTGGACGTCGTGGCGTGCGACGGCTTCGTCGGCAACGTGGTGCTCAAGTTTTATGAATCGGCGGGGCGTGTCTTCATGTCGCTCATCAAGCGCGAAGCACCGGATGTGCTGCAGCGGCCCGAGATGGGCAACGTGCTCGAAGTGCTCGATTATGCGACGTACGGCGGCGCACCGCTGCTCGGCGTACAGGGCGTCGTGATCATCTGCCACGGCGCCTCTCCCGCTAAAGCGATCAAGAACGCGATCCGCGTCGCGGCCCAAGCGGTGCGTAGTCACCTCTCCGACGACATCGCCGCGGAGTTCTCCGAAGGAAAGGTCCCCGCATGAAGCGCCCCTTCGCCGAGCTGTGGGGAACGGGCAGCTACGCGCCGTCGCGCGTGATGACGAACGACGAGTTCTCGAAGTTTCTCGACACCTCGGATCAGTGGATCCAGGAGCGCACCGGCATACGCGAGCGCCGCGTGTCGAGCAAAGACGAAACGAATGCCTGTATGGGAAAAGCAGCGGCCCTGCAGGTCCTCGAGGAAACCGGGTTAACTCCGCTCGATATCGACGCGATCGTGTACGCAACGGCGTCCCCCGATCGCCTGTTGCCGTCTCAGGCCTGCGATCTCCAAGCAACGCTCGGAGCCAAGAATGCGGCGGCGTTCGACGTCGGCGCCGCGTGCTCGGGCTTCATCTACGCCCTGACGACCGCCGAAGGGATCATCGCAGCGGAACAGGCCAAGCACGTCCTCGTGATCGCGGCTGAAAAACTCACGAGCATCATGGATTGGAGCGATCGCACGACGGCCGTGCTGTTCGGGGACGGCGCCGGGGCGACGATGGTGCGCAGCAGCACGAACGGCCGCGGCATTTTGTCGACCTATTTGAAGTCGGACGGGACGCTCGCGGAGCTCCTGTACCGGCCCGGCGGCGGCGCGACGCATCCGCCCAGCGAGGAGCTGCTCAAGGATCACAGCTACTACATCAAGATGGCGGGCCGCGAAGTCTTCAAGGCCGCCGTGCTGTCGATGGCAGACGCGTGCGACCACGCGCTCGAGCGTGCCGGTCTCACCGCCGGCGACATCGATCTGCTCATTCCTCACCAGGCCAACATCCGCATCATCGAAGCAACCGCGAAGCACGCCGGCGTGCCGATGGACAAGGTCTACGTGAACGTGGATCGCTTCGGCAACACGTCGGCGGCGTCCATCGCGATCGCGCTGGACGAGGCCGTCAAGACCGGCCGGCTGAAGCCGGGCATGGTCGTGATGCTCTGTGCGTTCGGCGCCGGCTTCACCTGGGGCAGCATGGTCGTGCGGTGGTAAGCACGATCTGGCTCTGCCCCGGTCAGGGCGCCCAAAAAGTCGGCATGGGAAAAGATCTGGCGGAACGGTTTCCGGCGGCGCGCGCGGTGTTCGACGCGATCGACGCGGCGCTCGGGGGGGGCGTCCCGCTGTCCCGCATCATGTTCGAGGGCCCGGAAGAGGAGCTGACCGCGACCCAGAACGCCCAGCCCGCCATTCTCGCGCACAGCGCCGCGGTCTTCGCCGTGATTCGCGACAAGGTCGACGGCGTCGTCACCGCGGTCGGCCATTCCCTCGGCGAGTATTCCGCCTACGTCACCGCGAACGCTCTCAGCTCACCACAAGCGGCCAAGCTCGTCCGGCGCCGGGGTGAGCTTATGCAGAAAGCGGGCGAGGAGCGGCCCGGCACGATGGCGGCCGTGATCGGCCTTCCGACGAACGAGGTGGAAGCGGCGTGCGAGGAAGCGTCGCAACAGGCGAGCGTCGCCGTCGCCGCGAACATCAACGCCCCCGACCAAACGGTGATCTCCGGCGATCCCGATGCCGTCCGGCGCGCCGGCGAGGGCTGCAAGAAGCGCGGCGCCAAGCGGGTCATTCCGCTCAAAGTGAGCGGCGCGTTTCATTCACCCCTGATGGGTCCCGCCAAAAACCACCTGCAACTGGCGCTCGAGCGCGCGGAATTCCGCGATCCGGCATTTCCAGTCGTCGCGAATGCCACCGCCGAGGCCGTCAAAGACGCTGTTCGCGCGCGGCGACTCCTTGCCGACCAACTCACCGCGGCGGTACGCTGGGTAGAATGCATGCAGCACGCGGCGCGCATGGGAGGTGCAGATGCGCGCTTCGTGGAAATCGGCCCAGGCTCCGTGCTCGCGGGTCTCTTGAAACGAATTGTACCCGAGGCGAACGTGGTCAGCCTGGGAACGGTCGATGAGGTGACCAGGTTCATGGAAGCAGCGTGACGATGGCAACGAGACAAGCGGTAGTCGAGTCCACCGGACAGGCGGCAAATCGTCTGCGGCTCGATCTGACCGGAAAGGTCGCGGTCGTGACCGGCGGGACGCGCGGCATTGGCCACGACATTTGTCGGGCATTCGTGGAGGCGGGCGCGAACGTGGCCCTCTGCTCGCGCGACGGCGCGGCGGCGGAGCAGACGGCGAGCGGCCTCGGACAGGGGACGCGCGGCTACGCGTGCGACGTCGGCGTGAGCACCCAGGTGGAAGCGTTCGCCAAGAGGGTCGATAAGGATTTCGGACACATTGACGTGCTGGTGAACAACGCCGGGTTTACCAAGGACAACTTGCTCTTCCTGCTGACGGAAGCAGACTGGGACTCGGTCGTGGATACGAACCTGAAAGGCACGTTTCTGATGACGAAGTACGCGGCGCGGGGCATGATCAAGCGGCGCTGGGGACGGGTCATCAATATCACCAGCGTCGTCGGGCTGAACGGCAACAAGGGACAATCGAATTACTCCGCCTCCAAGGCAGGGATCATCGGGTTCACCAAATCCGTGGCCAAGGAGCTGGCCTCCCGCAACGTGTTGGTCAATGCCGTCGCTCCCGGCTATGTCGAGACGGAGCTGACACAAGGCATCTCCCCGGAAGCCAAGCAGTACTTCCTGGATAACATTCCGTTGGGACGGCTGGGGCAAGGTCCCGATATCGCGGCCGCCGTCCTCTTTCTCGCCTCCGACTTAGCCAGCTACATTACGGGTCAAGTTCTGGTTGTCGACGGCGGGATGGTGATGTGAGCTTCCTTACCTTCGCTGAGGGTTACCCATGGCAATGGACATGAAGCAGCTCGAGGAGAAGGTCAAAGACATCATCGTCGAGGAGCTCGGGGTCGAGCGCGACAAGCTCACCAACGATGCGAGCTTCATGGAAGATCTCGGCGCCGACAGCCTCGATACGGTCGAGCTGGTCATGGCGTTCGAGAAAGAATTCGACATCGACATCCCGGACGAAGAGGCGGAGAAGCTCCGCACCGTCGGGGCGGCGATGACCTATCTGCACGAGAAGATGGGGAAGGGCAAATAGTGACCCGCCGTGTGGCGATCACGGGCCTGGGACTCGTGACGCCGGTAGGTAACGACGTCGCCAGCACCTGGGCCGCCCTCGTCGCCGGACAGTCGGGGGCGGGTCCGATCACCAAGTTTGATTCCGAAAAGTTGCCGGTGCATTTCGCCTGCGAAGTGAAGGGGTATGATCCCCTGCTATACATCGATAAGAAGGAAGCCCGCCGCTACGATCTGTTCTCCCAGTTCGCGATGGGCGCGGCGGTGCAGGCCGTCCGCGATTCCTGCTTCGAAAAAAGCCCGCTCGATCCCAAACGCATCGGTGTCATCATCGGCACCGGTACGGGCGGCATCGCGACATTCGAAGAGAACATGCGGACCTTCATCGAGAAGGGACCGAGCCGGGTATCGCCGTTCTTCGTCCCCATGTTCATGGCGAACGTCGCGTCGGCCATCGTGTCGATGCGCTACGGCTTCCAGGGACCCAACTACTGTACCGTCTCCGCATGCGCGTCCTCCGGGCATGCGTTGGGCGATGCGTTCGACTTGATCCGTGAGAACAAGGCCGACGTGATGGTCGCCGGCGGGTCGGAGGCCGCGATCACCCCGCTCGCGCTCGCCAGCTTCGCGAACATGAAGGCCCTGTCGGAGCGCAACGACGACCCGAAGACCGCGAGCCGGCCCTTCGACAAAGACCGCGACGGCTTCGTGATGGGCGACGGCGCGGCCGTGGTCATCCTCGAGGAGTGGGAGCGCGCGAAGGCGCGCGGGGCGAATATCGTCGCCGAGCTCGTCGGCTACGGTGCCACGGCCGACGCCTACCACATCACCGCCCCGGCCCCTGACGGCTCCGGCGCGCAGGAGGCGATGCGGCTCGCGATGCAATCCGCCGGCATTCGCCCCGACGAGGTCGACTACATCAACGCGCACGGCACGTCCACCCCGCACGGCGATGCCGCCGAGACCGCAGCCGTCAAGGCGGTGTTCGGTGACCACGCGCGGAAGTTGATCTTCGGCTCGACCAAATCGATGACGGGCCACCTGCTCGGCGCCGCCGGTGCCCTGGAGCTCGGGATTTGCGCGCTCGCCATCCAGAACGGCGTCATTCCACCGACCATCAATCAGTTCAACGCCGACCCCGCGTGCGATCTCGAGTCCGCGCCCAACACGGCAGTGGAGCGGCGCGTCGACATCGCCCTCTCGAACTCGTTCGGCTTCGGGGGCCACAACGTGACGCTGGCGGTGCGGAGAGCGGCGTGAATCTCCGACCTATCGCCGACAAGGTGGAACGCGGCGAGCGGCTGACGCGCGAGGATGGCCTCGCGCTTTTCGCATCTAACGACCTCCTGACGATCGGTCGCCTCGCGAACCTCGCCAACGTGCGCAAGAACGGTGAGCGCGTCTACTTCGCCGCGAATCAACACATCAATCCGACGAACGTCTGCATCCTGCGCAACACCTGCGTGTTCTGCTCCTTCGCGCGCATGCCGAAAGAAGACGGGGCGTACACGCGGAGCCTCGACGAGGTGTTCGCGGAAGCCGATGCCGCGCGCGACAATCCGACCCGCGAGTTTCACATCGTGGGCGGGCTGCATCCCAAGCTGCGGCTCGCATATTACGTCGACATGTTTCGCGGCCTCAAAGCACGCCACCCACAAGTCATGATCAAGGCCCTGACCGCCGTGGAGGTCGCGCACCTCGCGCGCATCGAAGGCATGACGACGCGCGAAGTCTTGCAAGCCATGAAGGACGCCGGGGTGAGCACGCTGCCCGGCGGCGGCGCGGAAGTCTTCTCGCCCGCAGCACGCGCGACCATCGCGGACCGCAAGCTGAGCGGCGAGGAATGGCTCGCCGTGCATCGCGAGGCGCACCGGCTCGGCATGCCGTCGAACTGTACCATGCTGTACGGCCACGTCGAGACCATGGAAGACCGCGTCGATCACCTCCTGGCGCTGCGCGCGCTCCAGGATGAGACCGGCGGCTTTCTGACCTACATCCCGCTCGCCTACCACCCGGACCACAACGAGCTGGGCGAAATGCTGGGCCGGACGGGCACGGCGACGACGGGCTTCGACGACCTCAAGAACATCGCCGTGGGGCGGCTGCTGCTGGACAACATCCCTCACGTGAAGACGCACTGGCCGATGGTGACGCCGTTCATCTCGCAGGTCGCCCTCACCTTCGGCTGCGACGACCTCGAGGGCACAGTGGTATTCGAGCGCGTCTATCACGAGGCCGGCGCACCGACGCCCATGTGGCTGTCGTACGACGAGATCGTGACGTTGATCCGCGGGGCGGGGAAGGAGCCCGTCGAGCGCGACTCGCTGTATCAGACGGTCAGAACGTTCGAAGGCTACGAGCCGAAGGTTCGCGCGCCGGTGCGGCCCCAGGGTCCGGCGCCGCAGGGGGCGCTGTTCCAGATCGCGCATCGGCCGAAGGCGGCGGCCAGGCCAAAGCAGCCGGTGGCAACGGTTGTGGATGGTGCCGAATGAGAATTGGACGCATCGGCTACATCAACTGCGCGCCCGTGTACGGCGCGATCGACCGCGGCATCGTGGCGCTGCCCCACGGCGGTGAGCTCGTGACCGGCACCCCCGCCGAACTGAACGATCTGCTGGTAGCGGGGGAGCTGGATGTGAGCGTCATCAGCGCGATCGAGTACGCGCGCCACGCGAAGGATCTCGTGCTCCTGCCCGAGCTCGCCATCTCCTGTGATGGACCGGTGCGCAGCGTGGCGCTGTTCAGTCGTCGGACGGTCCGACAGCTGGACGGTCGGACGGTGCTGCTCTCGGCGTCATCGCGGACGTCGGTCGCATTGCTGGAGCTATTGTGTCGGGAGGTCTGGCATATTCGGCCGAAGTTTGCGGAGGCGCGCGCCGAAGCCCAGGATCTCGAGCTGCTCGCGGGCCTGCCGCATGACGCCGTGCTCGTCATAGGCGATGCGGCGCTCAAGCTCGCCGCCGCCGGCACCTACCAGCACCGCTACGATCTCGGCGAGCAGTGGAAGCGCTGGACCACCCTTCCGTTCGTCTTTGCAGTGTGGGCGAGCCGCCGCGGCGTAGGCTTTAGCCAGGCTCACAAGGCGCTGCTCGCATCGCGCACCTGGGGGCTCGCGCACCTCGACGAGCTAGCGGCCGAGGCGTCCCGGAAGACCGGCGTTTCGCGCGCCGTCTGCCGCGAGTATCTCGGCGGTCTCGACTACGCGTTCACCGATCGGCATCGGACCGCGCTGACAGACTTTCTGCGGCGGGTTGGCGTCCCGCAATTCATCCAGGTGGCTTGATGGTCGATCGCACGGGTGCCGAGTTCCGCTCTTACCTCGAGTTGTACGAGCGCGCCTCGCTGCTCGAGCTCGGGCGTCTCGCCGACGAGGTCCGGTGGAAACTCCATCCGGAAAACGTCGTCACCTACATCATCGACCGCAACATCAACTACACGAACGTTTGCGTCGCCGACTGCAAGTTCTGCGCATTCTATCGTCGTCCCAAACACCCGGAAGGGTATCTGCTGTCGTTTGAAGAAATCGGGCGCAAGATCGACGAGCTGAAGGCGATCGGGGGCGTCCAGATTCTGATGCAGGGCGGGCACAACCCCTACGTTCCCTTCGAGTGGTATCTCGATCTGCTGCGCTATATCAAGCGCCATCATCCGATCCACATTCACGGCTTCTCGCCGTCGGAGGTCGACTTCTTCGCCGGGCGCTTCGGCATGACGATCGCCGAAGTGATCAAAGAGTTGATGGCGGCGGGGCTCGACTCCATTCCGGGTGGCGGCGGCGAGATCCTGGTGCAGAGCGTGCGCGATCAGGTCGCGCGCAAGAAGGCCGGCGCGGATCGCTGGCTCGAGGTCATGGAGATCGCGCATCGTCTCGGTCTCAGGACTTCCGTGACGATGATGTACGGACTGGGCGAGACGCACGCGGACCGCATCGAGCACCTTTTTCGCGTCCGCGAAGTGCAGCGCAGGACGCGCGGCTTCACAGCGTTCATCTGCTGGCCGCTGCAACCCGAGAATTCTGAGCTCGCGCACCTCCCCAAAACCGACGCGGTGACGTATCTCAAGACGCAGGCGATCGCGCGCATCGTGCTCGAAGACGTCCCCAACATTCAGGCGTCGTGGGTCACGATGGGGATGAAGGTGGGGCAGGTGGCGCTGCGGTTCGGCGCGAACGACTTCGGCTCGCTCATGATGGAAGAAAACGTCGTCTCGGCAGCGGGCACGACGAATCGCACGACGTTGAGCGAGATGCAGCGGCTGATCGCGGACGCCGGCTACACGCCCAAGAAACGCAAGCAGGACTATACCATCCTCGAAGACGCTGCCTGAGATGGCCGACGTGCTGATCCTTGTCGGCTCGGAGTCCGACAAGCCGCGCATCGAGCCGGCCTTCGAGATCCTCACGAACGCCGGCTTTTCCTACGAGTTCTACGCCTCCTCGGCGCATCGCCAGCCCGAGCAAACTGGCGACCTGGTCAAGAACGCCCGCAAGAAAGGGTTCAAGGTCGTCATCGCAGGCGCCGGGCTCTCGGCGGCGCTGCCGGGCTTCGCGGCGTCGTTGACTGACCTCCCCGTCATTGGCGTGCCATTCGCTGTCGGGCCCTTGAACGGCTTGGATGCGCTGCTCGCGACGGTTCAGGTGCCACCGGGCGTCCCAGTCGCCACGGTCGGCATCGACAATGCGAAGAACGCCGCACACCTCGCCATCCGCATTCTCAAGGGGTGACCTAGAAAAGTCCGACCCTCCCTCGGACCGAGTCGATCAACTTGGCGGGGTCATACCCCACTCCCTGTTTGAAAACCAGCGTGACGTGCGCGATATCGGCAATGGTGGCCGCGGGATTGCCGTCGATCACCACGAGGTCGGCCTGCTTGCCCACCGCAATGGAGCCGATGCGATCCGCCCGGCCGAGGTACGTCGCCCCGTTCAGGGTGCAGACCTTGATCGCCTCGAGTGGCGTCAGGCCGCTCTCAACGAGCAGCTCAGCCTCACGCTGGTCGGAGTAGCCGGGGATCACGCCGCCGCCGCCCGTCGGGTCCGTGCCCGCCAGGAGCAGCCCGCCGGCGTGAAAGAACGCCACCTCCATTGCGCGATCCAGCGCGAGCAGCTTGCCGAACGGCGACGTCGTGTTCTGCTGCACCCGCGCGTATTGCTGATCGAATTGCGTCTTGAGAACGGGATCGAGCACGTCGAGCCCGGGGGGCACCGGCTGCCCGGGTGTGACGGTCTCGAACACGGTCTGCGTCGATGTGACCGCGACGTGATGAGCGATCAGGTATTGCACGAGTGACGTGAATTCCGGCGATTTCGGATCGACGGCGCCGAGGGCCGTCATCGCATTCTGTCCGGGACAGACGTCCGGCTGCTTGTCCTTGACGAAGTCGGTGGCGACGAAGAAGCCGTGTTCCAGGTCGTCGATGCCGAGATCGGCGGCTTCGCGGTAGGTGACCGAACAGAGATGGCCCGTGATCCGGAGTCCCCGCCGGTGCGCTTCAGCCACCGCCGCTGCGAGCTCGGCGCGGGTGATGTTCATGTACGCTTTGAACGACGTCGCGCCTGCGTCCGCCCAGAATGCCACGAACGCCCGAGCGTCGGCCGAGTCCTTTAACGCGTACATCTGTGTGAACGGGGACGGGCCGTTCACGTAGGGAGCGGTTGCGTCGATCCAGGGCCCTACTTGATTCCCGGCCTTGATCGCCGCCGCGAGGTTGAGGTCCGCGTAGCCGCCGACGTTGCCGCCGGTGCGCATCGACGTAACCCCGCCCGCCAGATACAGCCGCGAGAAGCTCACGTAATCGGCGCCGTAGACGCCCGGGCCGGTCGGGTAGTAGAGGTGCTCGTGCATCATCACGAGGCCCGGGATCACGGACTTCCCGGTGAGGTCCATCACTTGCGCGCCCTCCGGCACTCTGGTCGACCGGGCTGCGCCGAGCGCGACGATGTTCCCGTCACGGATGATCAGCGTCTGGTCTTCTCTGGGCGCGGCACCCGTGCCATCGATGACGCGCACGTGCGTGAGGGCCACCACCGGCGTGTCAACCGCGACGTATTGTTTTACCGCAGCGGAGAGCGTCGGACGCTGGCCCGTGAGGAGGGCTGGCACGAGGAGCAGGGCGCCAAGGGCTCGGAGAGTGGTCGTGGACATGGGGTGAGACTAGCACCAGGTTGGGTAACTGACCACCACCCCTCTTTATCCAAACGAGACCAACCGATGTCATCCTGAGCGCAGCGCGCGCACGCGCGCGGAGCGAAGGCCTGTTATTATGCTCTCCTCATGCGCGTCGGCATCGGCTACGACTCCCACCCGTTCGCAGCGGGCCGCAAGCTCATTTTGGGTGGCGTCGAGATTC
>Ga0137387_10000147_pt1 | contig 26999 bp, 20 predicted proteins | sample SagtaG_3_FD_104909 | JGI IMG/M metagenome (GOLD analysis project Ga0137387, IMG submission 104909) | Vadose zone soil microbial communities from Angelo Coast Range Reserve, California, USA - Sage2_R_115_16 metaG | ecosystem: Environmental > Terrestrial > Soil > Vadose zone > Saprolite | place...
ACAATCCGCACATCCGTTCGGGTAGATCCCTAGTTTCGGGACTGCGCGCGGTGCCGCTGCCAGCTCAGGACGCACTCACCTGGCGGTGCGGTTGATCGTGGGTGACCCCCGCCTCCCAGCCCGGGCGGACCTCCGAGGCAGAGCCCGGCGGGGGCATCCGGACGCGGCGCCCGCAGGCGCCGCCTTGGGGTGAGCGGGCACCCGGCTTTCCGTACACCTGCCCGGGCGGGATAGAGGATCATAGTTTCTGCCAGGGCACGGTTAGCGGACTGACGTTGTCAGCGATCGTTGCGGTAAACGGATCCCCTGACTGATCTGGCGCCGCGCAGATCCGGCTCTTCCACTGAGACAGCTCACGCCATATTGGCGGGTACGCGCGTGTGCTGGCGGGCCACAGACGATCGCTGACGAGCCCTCCGCATCACTCTGGCAACGGCACGCCGCATACTTATGCGGCGTCATATGCGTTAGGCAACGTCCGCAATTGCCGCGACGGGGGCGTTTAATCCCAATCGGCGCTAGTTTCCTGGTGGGACGCCGGGGTCGCCAATGGCGGTGTTGTCGATGAGGTACGTCCCGTGGTTGACCGCGGTATCGGTTTGGTCGAGCAGCTTGTTCAGCTTCCGGTCCGGCCCGGTGGTCGTGAAGGCCCGCGCTGCCGCTGCGGCGAATCTCGCTCCCTGCTCAAAGTCGGCGCACGCGCGCCTGGCCAGCCGGTACTCCGGGCGGAGCCGGCTGGGGGGCTGGCCGAGGGCGGCTAGCCCCGGTGTGCAGCGGTCCAGCGTTGCGGCGGTCCGGCGCAGCGAGCTGCGGGTTATTACCCCTGGCGCCAGAGCGTTCTCCATCCTCAGCCGCAGCACGGCCAGGCCTTCCAGCCAGCGTTGAGCCCGGCTGAGCGACACCGGCGCGGGGGGTGCGGCGGCACCCGTGCCGAGGGCGCTCGCGCTGGGGCCCGCGGCCGGGGTGCTCGCGCTGTGCTGGACTGCGGTCCCCGGCGCGGTGAGGGCAGTCCTGAGGACCGGTACAACCAGAATCGTTACCCCGGCACCGGCCACCAGGAGCACCAACTTCACCCCCCGGCGAGAACGGCCGGGCGGCCTGATCCGGTACCCGCGTCCTGAAACCCCGGCGCTGCGCACCGTCGGCGTGGCTTCGCTGCGAGCTTGCCGCCGGAGGCCGCGTGCCGGCGCTGGCCTGGCTGCCCGCGGCGCGCTGGGTGCCGGTGGCGGGCCAGGCGGCAGCGCGTTCTGCGGCGTTGCCGGGCGGGGAGCCAGCGCCGGGGCGGGGAGCTGGAAGGGGGCGGGCGGCAGCATCGGGCTGGGCGCCAGCATCGGTTCGGGAGGCAGCATCGGGGCGGGCGGCTGGAAGGGGGCGGGCGGCAGCATCGGTTCGGGAGGCAGCATGCCCGCTGACCGCGAGGCCCCCCAGGGGTGTGCGGAGCCGCCGGACTGCTGATCCGCATCGGCCGTGGCGTCAGCGCCCGGTGACGGCGGTATCCCGCTCGATGCAGTCATCATGCCCCTTTACGCCCAGCCCGGTGTCAGTGCGCAATACGAGGCGCTGTGCCGCTGGATCGCTACAGGGCACCCAGCCGCAGGCGCAGAAATCACCGCGCGTCCCGCGGGCATATGACCCTCTCCGTTCCCCCCGGGAAGGAGGTTAAGCAGGCATAGCATACGCGCGGTATGGGGTTGGTCCCTGCAGCGCGTGATCGGGTTGAGGAGACGACGGACGGGGCTGCCCATGATGAGCGCCGAGGTAAGCGATGTTCCTCAATGCCGCGGAGGGCTCGCCCCGGCCGCCAGCTTGAAACGCCGCTGAGTGGGTCAGGCGGCGAGTTGTCTGCCTTGCCGCCGGGTGCCGTGGGCGGTTCGGTGTGCTATACGAATTGCCGATTCGGCGCGGGCTGGCATGGATCGCGCTGCTGGCGTGGATGCTGTCCGCGCGAGCGTCCGCAGGCAGATTGCGGGGGATGATGCCTTGATGCCGCGCTGCTGTGAGCAGATCTGCCCACGGCAGCGTGTGGTGCATTTCGGAGCGGCCATGCCGCAGGCTGGCGACATGGCTCACGACGAAAAGAACCCGCTGTTTAGCGAGCGCGTGCGGGACCAAATGCTGCACCAGCGGGTACTCGTGCTCGACGGGGTACTCGACGACGACAACGGAACGCTGCTCGCGACGCAGTTGCTGACGCTCGCCGCGGAGGATCCTGCTGCCGACGTCGCCCTGTGGATCCACTCACCCGGGGGATCCGTGCCGTCCATGCTCGCGATCCGCGATGTCATGCGGCTCGTGCCGTGCGACGTGTCGACCTTGGTACTCGGGCTTGCCTGCAGCGCCGGGCAGTTCCTGCTCTCGGCCGGCGCCAAGGGCAAGCGGTTCGCGCTGCCACACGCCCGAATCCTCATGCACCGGGGCTCGGCTGGGATCGGCGGCAGCGCCGCCGACATCGAAGTCCAGGCCAACGATCTGCGGCACATGGTGGACACCGTGCTCGGCCTTATCGCGGAGGACACTGGCCAGCCGGTCGAGCGCATCTTTGACGACTCCCTGCATGACCACTGGTACACGGCCGCCGAGGCCAGGGACTACGGCTTCATCGACGAGATCGTCGACTCGTTCGGCCAGGTCATACCAGTCAGAAAACACCGGATCGGACTGACGGGTGAATCATGAGCAGCTACCCCATCCCGAACGTCATCGCTCAGCATTCCCGCGGCGAGCGGATCATGGACGTGTACTCGCACCTGCTCACCGAGCGGATCGTCTACCTTGGCACCGCGATCGATCCTGGCGTCGCCAACACCCTCATAGTCCAGCTGCTGCATCTCGAGGCGGAAAGCCCTGAGCAGGAGATCAACCTGTACATCAACTGCGAGGGCGGCGATCTGCCGTCCATGCTCGCGGTCTACGACAGCATGCAGTACATCCAGGCGCCGGTCGCCACCACCTGCGTGGGACAGGCGATTGGCGTCGGTGCCGTGCTGCTCGCAGCTGGAACCGCTAGCCGGCGCGCCGTGCTTCCGCACGCACGGGTGGTACTGCACCAGCCCGCCGGACGCGGCCAGGCGGCGATCCCGGACCTGATCCTGCAAGCCGATGAAGTCGTGCGCATGCGTGCCGAGATCGAGGCAATCCTTTCCGCGCACACCGGCCAGTCCGTGCAGGCGCTCCGGGCCGACACAGACCGCGACCGGGTCCTCACGGCGCAGGCGGCGCTGGAGTACGGGATTGTCGACCAGGTGCTGGGGCAGCGGCTGGCGAACGCCAGCGGGGCCGGCTCCTCAGCCTCCTCAGCCGCCTGACCCGCGCCTCACGCCGCCAGAGCAAGCATCACCGGGCCGGATGCGCGAGAGGCGCCGATGCCTTGCTGCCGGCGCAGTTCGCCGGCGACCTGCTCGGTCAGCCCGATGAGCGTGGTCCCCAGCGCTCCCGCCAGCGCCGCGATCATCTCGCTCGACGGTTCCTTGCGCCCGCGCTCGACCTCGGAGAGGTACTGCGGCGATATGCCAGCCCGGCTCGCCGTCTCCGACAATGTTTCCCGCTGGTCCAGGCGAAGCGCACGCAGCCGCTGACCAAGCACCTCCCGCCACAGCGGTTCCTGAGACCCTGGCCCCTGAGACTGCGCTTCCGACGGGGGATCTTGCCGCAACGGGTAAACTCTCGCGCGCTCGGCCATAGCTCATCCTACGAATGGACAGCCACCCGCGAGCTTTGATTTCGCCGGCAGCAGATCCGCGCACTGGCTGATTTCAGGCAGGCGGCCAAGCCGTATGTTTATGCGTCGGCAACGCTGGGCGTGAACGCCCGCTTCTAGCCGCCGAGCGGGCGATGCCCTTGTGTTACCGACGTGGTCAGATGGTGCTAGCGCCCAGGCCTGAGCCGGGGTCCGCCGAGCGAACGGCCGTTGCCGCGCCGTGCCAGGGCGCGGCGCATGGGTATGTCAGTCGCCCTGGCCCGGCCGGCAGCTGGGCTCGCGCTGGCCGCGGGTGGGCAATACCGGGCGGTGCGGGCTACGAACTACTTTCGTACGGGTTCTGCCCAGGTTGGCCGCGGCGCGTCGCCGTCGTCCCCGGTGACCGTGCGTTGCGGCGGCAGGACCGGCGTGACCTACTCCTGAGGAGGATCATGCACCTTCTTCGCGCACGCTGCGCCGCCATGACCGCAGTCTTGGCCGCTGCGCTCGCCGGGTTCTCGCTAACCCCGGCCGCCGCCGCGCATCCGTGGGTGGCGCAGGCGCCGGCCACCCCCACCACCGGCTGGTCCCAGTTCGGCTTCACCGCCGCCCGCACCGGCGACAACCCGTTCGAGAACATCCTGAGCCCCGGCAACGTCGCCGGTCTGCGGCAGAAATGGAGGTTCCTGGCCGCCGACCGGGTGGAGTCGTCCCCTGCGGTGGCGGACGGAGTGGTGTACTTCACCGACGTCAACAGCCACCTCTACGCGGTGAAGGCCGCGACCGGGGCCAAGCTGTGGAGCTTCGGCTTTGCGAATGCGTTCTTCGCGTCGCCCGCGGTCGCGGGCGGGATCGCCTATACCGGCTCGGTCAACGGCCGCCTGTACGCACTCAACGCCGGGACCGGGGCCAAGCTGTGGAGCTTCGCCACCCCCGGCCAGGTGTTCTCCTCCCCCGCGGTGGCCGGCGGGGTGGTGTACTTCGAGTCCGACTTCGGGCTGGGCGGCGCGGTGTATGCCCTCAACGCCGCGACCGGGAAAAAGCTGTGGAGCTTCGCTACCCCCGGTCGGCCGCAGTCGTCGGTGGCGGTAGCCAACGGCGTCGTCTACGCCGTCACCTCAGACAACAACGGGCTGCGGGGCAGCGCCTACGCGCTCAGCGCCGCCACCGGCACGCCGCTGTGGCATTCTTCCAGCCCGGGCCCGCTGTACACGCCGACGTTCGCGAACGGGATCCTCTACGTCGGCATCGACAACGGCACCGCCACCAAGGCCCGGGTGGAGGCCCTGAAAGGCAGCAACGGAAGCCTGCTGTGGCGGTCTGCGGTCATCCTCGTGGACCAGTCCTGGCCCGCGGTCGCGGGTGGCCTGGTCTACCTCGGCGAGGCCGGCGGTGACGTGGACGCGTTCAACGCCACTACCGGGGCGCTGGTCTGGCAGTTCCCGACACCGTCGGGGGCTGGCGTGGAGGCCCCGCCAACGGTAGCCAACGGCATCGTCTACATAGCCGCTGAGGATGGCACCCTGTTCGCGCTGAACGCCACCACCGGCCACAAACTGGCAAGCCTAACCATCGGCGCCGCCACGATCGCGGCCGCACCGGTCGCCAACGGGACCGTCTACGTCGGCGCCTTTGACCAGCGGCTGCACGCCTACGCGCTCCCATAGCCCGGTAGGCGGCAGCCATGCCGCCGTGGCCCGTCCGATAAGGCCAACCGCGCCGGGAGGCGTGGCGGAGCTATCGTGAGGCATGGCTTCCAGGCTGGTTACCGAGCGCCTTGTCCTACGTGGCTGGATGGCCGATGACGCCGCGGCGGCGCTGGGCGTCTACGGTGATCGGCAGGTGACACGGTGGCTAGCACCGGAGCTGGACAAGGTGACCGATCTGACGGCCATGCGTCTGGTATTGCAGCGGTGGTCCGCTGAGGACGCGCAGATGATGGCGCCAGCGGGCCGGTGGGCAGTCGAGCTTCGCCACGGCGGGCAGGTGATCGGCGGGTCTACCCTGCTGCCGTTGCCGCCGGACGACGAATTCGAGATGGGCTGGCAGCTGAACCGCCAGGCCTGGGGGCAGGGGTATGCCACGGAGGCCGGGCTGGCACTCGCACGGTGGGCATTCGGGCAGGGCATCGAGCAGGTGATGGCGCTGGTGCGGCCTGCGAATACGCGCGCGATGGCGACGGTGCGCCGGATTGGCATGGAATGGGTTGGCGAGACCGAGAAATATCATCAGCTGCGCTTGCAGGAGTTCCGGCTAAGTCCTGGAGCCCTGGCCTCGCCTGGCGGCGAGGCGTGGCATGCGCCATAAGGCTGGGCGGGTACCGCGCTATGTCCGGCGCGCGGCGACCGGCGATTCCTCGGTCCGCTCGAAGGCCAGCGCGATGCCCCGGCTTCCAGCAGACCGGGCAACTGCACGTCACGGCCCATTCCATTGCCATTACCTCTGCTACTAAACTCAGCGCCAGCCCGCAGGCAGCCCGCTGCCTTACCCACGTAGCACGTCTGGTGCAAAAGGGAGCCGCAGATGAGCATCAATCCGGACGCCGCGGAGGGACGTACCGGCATCAGGCCGAATACCCGGGCGGCGCTGTGGCGGCTGGCAGGCCCATGGTGGCTGTTCCTGGTAACCGGCATCGCGTGGCTGATCATCGCTGTGATGGTGCTGCGGTTCACCCCCGCCTCGGTCAACACCGTGGGCGTCCTGATGGGCGTCCTGTTCCTGCTGGGCGCATTCAACGAATTCCTGATCGCATCGATCCGCCGCACCTGGCGGTGGGCGCACGCCGTGATGGGCGTCCTGTTCGTGGTGGGGGCGATCTGGGCGTTCGCCCGCCCCTTCAACGCCTTCTGGGCCCTCGCCTCGGTGCTGGGGCTACTGCTCGTCTTCAAGGGCACGCTCGACATCATCGCCGCTGTCGTCACCAAGGACGTCAACAGCGCCTGGTGGCTCGGCCTGGTGACCGGCATCCTGGAGATCGTGCTGGGCTTCTGGGCCTCTCAGCAGCAGTTCCCCGCACAAGGAGCGCTCCTGCTGCTCTGGGTCGGGTTCTTCGCCCTGTTCCGCGGGATCTCTGAGATCGTCATCGGATTCGAGGTGCGCTCCCGCCAGCACGGCTAACGAGACAGGCCTCGCCAAGGAGACAGACCGGGGCCTGCCCGCCGTTGCCGCGGCAGCCCGGCCACAACGTCTGGAGGAGCGGATATGCCCGAACAGGGGCAGCACGAGTCGGCCGATCTTGCGGACTACGAGGTCCTGGACGCGTCCGACACGCTGGATGGCGACCCCGGAGAAGACCCGCTCGACCGCGGGGTCGCCGCGCCGCAGCGGTGGTCGGCCGCCATCCGGCACGGCACGACGGCCGCAGAGCAGCAGGGCGGTGAGTCGCTCGACCAGCTGCTCGCCGAGGAAGAGCCGGACGTAGCCGCCGATGTGGACGATGAGCCGATCGGATACCCCGACGGCGACGAGGATGCCGGCGATGAGGACGTTGACGGGCTGCTGCTCGACGACGGCCCAGATCCCCGGGCCGGTCGGCTGGTGGCCGAGGACGAGGGCGCCCACCCGGACGAGGAGGCGGATCTCGTCGCGCGTGACACCGGCATCGATGGTGGCGGCGCGAGCGCGGAAGAGGCGGCGATGCACGTCGTGGACGACGACGACACCGACATCCGCTCCGGCGACTAGCACATAGGCGGCGAAGTCCCGGAACTCATACAGCGCGGCGAGCCCTTCCACCGAGCCGGCGGGCAGCGGCACACCGTTACGCCGCCCGTGCTCGGTGGTGTTAGCACGACTGACCGCTGGCGGCTGGCCACCTTGCCGCTGTGGCCTGGTGCGGGAGACTACCTGGAGAGGTTGACCTGGGAGGTTGCCCGTGCGGGCTGTGCTGATGGTGCTCGGCGGACGGTTCCGGCAGTACTGGAGGTCGTGGCTGGCGCTCAGTGTGCTTGTCGCCGTGGTCGGCGGGTTCGTGCTGGCCGCCGCGGTTGCCGCGCGCCGGACGGCGGCCGCTTTCCCCGATTTCGCCGCCCGGCATGGCTACGACGTCGTGGTGTACAGCGGGCACCCGCTGCCGCAACTGGCTCACCTGCCTGCGGTCGCGTCGGTGACGCCTGTCCTCGCGCCGGTCACCGCCGCGCCGCGATGCGAGTCCTGCCGTAAGCCGATCGACGCGCGCAACTTCGGGCTCTGGGAGGTGCCACCGCGCAGCCTGCCCCGGATGGTGAAGCTGCTCTCCGGGCGGCTGCCTGACCAGTCGTCCGCCACCGAGGTGCTGGCGTCGTACTCGCTGGCGAGGGACAACGGCGTGCATATCGGCACGCTGATCCGGGTGCCGTTGCTCAGCCGGTCGCATGGGGGAAGTGGCCCGGCAGGCCCGCCGCCGCCCCCGCAGGGCCCACGGCCGGCATTGCGGGTGGTGGGCATCGTCGCGGCCGAGGCCGAGTTCCCGTCCGGGAGCCAGGACTCTAGCTCGCGATACGACCTGTACGCGACGGCGGCGTTTGCCGCGGCCGTGAATCACCGCGCGCCGCTGCTGTCGGCCTACTATGTGCGGCTCCGGCACGGGGCGGCCGGCCTCGCCGGCTTTGACAGCCAGCTCCGCTCGCTGGACGCGCTCGGCAGCGACGACCTGGATATCGACGCCGCCGCGGTGGAGGGCTCGATCGCGCCGCAGGCCGTCGGCTGGTGGGTGCTGGCCGGCCTGGCCGCGCTCGCCGGGCTGGCGGTCATCGGGCAGGCGATTGCCCGGCAGGCGGCCACAGAAAGAGCCGATCATCCGACCCTGTCAGCGCTTGGCATCCAGCGCCGGCAGTTCGTGCTGCTGGACCTGCTCCGCGCGCTCGGCATCGGCGCAGCGGGGGCCGCTGGGGCCGTGACGGCGGCGGTGCTGGTGTCCCCGCTGACGCCCGTGGGGGAGGCACGGCTCGCCAGCGCCACGGCCGGAACAGTAGCCTTCGACCCCCTCATCCTTCCGCTGGGCGCGCTGGCGACCGTGGCCGCCGTGGCCGCCGTATCGGCCTGGCCTGCGGTGCGCCATGCCCGGCTGGCTGGCAACGGCCAGCCGCGCCGAACGGCACCGGTAACGCTGATCCGGGCCGTTGCCGCGGCCGGGGCGCCGGCCAGCGCGGTCATTGGGATCCGGCACGCGCTTGAGCGAAGCCACGCTCGGGAGCCCGTTCCGGTGGGCACGGCGCTGCTGGGCATGGTGATGGCCGTCGCCGCGCTGTGCGCGACCGCCGTCTTCGGCGCCAGCCTGACGCACCTCGTCTCCTCTCCCGCGCTGTATGGAGTGCCGTACCAGGCGTACTTCGCTGCCCAGGGTCCTGGGGCTGGAGCGGACGTCACCGGGCCACTGCTGGACAGCCTGCGGCGAGATCGCGCGATCGAGCGGATAACCCTTGCCGCCTTGGTGGAGGTCAGCATCAACGGCAAGCACGTGCGCGCCCTCGCGGTGACCACGGTCCGCGGCCCCGCCCTGATCTCGGCCGTGGACGGGCGGCAGCCCAGGACTGACCGGCAGGTCGTGCTGGGGGCGGCGACGATGCGGACCATCGGCGCGCGGCAGGGGGGCCTGGTCCGGGTGACAATCACGGACCCGGCCGGGGCGCCGCACAGCACGCCATTCCGCGTGATCGGCCGCGCATCCTTCCCCCCCGACGCCGGCATCGGCGGGCTTGGCGGCGGGGCGGCCATGACCGTCAGCGCCTTCATCGACGCGCAGTGCCCCCCGGGGCGTGCCCGTCCCGCGTGTCAGCGCGCGGTCAGCCACGGCATCGTCTACGTAGTGCTGGTGCGCTCCGCTCCAGGGCCCGCCGGAGGTGCGGCTCTGGCCCGGCACATCCGCGAGTACCGCGGCTTTGCTTATCGTCCTGGAAAGCCAACCGCGCTGGTCAACTTCGGTGAGTCGGTCGACTTCCCGCTGCTGTTCGGTGTGGCGCTGTCGCTGTTCGGGGCCGCGACAATGGTGCACCTGCTGCTGGCCAGCGTGGCCAGGAGGCGTACCGAGGCCGGGTTGCTCAAGGCACTCGGGTTCGTCCGTCACCAGATAGCCGCGGTGATCTGCTGGCAAGCGACGGCGGTGGCGCTGATCGGGATCGCGGCCGGTGTGCCACTGGGCATCGCGGCGGGAAAGGTCGTGTGGCGGGTGTTTGCCACAAACTTCGGCGTGGTCCCGGTAGTGGTGGCGCAGCCTCTGGTGCTGGCGGCGCTCGCGGCCGGGGTGCTCGGCGCCGCGAACGTGCTCGCCGTCCCCCCCGCGCTGCTGGCCGCGCGATCACGTCCGGGCAAGCTGCTCAGGGCCGAATGAGTTCGCCGGGTGCGCCACTCCGCGCCCTGCCGGTACGCGCGGCCACCCGAACTCGGCCTCATGGCCAAGATCACAGGCTGCCGGGTCCGGGGCCGCTGGGCCGGCTGGACCGGGCGCCGGTCACCTCCGACAGCCCAGCCTGGCCGCGGGACTATTCGGTCCTGAGCCCAGCGGCAGGCCGCGTCCTGGCCGCCACCGCCGCGGGCACGGCAGCGAGCAGGTTGCCCGTTGCCACCAGTGCGGCCACGACGAGGGCGAGCCCGAACACCGGGACCACGACAACAGGCACCACCCCGAGGGAGCGCGCGAAGCCGTGCCACGCGAGCCGCCCGCAGATGATGCCCAGCGGCACGCCCGCCCCCACGGCGATCAGCAAAGTGAGCGTTGTCTGCCCGGCAACGACCGCCCTGACCTGGCCGCGTGTCATGCCCAGCACCTTGAGCAGTGCCAGTTCCTGGCGCCTGCGGCGGACCAGGCTCAGCACGGTCAGGGCAAGTGACAGCACCGCCGCCGCGGCGAGGCCGAGAGCAAGCGCAAGCGGCTGGCCGCCCATCTGTTCGGTGTTGATGACCGCCGTGTCCAGCGCGTGACGCACTTCGTAGCTGCCACCGGGAACTCCGTCCGGGTTGGCGGCGACGATCCGGTGTACCAGTTGCGCGCGCTGCGCCCCCGTGGTGCCCGGTGCCAGGTCAATCGCGACCGCCGAGGGATAGACCGGCACCGACTGGGAATCCGACCGCAGCCTGTGGAGCGCGCCGGCCGCCGAGATCAACGTGGCTTCGGGGAGCATGGCGCCGCGTCCGAGCGACACGTGATCGGCGCCGCCAACGCCGAACGAGGGCAGCGTCACGGTCCCCACCACGGTGAGCGTCCGCGCGAATGGCGGGATACCGATCTGGACGGTATCGCCAATCTTCTTCCCGAGCTGAGCCAGCGTCACCGTGCCCAGCTCGATCTGGCCGCTGCCCGCCAGCGGGTGGCCGCTGGTGGTCGGTGGCTCGACCGAGCCGAGCTGGCGCCGGATGCCGAGCACCGGGACGACCCGGCCATCGACGGGCAACTGGCCGAACCCGAGCTCCGACCAGCCGGCGACCGCCGGCTGGCCATTGATCAGCCGGTTCAGGGCCCCGGGGGTGAAGGACCCGTAGCCGGCCTGCGTCTGGATGACCACATTCCAGTTCCAGCCATATTCGGCCGGATGGGAGATCAGCCCGCCCAGGCTGGCATCGAACACCACCGCGATCACCACTGCCGTGACGGCGGCGATGGAACCGAGCAACGTTGACCGTACCGGGACCGACGCCGCGCCCGATCCTGGCTCGAGCGCGTTGCGGGTCCCCACGACCGCGGAGACCGGCAGCCCGGCCGCGGCCGCGGCCCGCGCGAGGGCGGATGACCGGCCGGGTGCCCGCCCGCCGCCCGGACGGACCGAACGGGCCGCCAGCACGGCTAGCAGCCCGGCCAGCCCAACGGCGAGGAGGAACGCGCCCATGCCGAGGACAAGGCCATCTGCCCGGACCCCGCGGGCCGGGTCGAAGCGGCGGACGGGCCCGACCGGGGCCAGCGGAGAGAGGGCCAGGGCGCCCGCGACGGCAAGTATCGCGCCGCCGAGGACGGGAATCGCCCCGGGCAGGCCCGCGGCCAGCGCGGCCTGGCCACGGCTGGCGCCGAGCGCCCGCATGACGGCGATATCCGGCGCGGATCTGCTGATCATCTGCGAGATGCCCTGGCCGGCCAGCACGAGCATCGCGACCGCCGCGAGAGCGCCGAAGACGTTCAGCGCGATCGCCTCAGGCCGGATCGCCTGCTGCACCTGGTTGTGGATCACATCGGAGCGGCTGACGGTGAAAGACAGGCCGCTCCCGCCGTGGTGGGTCGCCTGGTTCTCCTGCCGTTGCAGCTTCCCGGCCAAGGTGGCGAGCTGATGCTGCAGTTCCGGAATCCCGGCGGCGCCCCGGGCCAGGCGCAGGCCGACCCACGCGTAGAAGTACTCAGCCAGGACCTGGCGGGTGGCACCCGGTGGCAGGATGCTCCCTTCCGCGTGGTCGAACTCGTCAACGAGCGCTGGCGGGACATCGACGATCGCCGCCACCCGGTAGGACCGGGTGAACTGCCGCCCCGAGGGCCGCCCATTCGCGTCCAGCTGCTGGTAGAGGTACCTCGCCGTGCCGCCGACACCGACGCCGAACATCCGCGCGAGGGCGGGCGTGAGTACCACATCGGTTGTCGACCCCGGTGGCGGGAGCTTGCCGGCCAGCACGGTCGCCCGGTCCTGGCTGAAGTACTCGCCGTCGAGGCTGCCGTTCAGGCTGTTGGACAAGAACGAATGATCGACGCGGCCATGGACCAGCGGCACACCGTTCAGGCCTACGTACGTGGCGTGGGAGACCACGCCGGGCAGCGATGAGATCAGCCTGATCGGTGCCGTCACCGGCATGCCGGGGAGCCTTCCCGGCACGTTCACGAAGACATCGCTGGCCTTGATGGCCGCCAGGTAGCGGCCGTAGGCGGTCGCGGTGCGCCGCGCGCCGGCGATGGCACCGAGGGCCACCGCTCCCAGCAGGCCGCCCAGCAGCGCGAGCGCCATCGCCTGCCGCCAGGAACGCCGCAGTGCAGAGTGCCAGTACAAGAGCGCGACAGTCACCCCGAGTCCCCCCAGCCATCGCTCAGCCGCGGGCCAAGATCATTCTTGCAGCCATACCGCCTATTGTGCTGACCAACGGCGGCCGTGCACAGAGTGCCTGCACCACCGCGGCGGGCAGGCCAGCACCACTTTTTATGATGAATAACGGCTGCCGCCCACAGTCGGGCGCCCTGGCGCCCAGCCGGGATGCCAGCATGCCGGCCACGGGGTGGCCAGCTTCCCCGGGCCAGGTCGCCCTAGCACTCTTGCGGCGCGGCGTGGCAGGCCATCTACTTGGGATCACGGCCCGGGCAGGGCCGGATTGCGTGACGTGCTCAGATGGTGGGGGTTGTCCTTGCGCATTACCCTGACCTGGCTGCGCCTGGACCTGCGGCGGCGCTGGCGGTCGCTCATCATGCTCGCCCTGCTGGTCGCGCTGGCCACGGCGACGGTGCTGGCGGCTGCCGCCGGCGCGCGGCGGGGGCAGACGGCATTCGGCCGGCTGTGGGCGATCACGCTGCCCGCGACCGCCACCGTGCTGCCCAACCAGCCGGGTTTCGACTGGGCCAAGGTCCGTGCCCTGCCCCAGGTCACCGCGCTCACCAGGTTCCCGGTCACGTTCGGGTTCGCGCTGGATTGCTGCCCGGCCGCGAGCACCGGGTTTCCGCTCGCGGACGACGAGATGACCCGGACCATCGAACGGCCGGTCATCCTGGCGGGGCGGCTGTTCAACCCGGACCGCGCCGATGAGGTCGTGGTCACCCCCCAGTTCCAGGCGAGCTACGGAAAGGGCGTCGGCGACACGCTGATCCTGCACCTGGCGACCCCCCGGCAGATCGACGCGGGGTATGACGGGTCGGCCGGGCCGCCGCGCGGGCCCAGGATCCGGGCCCGCATCGTCGGCGTGGGCCGCTCGCCCTTCGGGTCGGTGAACGTGGAGGGGCCCGGGCAGAAGGGAGGCGTGCTCACGACGCCGGCCCTGTTCACCCGCTACCGCGCCAACATGCTGGGCACCACCGGGCGGACGTACATCAACGCGCTGGTGCGGCTCAAGGGGGGCAGTGCGGGGCTCCCCGCCTTCCGCGCCGGCCTGGCCCGGGTGAGCGGCCGGTCGGACATTGACGTGTGGAACAACCTGGTGGACTTCGGCGGCCCCGTTCGCAGGCTCACCGGGTACGAGGCCGCGTGCCTGCTGGCCTTCGCGGTCGCGGCACTGGTGGCCGCGTTCTTCCTTATCGGCCAGTCCGTTGCCCGTTACACGTCGGCGACCATGGCCGACCTCCAGGTCTTGCAGGCGGTGGGCCTGACGCCCCGGCAGGCCGTCGCGTCGGCCGCGGCCGCGCCGGTGCTGGCCGCCGCCGCGGGGGGAACGCTTGGCGTCGCGGCCGCGGTCGTGGCGTCGCGGTGGATGCCGATCGGCGCCGCATCGTTTGTGGAGCCGCATCCGGGAATCGACGTGGACTGGCTGATCCTCGGCCCCGGCTGGGTCATGGCGCCGCTCCTGGTCGCGGCCGGGTCGGCCGCCACCGCGGCGATGGCGCTCAGCGCCGGCCGCCGGCGGGCGGCCCCGCGGCGGTCCGCCGTCGTGGCGGCCGCGGCGGGGGCGGGGCTGCCCGTGTCCGTGGTGGTGGGCACCCGGTTCGCGCTCGAGCCAGGACGTGGCCGTTCGGCGGTGCCGGTCCGTCCGGCCCTGGCCGGCGCGATCGCGGGCGTCCTGGGCGTGCTTGCCGCCTTCACCTTCTCCGCCGGGGTTTCCGACGCCGCCGCCAATCCGGCGCGCTTCGGGCAAACCTGGCAGCTCGGCGCGTTCTTCGGCCTCAACGGGCATGACTTCGGGCCGGCGGGCCGGGTCCTTCGCGCGGTTGCCGCCGACCGCGATGTCACCGGCGTGGACGATGCGCGCTTCGCCGGGGCGCAATCCGGTCAGGTCTCCGTCGAGAGCTTCACCTATGCCCCCGTCGCCGGCAAGCGGGTGCCGGTCGTGCTCACCGCCGGGCGCATGCCCGCCGGGCCGGACGAAATCGCGCTGGCCCCGGTGACCGCGAGCGATCTGCACGCCGTCACGGGCTCCACGGTCCGGCTCACCGGCGGCACCACCCCGAAGGCCGTCACGGTGACGGGTATCGGCTTCGTCCCTTCGGGGCCGCACAACAGCTATTCCGAGGGCGCGTGGCTCACCCCGGGCGGCTACGACCGGATTTTCCGCGGCGCGCACTACGCCTTCAAGTTCCACGCCGCGACGGTGGCGCTGCGGCCAGGCGCGGACGTCCAGGCGGTGGCACGCCGGCTGGACGCGGCGGCGGCGGCCGTCAAGGGCGGGCGCGTCTTCGCCTTCGTGCCCCCGTCCCCGCTGACGGAGGTCCAGCAGATCAGGGACGTGGCTGTGCTGCCGCTGGCGCTGAGCGCCTTCCTGGCGCTGCTGGCGCTGGGAGCGGTCGGGCATGCCCTGTCGATTGCCGTGCGCCGCCGCCGCCGGGAACTGGCGGTGCTGCGGTCGCTCGGGCTGACCCGCCGGCAAGCGCGGATGGTGATAGCCACGCAGGCGAGCGTGCTCGCGGTGATCGCGCTGGTGTTCGGGGTCCCGCTGGGGATCGCGCTGGGCCGCACCCTGTGGCGCGTCACCGCCGGCATGACGCCGCTGGCATATCACCCGCCGGTTGCCTTGTGGGCGCTGCTGCTGATCGGCCCGCTGACCTTGCTGGCCGCCAACCTGCTCGCCGCCTGGCCGGGCCGGCGCGCGGCCCGGCTGCGCACCGGCCAGATTCTCCGCACCGAGTGAGCCCGGCGGCGCCCCGGTGGCCATGACCACTGGGCCCGCCAGCCGTCACGCTACGATCACTGCTCAATGGGAACCATCCGGGTCGTGCTGGCCGAGGACAACGTCCTGCTGCGGGAGGGCATGTCCCGGCTGGTCGGTGCGAATGAGGATTTCGAGCTGGCCGGGACCGCGTCCGACCTGCCGGAGTTGCTCGCGCTCATCGAGCAAGCCGAGCCGGACGTTGTGGTGACCGATATCCGGATGCCCCCCACCAGCCGCGACGAGGGCATCCAGGCCGCGGCCTGGCTCCGGGAGCACCGGCCCGAGGTAGGCGTCGTCGTGCTCAGCCAGTACACGGCTCCCGGCTACGCCGTGGCACTGCTCGAGCACGGCTCCGCGGGCCGCGCCTACCTGCTCAAGGAGCGGGTGGCCAGCGTGGAGGAACTGGTGCGGGCGATCCGGGCCGTGGCACGCGGCGGATCGGTGATCGACCCGCTCGTGGTGGACGAACTCGTGAAGTCGCGCTCCCACCCGCGCGCCTCCAGCCTGGACTCGCTGTCGCCGCGGGAGACGCAGATCCTGGCGGAGATGGCCCAGGGCAAGAACAACGCCGCGATCGCCGCGGCGCTTGCGGTGACCGAGCGCGCGGTGGAGAAACACACCAACGCCATCTTCGCCAAGCTGGGGCTGAGCGAGGAAAAGGATGTGAACCGCCGGGTCAAGGCGGTGCTGCTGTTCCTGAGCGCGGGACAGGGAGGCTGACCCCACCATGGTCAGGGTGGCAGCACCCTCCGCACCCGCACCGGCCTGTGCCAGGCTGAACGTGTGACCAGTCCGCACTCCGTGCTCGTCGTGGATGACCAGGCACCTTTCCGTTCTGCGGTCAAGGCGGTGCTCAGGCGGCTGGAGTGTTTCCAGTTCGCGGGCGAGGCGTCGAGCGGCCCCGAGGCCATCGCGCTCGTCGATGAGCTGCAACCGGCGCTGGTACTGATGGACATCAACATGCCCGACATGAACGGCATCGAGGCCACCAAGCGCATCGTGTCGGCACACCCGGACGTGGTGGTCTTCCTCTGCTCGACCTACGACGTGTCGGACCTCCCCCCCAGCGCGGCCGCGAGCGGCGCCAGCGCCTACGTGCACAAGGAACACTTCGGCGCCGAGACGCTGCGGCGGCTGTGGCGGGACCGGGATTGCGGCGGTTTCGCCGCATCGTGATGCCCCGGCCGGCGTGAGCCGGGACTCTCCGGCATGCGGCTGATGACTTGCCCCGTTCAGGGAACGAGCGGGACCGATCCGCTGATCTTGGCGCCGTGCCCGGGCCGTGAGTCCCAGCGGATGGTCCCGCCGATGGCGCCGAGCCGGTCCGCCATGTTGGCGAAGCCATGACCGCCGCGGGCCGCCGCCGGATCGAACCCCGGGCCGTCGTCGGCGACCGAGAACAGCAGCCCGCCCGACTCGGTCCACAGCCGCAGTTCCACCGTCGCGCCCCCGGCGTGCTTGGCGGCGTTCTGCAGTGCCTCCAGGCAGGAGAAATAGATCGCGGCTTCCACCTCAGCGGGATACCTGCCGACGTCGTCCGCCACCGCCACGCGGACCGTCAGCGGGTGACGGCTCGCGGCGGCGCGCAATGCGTCACCAAGCCCGTTGTCGGCCAGCAGCGGCGGGTAGATGCCATGCGCGAGCTCACGCAGTTCCTTGATGGTTAGCTGCACGTCGTCGGCCATCTGGCTGAGCATCTCGCCAGCACCCGCCGGATCGTCAGCGACGACGTCACGGGCCAGCCGAAGGCTGATGGCAAGCGCCACCAGGTGCTGCTGGGCACCGTCGTGTAGGTCACGTTCTACCCGCCGGCGTTCCGCATCGCCGCTCGCGACGATCCGGGCCCGCGATTCGCGCAGCTCGTCCGCCTGCCTGCGCAGCGCGTCCAGCGTGGTCTGCAGCGCGGAGTCAAGCGATGCGTTATGGAAGGCGAGACCGGCCTGGCGGGCCAGTTCGGTCAGCACCCGGTCATCTTCGTCGGTGAAAGCATCCGCGCGAGACGGCCGCTCCACCACGATGAGCCCGAGCAGTTCACCCGCATGGCTGATCGGCGCCACCCGTAGCTGAGCCTGCTCGCGCCCGCTGAGCAGGGCAGGCAACCAGACCGAGGCCCATGCACTCCCCGACACCCCGGCTCTGGCCACGACCGGGCGCTCGCGGTCGGCCAGCACGATCGACCTGGGGCCCGCGTCAGGTACCGACACCGTTCGATCCAGCACGCCCCCCGCGCACGTGTAGATCTCGGCGCAGGCCAGGCCCATCGTCTTCCGCAGCGATTCGGCGAGCTGCAACAGCAGTTCGTCCATGGCCACGGCGCGGGTCATCCTGCTGCCGAACGTGCGGAGCGCCTCATCCGGCGCGTCGCGGGTGCCGTAGACGAATGTGGTGGCGAACGCCGCCAGCCGGGCCCTGACCGGCAGGTAACCGATCGCCGCCACCGCGGCCGCGAGAATGGAAAGTCCCAGGATCTCGCGGTCGGCGGAGTTGGCTGGCGCCTTTCCGAGGCCGAGCACGAACAGGAGGTAGATGGCCGCGACGACGGCGATGGAGCCCGCGGCCGACAGCGCGTGCACGAACACCCGCCCGCCGTGCGGCGCGAGCGGCGGGAATTCCGCCAGGGCCAGGCACAGCGGCACCGCCGCCGTCGCGCTGGCCGCCACCGCGCCGACCGGCCCGGGCCAGCCTACGAGCAGGTGAAGGACCTCGCAGATCAGGGCCACGCTGGCGGCGACCACCAGGCCGGTTCCCAGCCACTGCAGCCGTTCCTTGTCGTGGCCTGTCGCGCGAAGGTAGCGCAGCCGGGTGGCCGGCAGGGCGCACAGGACCGCGAGCGACCAGATCAGCGCCCCGGCAGCGAGCGGAAACGGCTCGGCCGTGATCGCGAGCCCGAGCCCGGTACCAATGGCAGTGGCATAGCCAAGGCCCACCACGATGCGCCGGGCCGGCCGCCCCAGCCTGCCGTCTGGCAGGGCGATCAGGAGGTGGAAACAGATCGCGATGACCAGCGGCCCGGCCAGGGTGGCCACCACGCGCGCCGCCTCATGCTGATCTCCCGGGGGCCCGGCCGGCTGCTGGCCGACGATCCGGGCCGCGGTCAGCGCAACCGCGCCCGCCAGCGCCCCCACGGCGATCAGCCGGTGCGCGGTGGGTTCCGCCGCCCGGGCGGCGACCACTCCGGCGGCCGCCCAGGCGATCGTGAGCGCAAAGGCGACCGCCACCGCCGCTGGCATGCCACCGGCGGCTACCCGCAGCCCTGCCGCCGCGACGGCAACCGTGGCCGCCGGCGCCAGCAGCCTTGGCGCCAGGTGCCGAGCGCTGTTCCGGCCGGGTGCCCTGGCGGTGACCACGGGATCCATTGTCAGCGGGCCTCGATGAAGGCGCCCTCGCCCAGCACCGGCTCGGAGTCCACGATGCGCCCGTCCCGCATCCGTATCACCCGTTCCGCTGCCGCGGCCACGTCCGGGTCGTGAGTGACCATGACGATGGTCTGGCCGCCGTGATGCAGCCGCCTCATCAGCTCGATCACCTCATCCCCTCCTTCGGAGTCGAGTGCCCCGGTCGGCTCGTCCGCCAGCAACAGGGTGGGTTCATTGGCCAGGGCGCGGGCGATGGCGAGCCGCTGCCGCTGGCCGCCGGACAGCACGCCGGGGACGGCCGCGGCCTTGTCGCCGATGCCGAGCAGATCGAGCAGGTCCCTGGCCCTGGTTTCCGCCATCTTGCGCTTGCGGCCTGCGATGACCGCGGGAAGTGCCACGTTCTCCAGCACGGTCATGCCTTCCAGCAGGTTGAAGAACTGGAAGACCATGCCGATGTGGCGGCGGCGCATCCTTGCCAGCTCATCCTCGCTTCGCCCGGTCACCGGGTCACCCGCGACCGCGATGTCCCCTTCATCGGGCATCTCGAGCCCGGCCACCAGGTTCAGCAGGGTGGACTTGCCGCAGCCCGAGGGGCCCATCAAGGCCACGAACTCACGTTCCCCGACGGTCAGGTTCACTCCGCGCAGCGCGCGGACCGGCGCGTTCTCGGCCTCGAATGTCTTGCGCACGCCACGCATGGCCAGCGCCGGATGGCTCTCGCTCATCGTCCCCCCATTCCGCTTGCCGTGCCGGTGCCTGGGCTGGCCCCTGAGCCAGGGTCCGGGCCGGCGCCTGTGATGCCAGCGCCGCAGGCCGCACGGACCGCCGGATCCCCCGCGGGATCGGCATGGTTGAGAATCTTGTAAGCGATCACCGGAGTCTCCCGCCCCTTGACCCGCTGCGCGCCGAGCGCGACGGCTGGTATCTCGGTGTGCAACGTCTTCAGCGTGGCCTCAGACAGCACAGTCTCACCGGGCTCGGCCAGCTGCTGCAACCGCTGCGACAGGTTGACGGTATCTCCTACCAGCGTATATTCGAGCCGCTCGGCCGACCCGAGCAGCGCCGCGGCCGCCTCACCGCTCGACAGCCCGAGCCCGAGGCCGAAGGCGGGCAGGCCATCGGCGAGCCAGCGGCCGTTGATCTCCGCTTGCCGGGCGTGCATCGCCAGTGCCGCGGCCACCGCGCGGTCCGCGTGGTCGGGCTGCGGGAACGGCGCTCCGAAGACGGCCATCACCGCGTCGCCGACGAACTGCATCACGGTGCCCGCCTGGCCAAGGATGGCCTGGTTCATCGCAGCGCGATGCGTGTTGAGCTGGCCCGCGAGCTGGCTCGGGTCAGCGTACTCAGCGATGGCCGAGTACGACCTGATGTCGCTCATCAGCACGGTCACCACCACGCGCTCTGTCTCCCCGATGGCCCGCCGGTCGCGGCGGAGCTTCTCGGCCAGGCCGCCCGGCAGCAGGCGTGACAGGGTCTCACCCTGCTCCTCCCGGTCCACGATGGCCTGGTGAAGCATGCGGAGCCGCCGCAGGGCGCTCTGGCTTCCCGCGGACACCCCCCGTGCCAGCTTGACGAAAACAGCTTCCACCTCCGCGGCGACCGCCTCCGGCGGGACGCGGCGTGCCGCCGCGATCGCCTTGATCGTTCTGCCCTCCGCCACCATGCCGAGAAGCTCCTCCTCCGCGGGCATCAAGCCTCCCGCGGGGACAACGGGAGCCACCAGCGCCTCGACGATCGCCGGATCGAGGGCCGTGCCGCCGGTGGCCACGGCCCGGATGGCGTCCACGAGCTGGCTTCCCTCGGCGACGTGGTCTTTCAGCAGGTAGCCGTAGCCCGCCGATCCCTCGGCCAGCAGCGAGACCGCGTACTCGGGATCCTCGTACTGCGACAGCACCACGACCCCCGTCCCCGGATGGCGCTTGCGCACTTCCCTGGCGGCGTCGATCCCCTCGCGCTGAAACGACGGCGGCATCCGGATGTCGGTGACGAGCACCTGCGGCTGGGTGGCCTCGGCTCCGGCCACGAGCTCGTCGAAGTCAGCGGCCACGCCCACCACCCGCAGGTCGTCATGCCTGTCAATGAGAGCGCGGACGCCTTCGCGCACAATCAGGTTGTCGTCCGCAAGGAAGACGCTGATCGGGCCGTGGAAGCCGGCATCATGGTGATCCATCTACCCAGTTGTCGCACACTGACCTGGGGTCTTGCCAGTGGGCAGGCACGCATAACGGAGGTGGTAGTAGCACAACAAGAAAGCGGCGGCCAGCACCCTGTCGCACCGCCGGGCACGGGCCGAGCATCGTTGCTATGCGATACGAAAGCTCTGTCACATCACTGTCGTGGATCCCGTCAGAAGCAGTCACTGGGGCCGCCCGGGCCGCTTTCAGTTCGGGATTCAGCCATTACGACGAGCCGCCCCCGGCGCAGCTCGGTGACATCGACGAGTTGCGGGCCGCGGACAGGTTCCGTTTTGCGAATCTGCTGCGGGCCTGGATTGACGTCGACGCCGCCGGGCGGATCACCGGCGGCGGCTACGAGGGCGGAGGGCTGATGGGCGCAACGACCATCAGGCTGGCAGGCCGGACCCACACCTTCCAGGCCGTCGCGCTCCCGGATATCCAGCGCCCGCCGGAGCGAGGGGAGTCATGGATGCGCTTCGTCCAAACTGCCGGTGGCCGGACCGCTCTGCCCGCGCCGCGGCCGGTGCGGCGGCGGCCCTTTATCCAGTGGCAGGCGCCGCTGGTGTGGACCACCTTGTCGCTCACCTTGCACGCCGATGGCCGGGCCGAGTACGCGGTGGCGGGTGCCAGCCGGTTCCCCAGGCACTGGATCTATGACGTCGGCGGCCACCTGGCACACAAGTCCGGCCTGACCGATTTCGCCGACTGGGGCCGGGTGTCGTTCGGCCGTCACACCCCATGGGGGGATGAGGACTCTCCGGCCCTGGTGACCGCCGTCGAGACCGCGCTGGAGCGCACCTTGTCGGTACAGCTCATGCACGGCGCCGCCAAGCCGCTGATCAGCAGTGTTGCGGCCGGCACCGAGCTGGTGCGGCAAGGCCAGCCCGGCAGCGAGATCTACCTGGTTCTCGACGGCGTGGTCCGGGTGGAACGAGACGGGAACCGGCTGGCAGAGTACGGACCGGGTGCCCTGCTTGGCGAGCGGGCCCTGCTCGAGCAGGGAGCCAGGACAGCCACGCTGGTCGCGGTCACCCCATGCCGGCTCGCGTCGGTGCCCGCCGGCCACCTTGACCCGTCCGCTCTTGCCGAACTGGCGGCAGGGCACCGGCGTGAAGACGCCGCGCAGGGCTGAGCGTGCGCATCCACCTGTGTGGCGTCCGCGGCTCAACCCCCGCTCCCGGCGCGGAGTTCATCCGATACGGTGGCCACACCTCGTGTGTGGCCATCGCCCATGACGACGCCGCCACGCCGGCGCTCATCCTGGACGCAGGCACCGGCCTGCGGCGGGCCACCCCATTGCTGCGCGGCGGGCCCTTCACCGGCACGATCATGCTCACGCACCTGCACTGGGATCACGTCCATGGGCTGCCCTTCTTCGCGGCGGGTGACCGTGACGACGCCCGGGTCACGCTGCTGCTGCCAGGTAACGGGAGTGCTGGCGCCGAGGAGCTGCTGGCCCGGGGGATGTCGCCGCCGCACTTCCCGATCGCGCCAAGCGGACTGCGCGGCAACTGGTCTTTTCACACCCTGGCGCCGGGCATGTTCAAGTCCGAGGGCTTCACGGTCGAGGCGCAGGAGGTTCCGCACAAGGGCGGCCGGACCTTCGGGTACCGGGTCAGCGACGGTCATTCGGTGATCGCCTACATTCCCGATCACTGCCCCACGGTGCTCGGCCCCGGGCCGGAAGGATGGGGTGAGTACCATTCCGCTGCCATCGGCCTTGCTGCCGGTGTGGACCTGCTGATCCACGATTCGTTCCTGCTACCGGACGAGGTTGCCGCCGAGGCGTCGTTCGGTCACGCGGCGGCGGACTACGCAGTGGGCCTTGCCCGGCATGCGGGTGCGCGACGCGTCCTGCTTGCCCACCACAAGCCGGAACGCACCGACGATGCGCTTGACATGCTCGCCGACCGCTTCCGTGGCAGTCCGGGCGTTGCCGTCGCGGCTGAGGGCACGGTCATCGATCAGTGAGCCCGCTGGCTCACCTCGGTGGTGGCCCCGGCGATGATTCCCCGCCGGGCCGGGGACCGGGTCAAGGCCGGACCCGGGATGCGGCCCGGCTGGCGGGAGAGACTGGCACTGCTGCGGCCTTGCGCAGGTGTAACGAAACAGGTCGCGCAACCGTTTCCCAACCGAGATGTCACCTCCCGCTCATCGGAACCCTTACCCGAGGCCGCCCTCCCACGCCCGGCCGGCAGTCCCCGACCCCGCAGGGACCAGCGCGCGCCAGAACGGTTACCCCGGGCCGCCCCGTCACGCGCGGCCGGTAGTCCCCGGCCCCGCAGGGACCCGCGCGCGCCAGAACGCTTACCCGGGACCGCAGGCCCGCGGCCGGCCGGTGTTCACCGACCCCTCGGGCCGCCGCGTGCGCCGGATGCGGCTCGTTGGCATGTGTGCGGGCGGCGCGCTGGTGGCCTGCCTGATCGTGATGTTGGTGGGTTTGCTGGGCGGGCCCGGAGCCTCGTTCATCCCGTGGGACGGCCATAACGGTGGCGGTGCCGCGGACGCGGCGGGCGCCGGCCGGGCGAGGTCCACCGGCCCCGGGCCCGCTCCTGGGACCACGCCCGCCACGCCCATCTCCTCCGGCCGGTCCGGCGCGACGCGGGGCGGCTCGTCCGCGCCTTCGCCGTCGGCGGCCCCGAGCCCGTCACCGGCCGCGACGAACCGGGCAGGCAAGAAGCCGCCGGGCCGCAACCGCACGCCGATGCCTTCCTCTCCGCCGTCCCATGGGCCCTGACCGGGCAGTCTCGCCCCAGGAATCCAGGCACCGGCCGGCCAGGCCGCCCCGCGGCCACTGGCTCGTGGTGGGCCTGCTGCTACTGGTGTTCACGCTGGGCCTGCTGGTGGAGGGATACACCCACGGCGTTCTCGGCGAGAGCGCCGTCGGCATCGCCCAGGCCGGGGCGGGCGGCACGGCCGCGCCCGCGGCCGTGCTGCACGGGGGGCCCGTCATCAACGCGGCCGGCCCAGGGCTGCGCAGCTACCGGATGCCGCGGCGGACCGTCGCGCTCACCTTCGACGACGGTCCCGACCCGGTCTGGACCCCGCGCATCCTCACCGTTCTCCGCCACTACCGGGTGCCCGCCACGTTCTTCGTGGTGGGGGCGCATGTCGCGGGCTATCCCGGGCTCGTCCGCCAGGAACTGAGCGACGGTGGGGAGGTGGGGGCACACACCTACACCCACATCAACCTGGCTGGCGGCTGGCAGGAGCAGTTTCAGCTCACGCTGACCCAGAACGCGCTGGCGGGCGCGGCGGGGATACGCACGGGGCTGCTGCGCCCGCCGTACAGCAGCGAGCCGGACGCGGTGACCGCGGCGCAGTGGCGCGCCTGGCAGCAGGCCGGCCGGGACGGTTACCTGATCGTGCTGGCCAGCACCGACACCCGCGACTGGGCCCGCCCGGGAGTCGCCAAGATCGTCGCGGCGGCGATGCCCAGGCACGGCCGGGGCGCGATCATCATGATGCACGACTCCGGCGGGAACCGGAGCCAGACCGTCAGCGCACTGCCGCAGATCATCACCCGGCTGAGGGCGAAGGGGTACCGGTTCGCGACGGTCACCGGCGCCCTCGGGCTGCCGGATGCGGACGTCCCCGTCTCCACCGGTGGGCGGCTGGCCGGCCACGCGCTGGTCCTCACCCAGCAGGCCGCCGATCACGTGGTGGCGGTGCTGGCGATCATGCTGATCGCGGCCATCGTGCTGACCGTGGCCCACACCCTGGCGCTGGTGGTGCTTGCCCGGGCGCACCGGCGCCGCGTTGACCGCTCGTGGCGCTCCGGCTCCGACTGGTGGTACGCGCCCCCCGTCTCGATAGTGGTACCCGCCTACAACGAGGAGCTGGGCATCGCCGCGACCGTGATCTCCTTGCTGGATAGCGACTACGACGGCCGCTTCGAGGTGATCGTGGTCGACGATGGCTCCACCGACGCCACCGCTGCCATCGTGCGGCGGCTCGGGCTGCCCGGCGTCCGGCTGGTCAGGCAGCGCAACGCGGGCAAGCCCGCCGCCCTGAACCACGGCATCGCCGTGGCACGGCACGACATCCTGGTGCTGGTGGACGGCGATACGGTGTTCCAGCCCGACACCCTTGCCACGCTGGTCGACCGGATGCGGGACCCGCGCGTCGGCGCGGTCAGCGGCAACACCAAGGTCGGCAACCGTAACGGGATCCTCGGCCGGTGGCAGCACCTCGAGTACGTGATGGGCTTCAACCTGGACCGGCGGATGTTCGACATGATCCGCGCGATGCCCACCGTGCCGGGTGCCATCGGCGCCTTCCGCCGCCGGGCGCTGGTGATGGCCGGTGGGGTGAGCCGCGAGACCCTGGCCGAGGACACCGACCTGACCATGGCGATCTGCCGCCGCGGCTGGACCGTCACCTACGAGGAATACGCGATCGCCTGGACCGAGGCCCCCGCCAGCCTTCGCCAGCTCTGGCGGCAGCGCTACCGGTGGTGCTACGGGACCATGCAGTCCATGTGGAAGCACCGGCGGGCGGTCATCGAGCGCGGCGCCTCCGGCAGGTTCGGCCGCCGCTGCCTGATCTACCTGGTGCTGTTCCACGTGCTGCTGCCGCTGTTCGCGCCCATCGTCGACGTCGCCGTGATCTACAGCCTGCTGTTCGGCAGCCCGGTGCGGGCCGTGGAGTTCTGGCTCGGGTTCGCCTGCCTGCAGGCGCTGATCTGCGCATATGCCCTGCGGCTGGACCGCGAGCGGCTGACCACGCTGTGGGCGCTGCCGCTCCAGCAGGTGGTCTACCGGCAACTGCTGTACCTGGTCACCGTGCAGTCGCTGATCACCGCCCTGCTGGGCAGCCACCAGCGCTGGCAGCCGATCCGCCGGGCGGGCGTCTTCGCCGACGCCGGCCCGGCCGATGACGAACTCGAGGTCCAGTACCAGCCGTAACTCGGGGGCCTGTGCCGGGCGCCTTGGTGGGCATGGGGTGCCGGATCGCGTTGGCCTGTTCGAGCAGGGCGACGGTCTGGCGGATCTGCTCCAGGTAGGCGGTGCAGCCGTCGCAGGCGTTCAGGTGATCGTCGATGCTGGCTCGCCAATCTGGCGGCAGGTCTCCGTCGAGGTAGTCACTGACGAGTCGGACGAGGTCGCGGCAGGCGAGGTCGTCCGGCGGCGGGGTCAGCAGGGGGCGCGGGTCGCCGCCGAGGGCCTCGTCGCCGGTCGCCGCGGCCAGGGCCTCGAGGGCCTCGACTTCGGCAGGGGCGGCCCGGGCGGCGCGGGCGGACAGGATCAGCAACGTGGCGAGGGCGGCGCTGGTGCCGACGGTGATCCACCCGGCCGTGTACACGCCGTGGCTGCGGGCCAGGGCGCCGAAGCCGAGCGAGAACGGCAGGAACAGCATCCAGGAGAACGTGCCGGCGCCCGAAGAGACACCGGCGCGGATGTGGGACGGGACGGCGTCGTGCAGCAGTCGCCCGGCATAGATCCCGGTCACCGCAAGGGCCAGTTGCAGCACGGTTTGGGCGGCCGCGACCGCGACCACCGCGTGGCTGGTGGCCAGCAGGATAGGCGTGCCGGCGAGGACTGCGGCGACTGCGAGGGCGGTGGAACGGCGGCCGAGGTGCAACCGTGCGGCGAGGTAGCCGCCGGCGCCCAGGGTCGCGACGAGCACCGCCCAGTAGGGTCCGAACGCGGCGGCGGGGGCGTGCAGGGCGACCAGCCATAGCGGTCCGAACTCGAATACCGCCTGGGACAACAGGGCGGCGAGCGCGGCGAGCAGGAGCACGCGGCGCACGCTGGGGATCCGGGTCATGGCGCCGAACGTGGTGGCGACGTGGCGGCGGAGCGCGAGTGGTTCGGCGGCGCGGTGCAGGCGCGGTTCCCGGAAGCGGCTGAACGCGATGATCGAGGCGAGCACGAGCGGGATGGTGAGAAGGTAGGTCAGCCGCGGTGAGGTCGCGCCGGCGAGCAGTCCGCCGGCCAGCGCGCTGGTGGTGAACGCGGCGCTTTCGACGACGCGTACCCGCCCGATCCACCGCTCGTACGTATCGGCCGAGCCGGTCTCCTCGATCACCGTGTCGTAGACGACGCTGTCGACGGTGCC
>Ga0137387_10000163_pt1 | contig 26243 bp, 20 predicted proteins | sample SagtaG_3_FD_104909 | JGI IMG/M metagenome (GOLD analysis project Ga0137387, IMG submission 104909) | Vadose zone soil microbial communities from Angelo Coast Range Reserve, California, USA - Sage2_R_115_16 metaG | ecosystem: Environmental > Terrestrial > Soil > Vadose zone > Saprolite | place...
ATAATCCGCGTTCGGGGGATGGGACCCGGCCAGAAGGAAGGCGCGGGTGTCGCCAGCGGTGCCGGATCATCGCCCGAGGATGTTCCACCCGTCTTCGGGGTGCTCCTCAGCCCCGAGCCTTCCTGAACGCTGCGCCAATCCCGAGATCCCTGCTCACCCTCCATCTCGATGCGGCGGGTGGGGTCGGGGAAGGCGAAGCGAATACCGACAGCCCACCTCTCTTTGCGCGGGCTGGGGATGTATCCGGCCGGCAAGCGGGCTGTCAACCGAGGGCAGCCCCGATGGAAGGGCCGCATCATGCTGACCTCCCTCACGCCCGACCACTGGGGCTGCGGCCTCGGGCTTGGACACACGGCGACATGAAAATGACCCTTCCGAAGAGCGCCGATCGTCTTGGCCGGGTCATTGCAAGCGCCAATCCGCCGGAAGGCCAAGTCCGTCTGTCCCTGTTGAACGGCTTCGAACTCACTGGGGACGGCGGCGAGATCCACGTCACGATGAGCGCGCAGCGACTCCTGGCGTTTCTCGCCCTCAACGACCGTGCAGTCGGGCGTCTCTTCGTGGCCGGGAGCCTCTGGCCGGATTCGACGGAGGACCACGCAAGCGCCAACCTCCGGTCGGCGCTATGGAGGCTCCATTCCACAGGTTGGGATCTCGTGCTGGCCACAAGGTCCTGGATGAAGCTGGCGCCGGCGATCCGCATAGACGTCCGCGACATGGGCCAACAGGCGACGCGGCTCATTAATGGCTCGGGCATGCGCTACCCGGGTGACTTCGTGATCGAATCCCTGGCCAGCGATCTGCTGCCCGGCTGGTACGACGACTGGGTCTTGAACGAGCGGGAGCGCCTTCGCCAGCTTCGGCTCCACGCCCTGGAGGCGCTGTGCGACACGCTCACCAGCCTGCGCAGGTTCGGGCAAGCCATCGAGGCAGGGCTCGCTGCCATCTCCGCGGACCCCCTACGCGAGAGTGCGTGGCGGATGCTTATCAAGGCCCACGTGGCCGAGGGAAACCTCGGCGAAGCGGCCAGACTCTACCGATCCTTCCAGCGACGGGCCGCCGAGGAACTGGGCGTCGTTCCATCCTGGGAGCTCGAGAACCTCCTGCGGCCACAGCCTTTGCCATTCACCCCGGAAGCGTAGAGGGCTCTGTATGTGCCCAGGATTGCGTCCCATTGTCGGGCCCCGAGAGCCTTCGATCCAACCATCCGGAGGGTGCGCATCAGCCGGATCCTCCTTGCATTTGCCTCGAGCAGAGTGAGAGCGACCCTCGGACCGACCCTGGCAATGGCTCTGCTCCTTACAAGCTGCCCGAGTTCGCCTCATGTGTCCACCCAGTCGGCTCCCCTCGTGACTCGTTCCGCGGGGGGTGGCATCGACTTCGCGCGCTGCTCTCCCACCCAGAACCCCGTCGGCAACGTTCATATTGCATCTCCCCCAGTGCTGAGGTTTCCGAACGGCCAGCCGATCGACCTATCGGGAGCCTGGTTGGCTGACGATGGGGGACGCTACTTCCTCCAGCAGACCGGCAACTGCTTGTGGTGGCTCGGTTTGAGCGCCCCGGATCAGGTGCTGAGTCATCTCGTCTACGGCCTCCAGCCGGGCCTGAGCTTCAGCAATGTGCTCCGAGGGGTGATTTCCTCGGACTTCTCCATCGCTGCCCAGTGGGCGGACGTCCCCAAAGGCTCCACTCAGGGACTTGGCACGCTGGCCCTGGTTGTTCGGGCACCTACATCCGACCAAGGAGACCTAGAGATTCTGAAGCAGGGGGAGACCGGGACGGGGTTCGGTGGCGGGCGGTGGTGGAGAGGCTCGCTCCCCCAGGCCGGTCCCTGCGCAGAGGTCGATATCGCCTGCAAGTTCAGCCAGGTGCAACGAAACGACGAGGGCACAATGGCCCGGCACATGAGCGGGGGGGGCGGGCCCAACGCAGGGTTATTCAGGGACAACGTCGTCGTGTACGGCTCGCTGGTCGATGGCGCCTATGTGAATTACCCCGGGTTCCCTGGCGCCGTCGACCTCGGTGCTCGGCCCCTCGATCGCTCCTACGCTCATTTCATGTGCGCCGACGGAGGCGCCGACGATCAGTACAAATGGTTCGACGGCGACATCGGCTCCGATCCCCCCGACGGCGACATCAACTTCGACGTCAACATCCAGGGATTCGACGGCTACTACGACAACAATCTGGCCTCAACCTACCTTGCTGGGCAGCCGGCCAACCAAGCGGGGCACGTCCACGCCGAGATGATCATGTACGGACGGAACGCCACCCGCGACAACTGTCAAGGAGCGGCACTCACGGTGCTGCCCGGCTGGGCGGACTCAGGGTCGAACAGCGTACTGTTGAACGGCCGGCCGCTGAACGGGTCCGACCCCGCTCAAGTAGTCGTCGCTGACGAACGCCCAGGCGGTGGTGCGTGTGACGGCATTTACCACAACGAGAACCTGTCTTGCCTCGTAACCTCTCTTGGCGGCCAGACCTTCGCGGCAGGGGAACTGGTGAGGGTAGCGGGTGTTCTCGCCAGGGATGAGCATGGCGGCCCTGGCGTTGAGATTCACCCTGTCTACTCCGTGGACATCGTGAACCCCCCTTCCTCCGATGACCTCACCGGCGTATGGGGCGGAAGCAACGACCGGGGCACGTACTACGTCCGGCAGATCCCCGAGCCCGGAGGAAGCTCCGTCGTGTGGTGGCTCGGGACGAGTGCCGATCTCGGTCGAACGTTCGCGACAGTCTTCCGTGGCATACGCGGACAGAACAACGTCATCACTGGCGATTGGGGACTTGTCCCCATCGGACTCGGGGGCGAGTGGGGAACGGGAACGGCTTCTGTCAGCGTGCCCGACCAGTCAATCGCGGTGCAGGGCGGGCCCAACGGCTTCCTCGTGCTCCGGAAGATGTATGCCTGAGGTCATCGGCTGCTCAGCATCATCCGAGCTGCGGATGAACCCTCATTACGAACTGGAGGAGACGTGATCATCCAAGCACTCAAGAGCCAGACCTTCATTGAGGCCGTGCTTGTCTTGTTGGTCACCGCGCTCTTGACTGGTCTGTTGGTCCCGATCATGAAGGCGAAGATGGACGACAAGAAGGGCCGACAGACAAAGATTCTCGAGTCGCAAGCAAAACTCCTCGACGATCTCACCGACGTGCTATGGGAGTTCCGGAAGCTCGCCGCTGAGGTCGCGTACTACCGGAAGGAAGGGCGACAAGACGGGTACCAGAAGGCGTTTGTGACGTACGACCAAGAAGGGTGGGGAGTGCTCGCCCAGTACTTGAGCTTGGTGAGCAAGTCGAGGCGGATCGCACCCGCGAGCATTCACGGGGAGCTGCTTGACCTGTACGAGGAGCTCACGTCGATTGATGGAAAGCTCGAGGGTCTCGCCCAGTCAGAGCAAGCTGGTTCTCTCGACTCGTCGCTCGACGAGCGGTGGCGCGAGCTCTTCGGGGACCTGTATCGAGGGTTCACTAACCGAATCGAGGACATCCTAGGCCGACTAGCTGACGAACTCCGGTTGACACCCGCGACCAAGATTAGGCACCGGAGGTAAGCTCCTGCTCCTTGGTCCATTCGAAGGCTCTTCTTGCTCGGCCACCTAGAGCCCTTCGCACTTGAGCGCCGCCCTCAGCCCGTGCATGTTCACGGTCAGCGGTCGGTCCGGCGTCAACCGGTCGGCGACGGGTTGGAGTTGACTCTCCAGCTCGTGACGAAACCCGTCGCCCAGGTCGGTCGGCAGGGTTGGCCTCGGTTCCGCAGGCCGGAGCTCCTCGTCCCGTCTGAGTAGCCGTCGGATGACTTCTAGCTGGTTCGGGCTTCAGGCGACGTCGGCCATGCTTGGAACTGTAGCGCCAGGGTGACGATACGGTGACGATGCGGTGTCGAAGGCTTGGTAGACAGGAGCGTTCACCGTGTTTGCTCCTTGAGCGGATACACGGTTTCGTAACCGCGACCCCGCGTCGCGCCAGCTGCCGGTCCCGTGGTAGACGGTGAGGGGAGGAGTTCATGGGAGCCAACCTTGTCACTATCGTCAGGAGCTTCTCACTCGAGACCCGAAGCTTTGGCCCGAGTGATGGTGACGTGCTGGACGGATGCGTTTCCCCTGGCTCTCATCGCCTCATCCGGTTCGATTTTCTCAGCCACAACGCGGGTAATGCCGACCTCCACGTGGGTTCTCCTTCCAGCAACCCCAGTATTTTTGTGTGGTCCGCGGCGCATGGTCACTACCACCTGAAAGACTTCAACCATTACATCCTGTTGGACACTTCCGACCGGCTGGTGGTCCCCGGTTTCAAGCAGGCGTTCTGTCTCATGGACATCGAGCGAACCGACCCCACGGCACCTCGCACGACCGGTTTCTATACCTGTTCGGACCAGGGTGTGTCGGCGGGATGGTCGGACGTGTACAGCTCCGGCCTTCCCTGTCAGTACATCATCATCGATGGCGTGCCCGATGGCGATTATCGGCTCGTCGCTACTACCAACTACAGCCAGGTCGTTCCGGAGGATCGGTACCTAGACAACTCCGTTGTTGCCGCCCTACGCCTGCAGAGCAACACGGTTACCACTATCCCTCTGATCTGGGGCGGCTGGGAAGGCCTCGGTGGAGTGCTCGTGTCACAGCCCCACGCGGTGTCCTGGGGTCCCAACCGCCTCGATGTCTTCGGCGTAGGCACGGATCACGCCGTGTGGCATCGCTGGTGGGACGGATCGAACTGGGGCGGCTGGGAGTCGCTCGGCGGCTCGGTGATCTCTCCAGTGAGCGCAACCTCGTGGGCTGCCAACCGGCTCGACCTATTCGTGCTAGGAACGAACAGTGCGCTCTACCGACAGAAATACGGATAGGAGGAAGAGGTTCGGCTGAGCGCGGACCTAGGAGCGGGAACTCCAGACGAAGGAGGGCGACATGCCGACAAAGCGACCGAAGGCGACGGGCGAGATGCCCACGCGCGAGATGAACGAAGACGTTCCAGCGGGTGGGATGATGCCGATGGAGGAGAGCGCGCCGCCAGGCGCCGCTGAAGGTAGCGCCCCTGAAGCAGCGAACGCCGGCTCACCGCAAGTCGATGCGGAGCTCACGCACTATCTCCAAGAGCAGGGGAAGAAGAAGGGCGCGCCAACCGAGTCCAGCGAGATGCCCGATCGGCGCATGGGCTGATCGTTCATTGCCGCTTGGTAAGCGAGCGCGAGAAGGCGAAAACCATCCATCTCAACTGGGCTCCAAACTCAGGGAAGTTTCGGGTGGCATGGTTGGTGTTGAAGTAGCGTGACCTCTTCGAGCCACGCCGGATCGGTGTTCCCATCTTCTTGGCAAAGATAAGCCTGAACCGCCGCCCGCATGGCCTGGTAGTCGGCCGCCTGCGAGTAGCCGTAAGAAGGGACGAGGGCGCCTACCTCGCGCCTGGCGGCGGCGAGCCGGGTCGCAGCCCAACCCCCCATACTGAACCCTTGCCCCGATGGGCCCGGCCGCACACTCGCTGGGGGTCAGCAGCGCGTCCAGCGTGTGTGAGAGGTCCCGCTCGGTCCGGTCCTTATTCAGTGCTTCCATCAGGGCTTCGCCCTGCCCGAGGATGCCCTTACACAACGTCAGCAAGAGTCCGTGGCGTGACGGCGCGGTGACGCTGTGGTGACGGTGCCTTGAAAGTCTCTCCGTACTGAAGGAGGAGTGGCTGCGAAGACTCCCGGCATTAGCGTCATGCCCCATGGTGCGCCATCGCGTCGCGAGTATCTCAACCCGGTGCTCGTGACCGACCGGTCGGTCCCCTTCCTCCGACACGAAACCCCGACGAGGGGCCGGATCGCCTGGACGAACGGAACTCCAGGCGAATCAGCGCTCCCGCTTGAACGACCTCGTGCCCCTCGCTCCACAGAGAGGACGTAGCCATGACCTTGGGAGATGGCATCCGGCGCAATATCGCATCGGTTGATCCGACAGAGCGTGCACTGCTTCGAGATGCGCTGATCCAGCTGAACCACCGGTTCTTCCCTGGGACCCGAACCGACTCGGTTCCAGGCGGAGTCAGCTGGTGGTTCAAGCAGGATGAGATCCACCAAGCCACACACGTGCACCACGGACCGGAGTTCATCCCATGGCATCGAGAGATCGTCAATCGCCTGGAGGACCTACTCCGGCAGATCAACCCCCAACTCTCGCTGCACTACTGGGATTGGACACAGGATCCAAGAGCCGTTCCGAACGCGAATCTGGGCGGGGGGACGACGGGAACCTTGAACTTGTTCACGACGGACTTCATGGGATACGGAGAGTCGGCGGACGCTCCCATCGGTGAACCCTGGCAGAGCGCTGGGTACTACGTACCCGGAGCAAGTCCTGACAGGGACGGCTCCGGCAATCCGGCGGACCCGCCACTGGAGGTCGATCGATCCGTTGTGGGCGTCCCCGCGTCGGTTGCTTCGGACAATGCCATCTTGGCCGCCGTCGACTACGCCGACATGCGGGATCTCATGGAGCAGACCCATGACGCCATGCATGGATTCGTCAGGATGGGAGGACCGCACATCTCCTTCCGGGACCCGTTCGTGTTCCTGCTCCACTCCAACGTTGATCGGCTGTTCGCCAGATGGCAGACTGACCCCGCCCATATGGAGAGGCTTGACCCGACCACGGTGTACGGCACCGAATCGAACCTCGATGTCGTCGTTGTCTCTATTACCCAGAACCTGAACGACAATGTGGAGCCGTGGTCGACGGGCCACTCCTATGACCAGTTCGGCAGCGAGCATTTCACGAGGCCCTGGTATGCCCCGGACAACCTGGGGGTGCCCCACACGTACAAGCACCCGTCGGTGGTGTCTCCGCCGTGCTACGACACGAACTACACGGCCATCCCGCTCGTCGAGGTCACGAATCCGGGCACCCCGCCGGTGGTGAACTTCAACAGCGTCCCCAGCGGTGACACGGCCATGCGTGCGGCCGTGTTCCGTATCTACGGCTGTGGCAACGTGACCATCCGCGTGAAGGCGGGCGCCGGCCCGACCGCCCCGTTCTCCGTGCTCTATCCCGCGTCGGGCGAAGTGACCGTGGCGCACCAGCTTGCCCCGTTCGTGGAAGCGCGTATCTGGTTGGCCTATACGGCCGGTGCCGCCTGGGTAGCCGTGCCGGATGGGTCGGCGACACTCGAGTGCGTGGAGAACAGCCAGGAGTTCGATTTCGTTCTGAAGGCCAACGCGATCGACCGCCCGACGGTGGCGGTGGTGATGGCGCTGGACCAATCGGCGAGCATGAACGACGCGGCCGGAACGTCGGGGAACACCCGGATGGAGGTGCTGAAGGACGCCGCCAGGCTCTTCATGGAAGTCATCCAGAAGAACAACGGGGTGGGCCTGATCCGATTCGATCACAACTCCTACCCGGTCAACGACCCGACCTACCCAGGCCTAGCCGTCACCAAGATGACTTCCGACGACATCGACGCTGCGCGCGCCGCCGCGATCGGCGCCGTGAACGACCACCAGACGAACCCCATGGGCAACACGTCCGTCGGCGACGGCGTCGACATGGCGCGACAAGTCCTGAACGCCCTCCCACTTGGGGACTACGCTCAGCACGCCCTCATCGTGTTCACCGACGGACTCGAGAACGACCCCTTGTGGATCTCGGATGTCACCGGCTCCATCGACAGCCAGACGTTTGCGATCGGCCTCGGGAACGAGCATCAGGTGAACACCCAGGCTTTGCGTGACCTGGCCGACGGGACGGGTGGCTTTTTGTATCTGACCGGTCTGCTGAGCGCCTCGATCGACGACTACTTCCGGCTGCGCAAGTTCTTCCTGCAGATCCTGGCTGGAGTCACCAACACCGACATCATTGTCGATCCGAGAGGATACATCGGGCCGGGCACAACGGTTCGGATTCCCTTCAATATCACCGAGGCCGACATCGAGTGCACGGCGCTGCTCATGACCGACGTGAATGTGGTCGACCTGGCACTCGAAACGCCCGACGGAACGCTCATAGAGCCGCCGATGGCACCCGGACTGGGCATGACCTTCAGCGTCGGAACCCAAACGAAGCACTACCGCTTCACGCTTCCCGTGCCCATCGGGGTTGGACAGCGAGAGGGTGTGTGGTATGCCATCCTGAAAGTCGATGGGGCCGACTTCAAGAAGACCCTCTCGCGGATGCGGAACCGGAAGGACGAGGCTTTCCAGGTCTTAGCGACGCATGGCGCCCGGTACGGAGTGGTCGCCCAGACGTATTCGAATCTCAGAATGACAAGCGCGGTCGAACAGAGCAGCTTCGAGCCCGGTGCTGTTCTTGCCTTCCGGGCCGAACTCACCGAGTACGACTTGCCGGTGGAGAAGCGGGCCCAGGCGAGGGTAGAGCTGACCCGCCCGGGCGGATCGGTCGTGACCCTCGGGATGGAGGAGACCGACCCAGGAATGTTCGAGGTCATGACCAAAGGGAACTTCACGGGCGTGTACCACGCGCGCATCATGGCGAACGGGGCCACGTTGCGCGGCACACCGTTCACCCGGGAGCAGCTCGGCACTGCGGCGATCTGGAAGGGCGGAGATGATCCGTATCAGCCGCCGCGTAGTACCGGCTGGGAGAATTGGTGCCGAATGATGGCGTGTCTGTTGGACGAGAAGCACCTGTCTGGCCATCTGCTGGAGCGATTGGTGAAGGAGGGAGTCGACGTCGAAGCCATTCGCGACTGCTTGAGGGCCTATTGCGGCGACGCCGATCGGACGATGGTCAGACGCTAATCCTGCCCGCCCACTCTGGTCTGTGTAGTCGCGGAGTCCGCCCTATCAGGCTGCCCGCCCGTTCGAACTCCCACAGCCGAAGCGTCCGAGGTCCTAGGGCAGGGCCGCCCGCCGGTCCCTTCACCTGCCGCCGACTGACCCTCAGCTGGTGACGAAGCACGAGCAGTTCCATCTCGCGCTCCTCGTCCGGAGGACGGCCCGTCCCGATCAGGCCGCGCAGGATCAGGTACAGCACTGAGCTCTGCATGGATCTCCTTCCACTGGCGGGAGACCGCATGTTAGCCGCACCGTGTGGAAAGGCGATCGGAGTCTGAACCATTCAGGGCCGAATCCGCATCCGCCGCTCCTTGGCGCCTGGATGTGCCCAACCAGTACCAAGTCGCCGTATCTGATCAATCCCATCGAGTCTGGCGGCTCGTCAGCCAGATCGGGTTTCTGGACCCCACGCCATCCGCGGGCACCCCTGGGAGCTAAATTCACGCGCAGGAGACCGGCGAAGGCGCCTCCAGCCCTGGTTCGCCCAGCAGACTGAGGCACCCGGAACCCCCTGGGATAGTTCTGAACTAGTTCAGATGTATCTGGTAAACTGCCTGCATGGAAACGACTATCGAGCACACTCTGTCCGACGTTCTCCGCAAGCCGAAGCCGGTCCTCCGGGAGGCGGAGCGGCGCGACATCCTGATCCGGCGTCGGCAGGCGAGCGACATGATCCTCATGGGAGCAGGTCGTGCAAGGGCCCTTCGGGACGTCCTGGGCACCCTTTCACGCCTCCTCCAGACGATAGCTGATGTGGCAGGAGTGACAGGCCGCCTCATCGACGACGTTAACGTCGCCCTTCCCTGGACATCATTGCTGCCTCCAGAGGAACGCGGTCAGTTCGTGAACGAACTCATGCAGATGGCCAGCGCTGCCGCCGAGACAGGCGATTACACGCCAATCACTATGCTGCTCCGCGACTGGAAGGCTACAGCCCTTGTATACGCCGATCCGGCTGCTTTCAAGGAGCTCACCGAACCCCTGGAGGAGGCGGAACTCCCGACTCTACTTACTGAGCGAGCAGGGCCTGGGCATTCGAAGCCTCCGAGTGCGAGTACGACGGTGTCACGCCCCACCCGCGTGGCCCGCATCGCGGCTTCTGCAGCGCCCGTTCAGAAGAGAGCATCCACCGCTCTTCCCTCGGGAACGAGTCGCAAGACCTCTGCCAACACAAAGTCAACGAAGAATCCGACGGCGACCCAAGATAGGGCGAAGAAGGCGTCCATGAGAAGGACCGGGGGTAAGACCAAAACGGGCTCGTCGACTGGCCGTCGAGCGGGCGCCACCCGATGATGCCGCGGGGGGGGAGGGCTGGCTCCGCTTGTGCGCCTAGCTGAAGGCGACTGGAATGTGCGCCCTGCCAATAAGCGCATCCAGCGAGAGTGGCAGCGACTGCGCCGGACGAGTCCTGAATCGACACTGGCTGCCCTGCGTTACTGGGCAAACGATCCGAGAGCTCCCAATGAGTCTGTGGTCCGCCCACGCGGAAAGCTGGCAGAGCGACGCTGGGGACAAGGTATGAATAAGAAGAGCTACGAACAGCGGGGCTTTGTTGTGACATCGGACGTAACCGCGTTCTTCATAGTCCTGGACGACATTTCCACAGTCGTGATCACAGCGCTATACCAGTTCCTCGTGGGCGCCGATGTCTGACGACCTGACTTCTCGCCTCCGGGAGGCACGGGACGCCCTACGGTTGGTGCTGGAAGAGCAGCGGCACACCCTCGATCAGCTACTTCAGCGATCCTCCGTCCTACTTGCGGCTGCCAGCGTTCTGGCTGGCCTCTTGGCCGCCTCGTCGAGTCAGAGTTCGACGCCACTGTGGAGGCAATTGACGACCGGCTTCGCCTTCGGTGCCCTGCTTGTTTCCCTCTTCGCCGGGATCGTCGCAGTGTGGCCCCACCGGGTCCCGTCGCAGTCCCCTCCGGATGTAGGAGCGGGGGCCCCCAGCGTGAACACCTACGTGAACATGGGCTTAGAGCAGTTCCTTCGAGCACAGACAGAACAGGCGTTCACAGACATGACGACCGGTGGCTACGCCAACGTCATCCGATTCCGCCGGTGTGTGTTCCGGCTTCAGGCCGTCTCGCTGGTGATTGGCGGCGTGCTTGTTGCTGTAAACGGCGTCGTCGTGACGCTCGGACATGCTGCGCCCGAGTTTGGCAACGGCCTAGGCGCGAGCCCCTTGTCGCGGAGCCAACACATCGTTGTCATCTACGAGGAGAACCACAGCTTCGACAACCTCTTCGGCCGCTGGGAGCGGGTGAACGGACTCAGGAACGCCGACCGCGCCCACACCATCCAGATCAGCCAGAACGGTTCTCCGTACACGTGCCTCCGGCAGACCGACGTCAACCTGACCTCGCCCCCGCAGCCCTCCGACGTGTGCAGCATGGCGAACGGGGATCCGTACAACATTCACTTCCGGAACGAGCCGTTCCAGATCGACGACTACATCCCGCGGACGGCGACGACCTGCCCGAGGGCCTCGCAGGTGGACAAGAAGAGGTATCGGGATGGCGTGCCGAACGGGAAAGGCCTGCCGGGCGGGTGCACGCGCGACCTGGTGCACCGCTTCTACCAGGAGCAGTACCAGCTCAACGGGGGCGCGCAAAATCGCTACGTGACGGGGAGCGACGCGGCGGGGCTCACGATGGGGTTCTATGACACGCGGGACCTGCCCATCTACAAGTACCTGCACCAGGACGGCAACCCGCGCTACGCGATCCTGGACAACTTCTTCCAGGCCGCGTTCGGGGGCTCGTTCCTCAACCACCAATGGCTGATCGCGGCCGCAACGCCGACGTACCCGGGTGCGCGCGCCAATCTCCACTCGATCGTGGACTCGAACGGGATGCCGGAGAAGTACCCCCTTTACAAGCTATACAAGCCGGCCGAGCGGCCGTACGATGGCCCGCTGACGGTGGCCTGTCCATCGCCCGTGTTTGGCCTAGCCTGCGGGGACTACGCCGTCAACACGATGCAGCCCAAGTCCCAGCCGCGCGACTACCGCCGGAACCGCGGTTTCGTCCTTCCACCGCAGGCGGCGCCAACGATCGGAGACGAGCTGAGCGCGGCTGGGATCGACTGGGCCTGGTACTCGGGTGGCTGGTCGAACGCGGCCGGGCAAGTCGGGGCCCCCGGCTGGACGAACGGGACCGGCCCGAAATGCACTGATCCGGACTCGCGGCCGAACCCGTGGTTTCCGTACTGTCCGAACAAGGTGTTCCAGTTCCACCACCAGCCACTCAACTATTTCGCGAACTACGCGGAGGGCGCTCCCGGCCGGATCCACTTACGTGACGAGCAGGAGTTCATTCAGCTGGCGCAGTCGTCGAAGACGAGCTGCAACCTCAAGCCGGTCAGTTTCGTGAAGCCGCTCGGCCAGGAGAATGAGCACCCGGGATACGCGAGCGAGCACAATGGGAGCGATCACCTCGTCTCTCTGCTGAAGGCGATCGAGTACAGCGAGTGCGCAAGGGACACCATGGTGATCGTGACCTACGACGAGTTCGGTGGGCAGTGGGACCACGTCCCGCCGCCCGGCCAGGCCGGGACGCTGGGACCGCACGACATCTGGGGACCGGGCCCCCGGGTCCCGGCGCTCGTGATCTCACCGTTCCTACGAGAGGACTTCGTAGTCGACCACACACAGCACGACACGACGTCGATCCTCGCCACGATCGAGCACCGCTTCGGTTTGGCGCCGCTGTCCTCGCGGGACGCAGCCGTGAAGGATCTGTCCAGCGTGTTCGCTGCGCCCTAGCGTGTTGGGATACTCGGCCACAGCTCAAGCGGACGCGGTCGACCACTCCGAGGCCTGAAGGGTGCCAGAACTCGGATTCGCCCCGTGAGCACTCGATCGGTACCATCTCGCCCCCATGGTTTGGTTCCTTCTCTACTCGCTACTGCGCCGAGCGTTCGGGATGCGCACGAGGTCGCGCCCATCCGCCGCCTCTAGGGACGCCGAGATCCCCGTCTTACGTCACCAGCTGAGGGTGCTGCGCCGGCAGGCGGCCCGTCCGCAGCTCCGGCCCATGGACCGGGCGTTCCTGGCGGCTGCGAGCCGCGTTCTGCCGCGAGAGCGATGGGCCTCGTTCCTGGTCACGCCGCAGACCCTGCTCCTGTGGCACCGTGAGCTCGTCCGGCGGAAGTGGACCTACCGAAGGACTGGGACGCAGGGGCGTCCTCCCATCGACCCGAAGGTCCGTGACCTGGTGCTGCGCTTGGCCCGGGAGAATCCCCGGTGGGGTTACCTCAGGATCCAGGGTGAGCTGCGGAAGGTGGGCTTGCGGGTTGGAGCCACTACGATCCGAAGGGTGCTCCGAGCGAGCGGGCTCGGCCCCGCGCCTCGTCGTTCCGGCCCAACGTGGGGAGAGTTCCTCCGAGCGCAGGCCCACGGCATCCTGGCGTCTGACTTCTTCACCGTGGAGACGATCAGGCTGAAGACGCTGTACGTGCTGTTCTTCATCGAGCTCTCCACTCGCCGTGTGCGCGTCGCCGGAGTGACGGCACATCCAGACTCGGCCTGGGTCACCCAGCAAGCAAGGAACCTCACCATGGCCTTCCAGGATGAGGGACGGTCCCCGAGGTTCCTGATCCATGACCGAGACTCCAAGTACACCGGTCCTTTCGGCGAGGTGTTCCATACGGAAGGGGTGGAGTCCATCCTCACTCCCTTCCGGGCTCCTGGTGCGAATGCCTTCGCCGAGCGATGGGTGCGAACGGTGCGAGCCGAGTGCTTGGACTGGAAGCTGATCCTGAGCAGAAGGCATCTCGAGCGAGTCCTCCACACTTACCTGGATCACTACAACGCCGCCAGACCGCACCGTGGGCTGGACCTGGCGACGCCTGAGCCGAGCCGGCAGGCTCAGAACCACCCGAAACGCTGGGCCGAACTGCGTCGTCGCGACATCCTGGGAGGGCTCATCCACGAGTACATCGCCGCTGCATGAAGAAGTCCGAGTTCTGGCACCCTTCAGGGTAGGGAAGCGGGCCTCCCGTTGAGGCCTCCCAGATCCGCCAATCGAGCTCGAACGCCTTGATGCCGAGCTGTGTTGCCGCCTTCGTCATGACGTCGATTACGTCCTGGTCGCTCAGTGGTCTCCCAAGTGCCCTCTCCGCGTACCGTCGGAGATGGACATCTCGTTTGACAGTGTCGACGCCTTGGCGCATGACGAGCCACTGATAGACGGCCTGCCCGAGCCCCTTCACCCGGCCTTCGAAGTCGAGCTTGAAGGCGCTTCGCTCTGCCCAGCGCCTCAGCCGGTCCTGGTCGATGACACCGATGCTCCGGAAGTAGCGCGCAAGGTCTCGCAGTTGCTGGGCACGTGTCCAGAGGTTGTATCACCAGAGGTACTGGGCGAGGGCCACGTTCCCGTCTTGGTCCTCGGGGAACCGGGAGAACAGGAACTCGAGGTTCTCCAGGGTGCGAACCTCCGCCCGGCGACGCTCCCCGAAGTGCTTCAGGGCCTTGATCACGACTGTCGTCTGGAGCATGTAGTCCAAGACCGTCTCGAGGAGGTTCATCACGAAGTCCTCCTCGATGTAGACGCCGCTCGCCGGCGGCAAGTCGCTAGCTGCCGAGGCAACCCGCTCGGCATCCCCGTCGTTGATCATTCGAAGTTCTGATCGGTCTTCAGCCTGATGCGATCGTCATGACCTCGCGAGAGACCTGCCATCTCCGGAAGGGCGTCGACCCGGAACCCGTTTAGCAAACCGGCGCCATAGACCGGACTAGGCGACCTCTCCGGGCTGAGTTTACAGAATCGCGATCCGCATCCGCCTGAACCCAACCTTGCAGAAGAACGGTCCGCTGTTCAAGAATGAGGGCGGGCACGCCTCGATCACTGGAGGGTGGTTCCGAGCGGCCAACCTCGACACCAATAACGCTTATCCGATGGTGGAGGTGGCGGGCGGCTACCTCATCCTGAATGGCACCCAAGGAGAGGCCGGGATGACCAACGGGTACGACTGGGGGATCCAGATCGATGCTGGCGCGTTCACCGTCAATGTCGTGGGCAACCAGTTCACGGATGTGAAGGGGGTGACGCCCTGGAACACCTCGCCCACGACGCACGCGGGGAATACCCTGAATGGAGTGTGCGTGGACACGTGTTAGGAACCCCGCCGGCCTGTGGAACAGCAGCCTTGTTTCACGACGGCGGCACAGGGATCAGTGATCCTCTGCAGCGCAAGCGAGGGTATCCTCCAAGGTTCGGAGGATTCCCTCGCTTGGCGTCGGCACTCCCTGCCTATGGACCAGAGTTCACCGGTTGCTCTTCAGGACGCAAACAAACACAGGAAGCTTCTCCAGATGGGCCATGGCCGACAGCCCCGTGGTCTACGGCCTTCGTAGCCCGGCGCTGAGGATCCCAGCCGCGCCGATGCAAGAAGCAGCCAGGGACGGGCTCCCACAGCGAGCCTAGGCGACCATGTCGCGAGGGGATTCTGCCGAAGCGCCTATTGATCGAAGCGGCCGAGGACGCTGCAGCGTATTCTGTTGCCCGGTCGCGCGGCTTGGGAGGGAGCCACAATGAGCCAGGACGAAACGCCGCCTGCGTCCGGCAACCGCGAGCCTCCGGCAGCGACCCCCCGGATCGTCACCATTCCTGCCGTGGCCATCGAGGCTAGGGAGGTGCTGTTCTCCGTCCACGATTGGATCGAGCGGGCCGATCTAAAGGCGTCAATCCTGATGGCTACGGTCGCTGGCGCCCTGATAGCTGTCGGGTCTGCTTTGAGCGCTGCGATGGCGTGGGTAGATCGGAATCCTTCGCCCCGTCTCTGGGTGGAGGCGCTGTTCCTCGCCAGTGTTGTTGCCCTTCTCGTGGCCGGCTTCATGGCAGGAGCATCTCTGTACCCTAGCCTAAGACCGGAGACGAGGCCGGGAACCGACAGCGCGTCACCAGGCGATCTGGTCTACTTCGGCGGCCTTCGCGCCATGACCCCTGAGGACATCGCCAGTGGCTTACGAAGCGCCGTTGCTTCGGAATCCATCGCCGATCACTTCGCGTATGAGATCTCCGTCGACGCGAAAATTGCCTGGCAGAAGCACCGTTGGCTGCAACGGGCCATCGCCGCTCTGGCCGTCGCGGCGACCTTCGCCCTCGCTGGCTTCCTTGTATGGGTCATCATGCGCCACGTCGGCGGACCAGCGCTGACCCCGCCAGTCATCGGCCATCTCGGCAGGTGATCCTCTTCTCGCCGGCGCCCGACAAAAGAGAAGACAGCCAGCGGAGTGAGGCCCGCTTCCAGGGGCAGGGGGCTTAATGATGCTGTGCGGCGGCTCCTCGGATTGGTGGACTTGAAGTCCGGTTACGAGTCGCCAGGCCGCCCCCCTTGGGGCAGGGCACGGAGATCCCCTCGTTTGGGTATCGACGGTGAAGAACCCCCTATGCAGGCCTCCGGACCGGTGATTCAATGGCGACGCCATGCCCCTTTGTTCAGCGTGCAGATTCGAGAATCCGACAACCTTCCGCTTTTGCGGATCGTGCGGACAGGCCCTCGAACAGGTCTGTGCGAACTGTGGGGCTGCCATCGTCTGGGGGCTCATGTACTGCGGCTCGTGCGGTCATCCTGTCGAGTCCGTCCCTTCGGCACCGATCCAGCGACGGCTTCCCGGTGAGCGACCCCGGGCAACCACCCTTTTCCCCGATCTCGTGGGCTACTCAACCCTGGCCGAGTTCATGGATCCGGAGGATCTGGAGCGGCTGATCTCGGTTGTCCAGGCCTCTATGTCTGCGTCGGTGCTATCCCGCGATGGCACGGTCGAGCGCTTCATCGGTGACGCGGTGCTGGCCGCCTTCGGCGTGGCCACTGCGCACGAAGACGATCCTGACCGGGCGGTCGAAGCAGCGCTCACCATGCTTGAAGACGTGGGCCGACGCTCCGTGAAGATCCCTGGTGCCCTCCAGCTCCGCATCGGAGTAAACACCGGTCTGGTCGTCTCGGGTGAGCGTGGCCCGGAGGGTCGGGCAGAGCTCTATGGGGATGCCGTCAACGTCGCTGCTCGGCTCCAGCAAGGCGCCGGGCCGGGGGAGATCTTGGTCGCCGCCTCCGTTTGGCGCCGCGTCAGCGACCGTTACGAGGCTGATCACGTGGGCCTGATCAAGGTCAAGGGGCGAGAGCAGCCGGTGGATGCATACCGGATCGTCGGAGCGCGGACGATTGCAGGCCGCCCGAAGGGGCCATTGATCGGTCGCCGTGATGAGCTAGCCCTCCTTGAGCTGCTGTGGTCGAGCGCCACCAAAGGCAGCACTCACATCGTGAGCTTGGTCGGCGAGCCTGGAGTGGGGAAGTCTCGCCTGCTGCTGGAGTTCCCCGTTCGGGAGGGTGCGCTGGATATCCGAGTGAACTGCCGTTCCGTTGGCCCTTTCGGACCGCTGCTCACGGTGATCGAGCGGATCCTGGGAAGTCGGCCTCAAGATCTCGTCGAGCTTCGAAAACTGACTGCACCGATAGATGGGGTGGATGAGGAGAGTTCCGACCTGCTGGGCGCCCTCATGGGCATCTCGGGGGGACGGATTCCCGGAACCATCGTCGACGAGCACCAGAAGCGAAAGGCGTTCGCGGCCATGTGGTTGCTTCTGCAGAACGCCTCGGCCAAACGGTCCATCTTGATCACCTTCGATGACATCCACGCTGCCGACTCTTCTTCGCTCGACCTCCTCGGATTCCTTCTGGAGCGAATGCGAGGAGCGGCACTCATGATCGTCCTATCGCACCGTCCGGAGTTCGACCGGCTGGAGCGGACGAACTTGCGAGCTGGACACACCCAACTGCGACTGGAGCTCCTGTCGGCCGATGAGAGCGTTGCGCTGGCCAAGGGCTTCCTGGGCGTGACCGAGCTTCCTTCCGACCTGGAAGGCCTCCTGGCTTCTCGAGCGGAAGGCAACCCGTTCTTCATCGAGGAGCTTCTCAAGGCACTCCTCGAGCTGGGGTCTCTCGCCGTCATCGACGGCAAGGCGGTCCTAGCCAGGGTTGACATCGAGATCCCCGATACCGTCCAAGGGACCATCTTGGCCCGGACGGACCGGTTGAGCGCACCCGCCCGGTCTTTGCTCCAGCACGCTGCGGTGATCGGACTCAGCTTCTCCACCGACTTGCTCCAACGGGTGATGGAGGGCGGCCACCTCGAGCCTCTATTGGACGAACTCTCACGGACGCAGCTCCTGCTAAGGCAGGGACCCGACCGGTGGACGTTCGCCCACAGCCTGATCCAAGAGGTGATCTACGACACCCTTCTTATCAGCTACCGAAGAGAGCTGCATCGCACAGTGGCTGAGGCGCTAGAGGCTATGGCCACCTCCGATGACTCATCCCTAGAGCTCCTCGCTGAGCACTATGCCAGGGCGGCCATTCCAGAAAAGGCGCGCCACTACGCGGTGTCAGCAGGCGACTTCGTGAGCGAGCGCCTGGGGTTCGCTGAGGCGAAGAGCCGCTACCAGTCGGCGCTCCGACTGTGGGGAGAGGGCGACGAGGAGGGCCGGCTCGTCCTGATGATGAAGCTGGGCCAGGCCGCGCACCTGGCCGGAGATACCCCCGTAGCCAAGGCGGCATTCGTCGAAGCCGAGGCAGGATGGCGCGCTCTGGGAAACGACGCACAGGCTGGGGCGGCCCTGGCCACGCTTGGGCGCTTGTACTGGTTAACCGGCGACACCGAGCAGGCCAGAGAGGTGCTAGGGACCGCCACGACCCTGCTCACGCCGGATGGCCCCACCCCCGAACTCCTCCGAGCCTTAGTCTGGGGATCCACACTGGACCTGGTGGTAGGCCGGATCCAGGAAGCCCAATCGGCTGCCGCGAGCGGGCTCGAGATCGCGGAGAGGCTGGGACAGCCCGGGGCGCGCTCCCACCTGCTGACCACCCTGGTCTCCTGCCAGATCCACCAGGGCGACCTGATGGCCCTCGACCAACTTCGCGCGGGGCTTGAGGTGGCCGAGGGCTCCGGGGATGCCGAAGCCATCGGCCGCGCCTACATCAATCTGGCGACCCACCTGCAGTGGCTATCAGAGAACCGCGAGGCCATCACCTACGCCCGTCAGGGACGCGAGCGGATGCGGAAGCTCGGAGCTTCTTATCTCGAATGCATGCTGGAAGCGGTTGAGGCCGAGGCTCTGGTCGACCTGGGCCAGTACAACGAGGCAGAGGAACTGGCGCGAGAGATCCTGGGCCCACTGCGGTCGTCGGCAACGACTCCCGGTCTGGTCAAATCGGGTGGCGCCCTGACCGCCGCGCTCGCCCGCCGCGGGAAGTATGAGGAGGCACGCCAGAGCCTGAACGACACGCTTCCGCTGGCCCGCAGGTTGGGTGGGATGGAGTTCCTAGCCAGGACCCTGACGTTCGAAGCCGAGCTCGAGCACGCCCTGGGGAACTCGGCGAGCGCCAAGCAGGCCGCCGCCGAAGGGGTACGGGTCATGCTCAGTACCAAGTCCTTCGCCCACTGGTTCTGGATGCTGGGGACCGTCGCCCGGCTGGTCCCCCCCGCCGTGATCACGCCGGCCCTCGGTCCCCTCGCAGCCCTAGCGGGGAAGCACTCCCGGTTCGACGCTGGCTTGGTCGAACTGGAGGGCATCCTCAAGAAGGACGCGCTGCAGCTCGGAAAAGCCGCCGAGCTTTATGCCTCGCTAGAGCTTCCCTTTGAGGAGGCTCGCTGCCGCGCTCAGACCGAGGGCGGTTGAGCCTGACGTCCAAGCCACGCCGTCGAGACGCCCAGCGGCTCAGGGCGAACCCAATCCTCGCGGACCTGTCGGCGATCGAATCTGGCCAGACAGGCCACCCTTCCCCGGAACCGAAGTCACGGCCGCTGGCGCACGCTGAATTGGGTTGGCGGCATTGCATAGCCGTCGGGGCGGGGTGATTCTGAACCAAGTGAACACGTGCTTTCAGGTGACGCCTCGGAAACGTCCCGCCGCCTAACACGATGTAGGAGTCGCTACCGCTCATCGAGTTTGCTTCGACGTTGTAGGCAAGATTCGCGAGGCAGATGCATCCTTCGATGGAGCAAATGGCTCGCCAGTCGCTTACAACCCTGGGTTCGTCAACGACGTCTCGCTCGGATCAGGCTGGGAGGATGTCCTCCGAGCGGCGAGCGATCATGCTCGAGAAATGCCGATGTGAACCAACTACGTGAGCCGACCGGATGCGGTGGGTCGGATGGAACGATCGCGGCGACTGGCCGGGCGGGTGACCACCTTCGCCCCCCCTCGGGGGGTTAGGCCTCGGCATGTCCACGCCCCGGGAGCTGGTACCGTCTCCTCGCGGCCGATCGGGGGGACCAAAATTCCCACGTGATGGTGTGAGATTGGGGGTGTCGTGGCTCAGCAGGACGTGATCGCGGAGGGGACGAATCCGGCGAGGCGGACCTTCGCGATGACGATCTTGGCGCAGGATCCCTCCTGGACAGATAACGGCGGCATCCTGCGAGCCACCGTTCCAGTACCGGCGGACCGACTCGAACCAGGTCCACGAAGCCACCGTTTCCACGTCATAGACTATGACGCCACGACGGGAGTCCTGCTTCCTCCAGCCGAGCTGGCCAGGGCCGGCGCGGGCGCACCGGATTGGGGTTGGGTAGAGCCCGATCCATTCGCCGACAAGTCTGACGACGATTTACTGCGCGATCCCGCCTTCCATGCCCAAAACGCCTTCGCGATCGCGGCGCGAACCCTCGCTGCGTTCGAGTTCGCCATCGGCCGGCGGCTGAACTGGGGTTTCATGGGCCATGAACTGTACGTGGTCCCTCACGCCATGGCCGAGGCCAACGCCTACTATGCCGACGATATCCGCGCCTTGCTGCTGGGCTATCTTCCGAGGCGGATTCCGGCCAGTTCGCGTCCGCTGACGCGCGCTTTGCGAATGGCCGGGCGGAGCTCGCTCGACCCAGACGCCGTCTACACTTGCCTCTCGCACGACGTGGTTGCGCACGAGACCACCCATGCGGTTCTGGACGGACTCCGGCATCGTTTCCTCATGCCCGGCCTACCAGACCAGCCCGCATTTCACGAGGCACTCGCGGACATCGTCGCCCTGCTCTCGGTCTTCTCCATAGACGGGGTGGTGGAGAAGCTGCTCGGCCAGGCCAACCTTGACGGCCGGATCGCGGACCGATCGGTCACCGATGCAGAGCTGAAGCGAAATGCGTTGTTCAGGCTCGCCGAGCAGGTCGGATCGGCGCTGAAGGACGAGCGTGGAAGCGCGCTGCGCGACTCGATTACCCTCAAGCCCTCGAAGAGCTGGGCGAGCGATCCTCGCTACGCCGAGCCGCATTCCCGCGGCCAGATCATCGTGTCCATCGCGATGGAGTCGCTCGCTCAGATATGGAGGCAACGGCTAAAGGACATCACCTCCGAGGGTTCTGTCAACCGGGCGAGGGCTGCGGAGGAGGGTGCGACCGCCGCCCAGCACCTGCTCGGCATGAGCATCAGGGCGATCGATTACCTTCCCCCCGTCGAGTTCGAGTTCCCGGACTTCCTGAACGCAATCCTGGCCTCCGACGCCGCGGTGGTTCCCGACGACAAGCACGGGTACCGGAACGTGATTCGAGACGCTTTCGCCTCGTGGGGAATCGAGGCAGCGACCTCCCACTTGGTGGACCTGTCGCAGACCGACCTCGCTCCCATCTACCGCAATCTCAGCTATACCGCGCTGCGCAGCGATACCGACGAGGTCTTCCGGTTCATCTGGGAGAACCTCGGCTTCCTGGGAATCGACCCCCGCTTCTACGTCCACGTAGAGCACGTCCGTCCCTCGGTCCGCGTGGGGCCGGACGGCATAGTCGTGGCGGAGACGGTGGCCGAATATGTCCAGTTCCTAGAGGGGACACCTACCGGGCTGTTCAAGGCCATTGGGCTGAAGACGCCGCGGGAGGTCGCCTCCGGCGAGCGGATCCGGGTCCTCGGGGGAGGCACGATCGTCTTCGATCAGTTCGGCCGAGCGAGATACCATCACCGCAAGGACATCGCAGATATTAAGCGGCAGCGGCGACGCCTCCGCTATCTCGTCGACAACGGACTGTTTGACGGGAAGAGCTTGGGGGTCTCGGACGGCCTTCCCGAAGGGCAACGCTTCGCGATACTGCACCAGCCCGACGCGGACCGGCGTGAGACCTGGTGACATGACCAACGGCTCTACCCCCGCCCTGGACACGGTGCGCGTTCGTATGTACCAGGTCGGCTTCGGCGACTGCTTCTTGTTGAGCTTCGAATACACCGCACCCGAGCCCGCTCGCCATGTCCTCATCGACTTCGGCAGCCGACGGCTTGCCACGGGACTCGACTTGGCGGACATCGCGCACGAGATCCACGCCCACACGAACGGCGGACCCGATTCCGTGGTTCTCTCCCACCGCCACCAGGACCACATGTCGGGCTTTGGGGGAAGCAACACCGCGTCGATCGTCGGCCGCTGGAAGCCTCGCCTGGTCGTCCGGCCGTGGACCGAAGACCCAAACGCGCCGGCCGACGCCGACGCCCCGAGCCAGACCAGTCTGCGGGCGGGGCTGGCTCAAGGCCAGGTCTTCGCTCGGGCTCTCTCCGAGGTGATCGCTGACTCGGCACGGGGAGCGAGAGGAGACATCCGTGACCTGGCCATTGCCCAACTGGCCAACCAGGCCGCGATCGATCAGCTTGCGGGCTGGTCGAAGGGTCGAAGGGGGGTATACGTGAACTACGGACGCCCACCCGCGATCGACGCCATCGCGCCGGGAGTGACGGCTCGCGTCATCGGACCGCCGACTGTGAGCCAGCACCCAGCGGTTCGCAGGGAGCGCTCGACGAGTCCGGACTACTGGCAGCTGTATCAGGGGTTTCTCGGCCAGATGGTGCAGGCGGGCGCCCTTGACCTGGCGTCCGAGGAGCAGCCGGCGAAATCAGACGACAATCGACTGGTTGGCCCCACGCGATGGTTGGTGGAGAAGCTGCGGGGACAGGAACTGCGCTCGATACTGCGGATCGTCACGGCCCTCGACCACGCGATGAACAACACTAGCGTGATCTTGCTCATCCAAGCCGGTGACCGCAGGATGCTGTTCTGCGGGGATGCGCAGATCGAGAACTGGGAGTATGCGCTCAAGTTCGCGGACGATAGAGAGGAGGTCCTTGAGCTGCTCCGGAAGGTCGATCTGTACAAGGTGGGCCATCACGGGTCCCGCAACGCGACACCCCGGACCCTCTACAATCTCTGGACTGAGCCGGGAACGCGGGAGCGGCCGATGACCGCGCTCATCTCGACCAAGCCGGGTGTGTTCCCAGGGAAGGTTGGGAGCGGGACCGAGGTGCCCCGCGAGACACTACTTACTGCGCTTCGTCAGCGACTGACCGTTTTCACCACTATGGATCTGCCACAGGGACAAGCGTACGTCGAGGTAGCTGCACCAGCCTTCGGTGACGCACCGTTTACCGAAGTAGTTCCTGGCTGAGCGTTCGGACGCACTCCTCGATCACCAACTCGAGTGCTCGCCCGCCAGGCGATTGAGCTGCGAGGTGCTGAGCAGTGCGACTCGAGAGATCCATTACATGAGCGTGTTATCATTTTGAACGCTCAATTCGGAATCGGCGCTGACGGATTCCGGGTATCCGGGATTCCAGCCAGGAACGCCTCGTCACTGGGCGATCTCAGACCTTCGACCGCGACCAGTGGTGGAGGGTGATGAGGGCCATGAAACGAACGAGTGCGCGGAGGCCCTTTCTTGTACACCGCAAGACGTGGGCCGACTGCGAACAGTGGGCAGAGTACGACCTTGGTGTGGACCGGCGACCCCGGTCGTTCCCCCTTCGACCTGAGACTAGGATCATCCTGAGTACGCCGAGTGGCGCAATGGGTGCGTTGGCGCCCAGAGTTCCGCGGCAAGGTTTACCCAGTTCGTGCTCGTCAGAGCACGATCATCACCGTGAGGGCAGCCGATTTCTGCGGCGCATCCCTTCCTGGCAGGAACTGAGATGACTTGGCTCCCCGCTGTGCGGCCGCCTCCGACGGAAACGCTGCGGCCTTGGCGAGCCCCCTCTCTTGCGGGCAAAGTGGAGGAGGCGACCGCCCTGACGTATATCGTCGTGGAGGAGATCGTAGGCGGCACAGTCGGCTTGTCCCTATCGCCTTGGCCTGGTGCCGACAACCGAGGCCGTCTTCGATTTGCGGTCGGAGAGGATCCTGTTCACGTCGCGGTAGACGTCGAGGCATTCTGCAGTTTTCTTGCAGAGTACGACCTTACGTTCGTCCCTCCCGGTCGAGCCACTGAACAGGATGACGGACGGCCCCTGTTGATCGGAACGACACTCGCGGCCAGTGTTCACCGAACGGCGGCTACGACTTGGACCAGACCATTCCGTAGGTGGATACTTGGGCCACTGTTCGACATCACCGCCGACGCCAGGGAGGTCGCGAAGCTTGCCCACTACGCAGCGGTCACCGAGGAATGGACCCAAGAGCGCGCCGAGGCTTACGGCCTCACTGAGTAGCCCGAAGGGAGAACGCCAATGGGAAGGCCTCGATCCGAGATGGATCGGGCAATCAATACGCCAGCCCCAATCCCGGCGGATCGCCTAAGAGCCCGCAATTTCGTTTCGGCTTGCTCCGCTTCGCCGGATTCCCTGATCTACTTCCTGTTGAATGTCGGCGACGGCGACACACAGCTCGTCCTCCTTCCTGCCGACGACAGAGGGATCCGACGAGCTCTCGTGATCGACGTGGCCACGACGCGCAAGCTCCCCAGTCTCGTGGAGTCCCTCGCTGATCGCAACTTGATCCAGGAACCAGCCGATGGGACTCTGTTTCCGGTAGTCGTTGGTACCCATCCCCATGATGATCACATCGGGGGCATGCCCGAATTCTTGGACCGGTTCAGTGGGCTCATCGGGGAGTATTGGGAACCCGGCTATTACCATCCGAGCGCCAGGTACGTAGAGACGATGCGCGCACTGGAAGATGGCGGGCTCCAACACCTCCAGCCCACTAGTGGAACGAGCCGCTTTATCGGCAAGGTCAAGCTCACGGCGCTGTCCCCCGGGATCGTGTTGCGCAACCGTTTCGACTCCTACGGCACCCAGATCAATGACGCCTCTATCGCCTTGCGGCTGGAGTTCCCAGCGGCAAGGATTTCTCAGCACGGAGAGAATCGAGACTACCTTCGGATTCGCGATCCCTGGTCACTCATTCTGGGCGCGGATGCCCAAACGACATCATGGGCGCAGACCATCCTGGACTTTCCACACCTCGAGCGAAGAGAGGGACCACTCTATAAGGAGTTGAGTATCGCACTAGGGGGCGATCTGCTGAAGGGTCAAGTTTTCAAAGTGCCCCACCACGGTTCCAAACACGGGCTCAACGTGGAGCTGGTGGAACGAATCGGCCCCAAACTCACTCTGGTCTCGTGCACCAGAGGCGATGGCAGATACGGATTCCCTCACGGCTTGGCCTTGGACGCGATCAGGGAGGCCCGCCAACCAGTGGCTGCGAACCGGATGCCCAGGAAGCCGGATCACGTTCTCGGCATTCATTACACTAGCGCAGTCGACGACGATGTCCCTCCGCAGCCGCTCGGTTCCATTGCCTTGATCGTCCCTCCAAACAGAGGATCGCGAGTGCGACTGTGGCGACTCGGGGATGAGCCCACCGAGATGGTTCAATTGGATTCGGCACGCGAGTTTCTGAATCCCTAGATCTGTCAGGCTGATGGCGAGAACTGGCTCAAGACGTCTCCAGGCCGGCCTCTAGCACAATGCCTACTTCGGCGGTTGAGACGCCGAGTACAAGAAGACGTCTATTGCGACGCTCTTCCTCGGGGTCGTCGAAGGAGCAGCTAGCCGTTCGCTAGCTGAGTCAGGAGTCCGGCCGTCGTTGGCACCCAGAGGTGACGCAGGATCTTTAGGGTTTCGTGCTCAAGAGGTCACCAGTCCGAATCGGCTGGACCCGTGTTCGCAAATCGGCGAGGGATCGCTCCGCCGGCTCACGGTGGGCCAGCTTCGGTGGGGCCGAGATTACGAAATCGCGGCCCGTAGAAGACCGGTGTATCTAGATTCGTGTAGGCGGCGAGTTCCGCGTGTTCGTCGGGGTAGAGCTCAGCGAGCCGGGCAACGAGTGACGACGGGATCTCGTGTGTGACGATATTGAAGCCAGCGAGGACACGCAGGCTCCCCATCATGGTCACCGCCTTCCCGAGCGTCGGCCAGGACTGGCTCGCCGGCCCATTCCAGCAGCTATCGAGGTCGTTGAGGATGCTCCTGTAGGCCTGGTCGAACGCGGCGAGACTCGCCTCGACCTCCCCTCCGGCCGGGTCCTCCGCGAGCAGCCTCGTGTAGCCGTCGCTCGGCACGCGCAGCGTGTTCACCACCTCTGGGAACCGCAACGGATAACCGCGGAAGAATTGAGACTCGGTTTCTGGCGTCAGTTCCACGCCGTCTGCTTCGCTGTAGCGCTGACCGTAATAGATCTCGGCGAACTTACAGTAGTGCGACGCTTCATCCTCGAAACCGGGCCCCGCGTG
>Ga0137387_10000165_pt1 | contig 26147 bp, 19 predicted proteins | sample SagtaG_3_FD_104909 | JGI IMG/M metagenome (GOLD analysis project Ga0137387, IMG submission 104909) | Vadose zone soil microbial communities from Angelo Coast Range Reserve, California, USA - Sage2_R_115_16 metaG | ecosystem: Environmental > Terrestrial > Soil > Vadose zone > Saprolite | place...
CGCGCACCAGCGTCCGTGCCGCCGCCGGGCTGCCGCTGCTGTACGTGGACCACCCGGATCTGTCCGGCCTCCGCCAGGTCATCAAGGGGCTGTTCGACAAGGTGGCGGCCGCTTCCGCGCTGCTCCTGCTCGCCCCGCTGATGCTGACGATCGCGCTGATGATCCGGCTGGAGGACGGCGGCCCGGCCCTGTTCAAGCAGGTGCGGGTGGGCAAGGACGGCCGGCCCTTCCGGCTGTACAAGTTCCGCACCATGGTGCCCGAGGCCGAGCAGCAGAAGGCGGCGCTGCAACTGCACAACGAGGCGGCAGGCGTCCTGTTCAAGATCCGTGACGACCCGCGGATCACCAAGATCGGGAGCAGGCTTCGCCGCTGGTCCCTCGACGAGCTGCCCCAGCTCATCAACGTGCTGCTCGGGCAGATGTCACTGGTGGGACCGCGCCCCGCGCTGCCGGAAGAGGCGGCCAAGTACGGGGACTACGTGCGGCGCAGGCTGGCCGTGCGGCCCGGGCTGACCGGCCTGTGGCAGATCCACGGCAGGTCCGACCTGTCCTGGGACGAAGCGGTCCGGCTCGACCTGCGTTACGTGGAGAACTGGTCGCTCGCGTTCGATCTGCTCATCCTCTGGAAGACCTGGCCAGCGGTCGCCCGCGGGCACGGCGCGTATTGAAGGGCTCCGCTACCGCACCCCGTGGATCGCCCCAGCCGCGGTCCTTGCGGCCGGGCCTGGGACAACACTGAGAATTTTGCTATATCGCATAGTTTGTCAGTGTGCCCGCTAGCCAGCGCCTAGAATGTTGCGCTGAGGATACATAGGAACACAAAACAGCCACAGCGCGGCATCTGGGGGGACTAGTGACCGCGCTGGTCGTGCGGAGCAAATGGAGGCATGATGCAGGGACTCGCGCGCTCATTGCTGCGCAACGCGCCTGTCGCCGCCTTGTGTGCACTGACGGTCAGTGCCGCGGGCCTGATGCCGGAAGTGGCAGCCGCGCAGAGCGGCCCGGTTTCCCCCAACCCCGCCACCGGCACCCCGGCGCTCGCACCCACAGGGACGACTGAGCAGGTCAGGCAGATAGTCGCGTGCAATGGAGTCATGTACGCGGTAGGCAGCTTCACCGAGATCAGCCAGGGCGGCCAGACCTTCGCCAGGAACAACATCTTCAGCTTCAGCCAGGCCGCGCCCTACAAGATCACGTCCTGGACCCCGGACGTCAACGGCACCGTCAACTCCATCCAGCTGACGAGTGACTGCAACCACGCTTTTATCGGCGGGAAGTTCACGAAAGTGGACGGCTCAAGCGCCAGCAATATCGCGTATATCAGGACCTATAACAACACAATGGTCCAGGACTGGGCGCACAGCGCCAACGGCCTAGTGGACACGATCCTGCGAACCGCGAACAACCACTTGCTCGTCGGCGGTCAATTCACCTCGATCAATGGATCGAGCAAGAGGTATTACGTGAGCCTGAATCTGTCGACCGGCAAGGATGACGGGTACCTCAACCTGAACATCTCCGGGCACTACGTGTTCCCGGGCTCGGGCGTCAGCAACACCGCGGTCTACAACCAGCAGCTCAGCCCGGACGGTGGTCACGTGCTCGCCGAGGGCACCTTCACCAAGGTCGAGGGCAACGCCCGGCAGCAGATCTTCATGCTCAACCTGGGCACCCACGGCAACGTGAGCACCTGGAACTCCACCGAGTTCAACGCGTTCTGCGCCGACAAGCACCCGTTCTACATCAAGTCGGCGGCCTGGTCGAAGGACATGTCGACGGTCTACGTCGCGGACACCGGGTTCGTCCCGCAAAACTGGGACCACACCTTCCCGCTCACCGGGCTGTGCGACGCGGTCGCGGCCTTCTCGGCCACCAGGACCGGCGGGCTGAAGCACGAGTGGATCAACTACACCGGCTGCGACTCGCTGTACTCGGTCGCCGCCGACTCCAGCGCCGTCTACGTCGGCGGCCACGAGCGCTGGGCGAACAACGCCAACGCCTGTAACGAGGCCGGCCCGGGCTCGATCCCGTCACGGGGGCTGGGCGGCTTCACGCTGAGCGGCAAGTTGCTCACCGCTTCCGGCGGCACCACCGGCCTCTACACCCGGGGCCGCGGCCTCGGCGCGGACCAGATCTACCGGACCTTCGCCGGGATCTGGATCGCCAGTGACAACCAGGGCGGCACCGATACCTGTGGCAACGTGAGCGGGCTCGCCGGTATCTGCCTCCTTCCGTACCCGTAACACAACGCACCATCGCAAGTAAGCACAATCAGGAGGGGAACGTATGCAGCAGCGCAACGGCGCTCAGCTATGGGGGAAGCAGGGCGCGCGTGGCGTGCTGGCCGCGGGCATTGCCGCGGCCGCATGCTGTCTCCCCGCAATGGCCTCGGCCGCCCCCGCCAGCCCGGCGCTGGCGGGGGCGGTGTCGCCCACGCCAATCAGCCACACGCCCACGCTGGTGAACACCGGCACCACCGAACAGATCCGGCAACTGGTGCAGTGCGGCGCGACGATGTACGCCGTGGGCACCTTCACCCAGATCAAGCACGGCAGCACGACCTACACCCGGAACAACGCCTTCAGCTTCAGCGCGACCACCCCGTTCGCGGTCACCTCGTGGGACCCCGACGTCAACGGCACCGTGGACACCATCGCGTTCAACGGGGCCGACTGCTCCACCGCCTATCTCGGCGGGCACTTCTCCGCGGTGGGCGGGGCCGCGGCCAAGAACATCGCCGCGGTCGACACCAACCTCGGGGCGCTGGTGGCCGGCTTCAAGGACAACGCCAGCGGCGAGGTGGACACCCTGGCGGTGGCGAACGGGCACCTGCTGGCCGGTGGCGCCTTCAAGGGCATCAACGGCAGCACCGCGGACCCGTACTTCGCCAGCCTGAGCCCCGCGACCGGCCGGGACGACGGGTTCGCGCACCTGAGCATCTCCGGGCACTACGTCTATCCCGGGGTGCACACCAACCCGACCAAGGTCTACAACCAGCAACTGTCCCACGGCGGCACGCTGGACCTGGTCGAAGGCGATTTCACCTCGGTGGGCGGCGTGCCCCGTCAGCAGATCTTCATGCTCAACGTGAGCGGCCCGGCCGCGGGGGTCACCGGCTGGAGTTCCCCCGAGTGGGACGGCAGCAAGGGCAACCTGCCCGGCGGCTACGCCTACCAGTGCTCGGTCAGGGAGTCGTTCTACCTGCGGGCCGCGGCCTGGTCACCGGACGACTCGACGATCTACACCTCGACGACCGGGTTCAACCCGTGGAACTGGTCCACGAGCTCGCCGCGGACCGGGCTGTGCGATTCGGTCGCCGCCTTCCCGGCCACCCAGACCGAGGTCACCCACCACTGGATCAACTACACCGGCTGCGACTCGCTGTACTCGGTCGCCGCCGACTCCAGCGCCGTCTACATCGGCGGCCACGAGCGCTGGGCGAACAACGCCAACGGCTGCAACCACCAGGGCCCCGGCGCGCTGCCCGCGCCCGGGCTGGGCGGCATCAACCCGGCCACCGGGCTGCTGATCACCAATGCCAGCGGCACCGCCGGCCTGTACAGCAGGTCGCGCGGCCGCGGCGCGGACGACCTGCTGATCACCGGGGACGGCCTGTGGGTCGCCAGCGACAACTACGGCGGCAACACCTCATGCGGCGGAATTTCCGGCTATGCCGGGATCTGCCTCCTTCCCTACGCATAAGACCAGGGGAGCCACCCATTCCCCGCACAGGAGGATTCATCATGCAGCAAGGACAACATGGCCATCGCCGGCGCAGGCTCCGCGTGGGCAGCGCGCTGATCGCGGGCATCGCCGCCGGTGCGCTGTCCCTGCCCGCGGCGCCGGCGCTGGCGGCGACCGGCCCGGTATCGCCCACGCCGGTGGCCGGCACACCCGTACTGGTGCCCAACGGGACCACCGAGGAGATCCGCCAGATCGCGGACTGCGGCGGGACCATGTACGCGGTGGGCACGTTCACCTCGATCGGCGGGTTCGACGGGACCTCGACCCAGACGTTCACCCGGAACAACATCTTCAGCTTCAGCGACACCGCGCCGTTCACGGTCACCACGTGGGACCCCGGCGTCAACGGCACGGTCAACACGATCGCGTTCAACGGCGGCAACTGCGCCACCGCCTACATCGGCGGGCAGTTCACCACGGTGGGCGGCACCGCGGTGAAGAACATCGCCGCGGTCGACACCACCACCGGTGCGGTCGTCCCCGCGTTCAAGCACAGCGCGGGCGGCCAGGTGGAGACGATCCTGGCGGTGAACGGGCACCTGCTGACCGGCGGTTTCTTCAAGGGCATCAACGGCAGCACCACCGACCCGTACTACGCCAGCCTGAACCCGACGACCGGCAAGGATGACGGGTTCCTGCACCTGAACGTCTCCGGTCACATCACCTTCCAGGGGGTGAAGAACAACTCCACGGAGGTCTTCAACCAGCAGCTGTCGCACGGCGGCACGCTGGTCCTGGTGCAGGGCGACTTCACCAGCGTGGGCGGGCTGAACCGGCGGCAGATCTTCATGATCGACGTGACCGGGGCCACCGCCGCGCTCACCGGCTGGACTTCCCCCGAGTTCGACGGCAGCGACCCCGGCGCCACCCTCAACGCCAACGACAAGTACTTCAACTGCGGGGCCTCGCACCCGTTCTACGTCCACGCGGCCGCCTGGTCACCGGACGACCAGACGATCTACCTGGCGGACACCGGCGTCAAGCCCATCCTCTGGAACGGCACGTTCCCGCTGGTCGGCCTGTGCGACGCGGCGGCGGCGTTCCCGGCCACCCAGACCCAGGTCTTCTCCGACTGGATCGCCTACGACGGCTGTGACTCGCTGTACTCCGCGGCCGCGGACGACAGCGCCGTCTACGTGAGCGGCCACAACCGCTGGTTCAACAACCAGAACCAGTGCAACAAGGCCGGCCCGGGCGCGATCCCGGCGCCCGGCCTGGCGGGCCTGACGCCGGGCGCGGCGGGCGGGTCGCTGATCCTCAACTCCGGCGGCACGGCAGGCCTGTACAGCAGGTCGCGCGGGCACGGCTCTGACGACATGCTGATCACCGGCGCCGGGCTGTGGATCGCCAGCGAAAACTTCGGCGGCAAGACCTCGTGCGGCGGCCAGGCCGGCTTCGCCGGCCTGTGCTTCCTGCCGTACAAGTCCTAGCACCGTACCGGGGCTGCGCCAGGCGGAGCGTGCGGGCGCCGCCTGGCACGGCCGTGCGGGGCCGGCCCGCCCGCGCCGCATGTCCGCGGGCCGCCGCCCCGGTGAACTCTGTCCCCTAGTGTCCGAACTTCACCCGCAATGCCTTGACCAGCCGATATGATCACCGGGCATGCACGGGAGCCTCGCTGGCAGGCCGGCTGGCCGCGGCGGCTCACCCGGGCCCGGGGCGACATGCCAAAACAAACGGAAGGCCACGATTTATGGATCGCGTTCTTGTCACGGGCGGGGCCGGCTTCATCGGCTCCCACCTCGTGGAGTCGCTGCTGGATTCTGGCGCCGACGTGCTGGTGGTTGATGACTTCAGGCTCGGCAGGCGCGAACACATGGGCGACGGCCGCCCGGCCGGCCGCCTGACCGTGATCGAGGGTGACATCAGGAGCGCCGCGGACCTGCGCCCGGTTGCCGACTTCGCCCCCGACACCGTGTTCCACATGGCGGCGCTGCACTTCATCCCGTACTGCAACGCCCACCCGCAGGAAGCGCTGGACGTCAACATCCTGGGCCTGGACGCGGTGATCCGGGCGGTGCGCGCCGCGCCGCTCCGCGCGTTCGTGTTCCCCTCCAGCGGCGCGATCTACGGGTTCGGGGACGAGCCCTGGACCGAGACCGCCCCGGCCAGGCCGGACGAGATCTACGGCATCTCGAAGTGGATGGGCGAACAGCTCATGGGCCGGTTCCACGCCGACCGCCCGGACCTGCGGACCGTGGTGGCCCGCCTGTTCAACACCTACGGGCCGCGGGAGACCAACCCGCATGTGCTGCCCGAGGTGATGAAGGCGCTCGGTGCCGGACGGACCATCGAACTGGGCAACCTGTGGCCCCAGCGCGACCTGATCTACGTCACCGACACCGCCGGCGCCCTGGTGGCCGCGGCGCAGGGTGACCCCGGGCTTGAGGTCTTCAACGTGGGCACCGGGACCGGGACCACGATCGAGGACGTGATGGAGACGATCGGGGAGATCACCGGCCACCCGGTCGAGGTCCGGCAGGTGCCCGAGCGGATGCGGGACGGGGACGGCCATCTGGTCTCCGATCCGCAGAAGCTGATGCAGGCCACCGGCTGGAAGCCGCAGTACGACCTGGAAGCCGGGCTCCGGCAGCTGCTGGCCTCGGAGGGACTGCTGTGAGGCCGGCCGGCGAGGTGACCGGCGGCGCCGACGGGCTCGGCGCCGGGTACCGGGCCCAGAAGCGTGACTTCCTCGGCATCGGCCTGTCCTGCCTGCCGGACGAGGCGTTCATCGACGCCGTGCGGCAGGCGGTGGAGACCCGGTCGCGGCTCACCATTTCCTTCATCAACCCGGACTACGTCCTGCGCGGCCACAAGACCGCCGGGCTGGTCGAGAAGATGAACCAGTTCGACGTCGTGCTCCCGGACGGCTGGGGCATCGTCCTCGGCGGCCGCCTGCTCGGCCTGCCGGTGCCCGACCGGCAGGGGAACGACGACATCTGCCCGAAGATGTTCGCCCTGTCGGCGGAGCGCGGGTTCTCGAACTTCCTGTTCGGGTGCAGCGAGGGCACCCCGGAGAAGGCCGCTGCGAACCTCGGGGAAACCTTCCCCGGCATCCCGATCGCGGGCACCCTGCACGGCTACTGGGACGTGGCGCGGGGCCACCCGGGCCGATACGACGAGGCAGACGTGGACATGATGGTGAAGACCATCAACGAGGCCAAGCCCGACATCCTGCACGTGTCCATCCCGACTCCCATGCAGCAGACCTGGGTGTGGCAGGTGGCCGACCGGCTCGACGTCCCGGTGATCATCACCGGCGGCAGTTACCTCGACCACCTGGCCGAGCGGATCTACTGGTACCCGGGCTGGGTGAACAAGATGCGGCTCGGCTGGGCCTACCGGCTGACCAGGGAGCCTGGCCGGCTGTGGAAGCGCTATTCGGTCGACCTCATGGCCTACGGCAGCATGGTGGCCCGGGCGAGGTTCGGCAAGCGGAAGTAGCCGCCCCCACGGCACAAATGTGCCCGGCAGCGCCGCTGCCGGGCACATTTCGTTTCCGGGAACCTCAGGCCAAGGCCCCCGTGACGGAGGAACGGGGCCGCAGGCCAGCGGGGGTCCGGGGGGTCGTCCCCCCGGGCTAGCACCTGGGGGTTCCGGGGCGGCTTGCCGCCCCGGGCTAACGCTGCCCGCCGCGGCGCCAGCTCGGCTCGTAACCGAGCCACTTGGCCAGCCGCTCGTCGTAGGGGCGGTAGTGCTCCTCCAGCGCGGCCCGCACCGAGTCGGGCATGGGCGAGCGCGGCCGGGCGTTGCGGCGCTTGAAGGCCGGGTAACCCCGGTTGGGCAGCCCGAGGAACGCCAGCACCCCGTCATACACGGCTTCCGGCTCTGTGAAGAAGTCACCGCTGTCCACCACGTGCACGCGGTCCCGGCCGAAGTGCCGTTCCAGCCGTTCCAGCTGATCGACGTACTGGCCCCGCGCCAGATAGGAGTGGTGCTGGTGGCCGTAGCTGAAGTAGTCCGGGTCTACCGCGATGCGCTCCGCCTGGCCGTCCAGCCGGGCCGGCTCAAGCTCCAGGGCCGCCTCGAACGGCTCGGTCTCGAAGCCGTGCGCCACCTCGTGGGCGTGGCCCGAGTAGGCCCGCTCCACCGGGTCGCGCAGCAGCACGAGCAGCCGCACCTCGGGCAGGTCCCGCGCGATCCGCTCCGCGGCCAGCGGATGGAACATGTAGTAGGGGCTGGACTCGAACGAGACCGGCGTGACATCGGACTCGCGCGCGGACCGGCGCGCCATCGCCAGCAGCGGGAAATGACTGCGGTACCAGGGCAGGCCGCGGCGGTAGGAGACGTCGAAGAAGTGCACCTCCTCGTGCAGCACGGCGCTGAACACGGCGGGGTGCTCGTCGAGCGTGCGGGACAGGGAGGTGGTCCCGCAGCGCTGGGCACCGACGATGAGGAAGCTGGGCAGGATCCGGGCACGGTTGGTGGGCAGCCGGGCCGCGACCAGGGTCAGCCGGGCCGCCTGCTTGAGCGCCGGGTTGAGCGATCTGGGATCGCGCAGGTAGCCCGACAAGCTGCGGTCCGGCCGTAGCTGGGGCACGGGCCGCCGGTCCGCGGCGCTCTTGCCCGCACCGGGCCTGGCGGGGGCTGCAGTCTTGTCGGCCGCGCTCATGGCGCCACCGGTCCCCGCGTGCTGCCTGGACCGACCCTCTCCATTGGCGATCTCCCTTCACGGCTGTGCTGTCGGGCCGGAACCTGCCGTTCGGCAATCAGCATGGCAGACTTAGGCACTCCGCTGCAGGAAGTGTTGATTGTCCGGAATCCACGATGCATGGCTCGCGCCTCACCGGACCCAGCTCAGCTGGCGGCCGAGCAGCTTCGCCAGCCGTTCGTCGTGGGGCAGAAAATGCTCTTCGAGCATACGCCGGCACCTTTCATCCATCGGCGGGCCGGGGCGGGCATTGGCGGTGGCGCACGCCGGCTCGAAGGGCCGCAGGCCAAGGAACGCCAGCAGCCGCCGGAACTCCGGCGCCGGCTGGCTGAAGTAATCGGCACTGTCGATCACGTGCACCTGCGCGCGGGGGAAGAACTCATAGACGCGCTCGAGCTGCTCGGCGTACTGGCCACGGTGCCGGTAGGAGTGGTGCCGGTGGGCGAAGCTCTGGTAGGCGGGATCGGCGCGGATCCGCTCGGCCTCACCGGCCAGCCGCTCGTCTTCCAGCTCCAGGGCCCGCTCGAAGTCCTCCCGCTCGTAACCACGGGCGAGCTCATGCTTGTGAGCGGAGAACGCCCGCTCGACCGGATCGCGGAGCATGGCGACGAGCTTCACCGCGGGCAGGTCGTGCCCGAGCCGCTCCATCGCCTGGGGGTGGTACAGGTAGTAGCCGCTGGCCTCGAAGGCGGCCGGCGGGCCATGGCGCCCCGCCCGGCGCCGCGCGAACTCGGCGACCGGGAAATGGGACCGGTACCACTGCGGTCCCCGGTAGTAGTTCAGGTCGAAGTAGTTGACTCCCTTGTGGAACGTGGGCGGCACCAGCTGCGGATGGGCCGTCAGCGCGCGGAACAGCGAGGTGGTGCCGCAGCGCTGGGCGCCGATCAGGATGAACGACGGCTCCATCCGCAACCCCGCGGTCGCCTCGCTCACCCGGGCGTACGCGCGCCGGCCAAGCCGCGTGAGCGGCTCCGGGCCGGCGGCCCGGACCCGGGTGGCAGCCTCGCGGGCCCGTTGGCTCAATGCCAGTCCCACCGCCGTCGCAGGTCAAGCCCGAATTCGCGGTCCAGCGCCGCCATCTCAGGGTCGAGGTGCTCGTGCATGAACGCGACGTCCTCCGGTGCCATCTGGGGCCGGTCGGTGCCCAGCGGCCGGTACAGCGCCCGCTGCACCAGTGCGGAGCGCTTCAGGCTGCCCACCAGGCCCGCTCCGTCATGGCGGCGCACCCAGTTGGCGCCGTGCTTGGCGAGCATCGCGAGCGGCAGCCACCGTGCCTTGCTGGCCGGGAGCTGAGCCTCCAGCTGTTCCGGGCTCAGCGGCAGCCGGGAGATGCCGAGCCAGTCGGTGGTGCTGTCGAGGAACGCCTGCGGGTCGGCTTCCAGATCGTCGAACAGGGCGACGTGCAGCGACTCGCGGCTGTAGTAACGCAGGTAACTGCGCAGGTGAGTCGCGTAGCGGCCCTCCTCGAGCAGTTCGGGGGAGGTCTTCGTGGTGTCCCGGAAGGTGGCGGCCGCCTCGCCGTGCTTGGCCAGGTACAGGTAGGAGGAGAAGGCCCGGGCGATCGGTTCCCTGAGCGTGACCATCAGCCGGACGTCCGGGCCGAGGCAGGCATGGATCCGTTCCGGCGCCTCGCCACAGGCCAGGTAGTCGGGGCAGACCTCACCGATGATCTTGTGCTCCCGCTGCGCGCCGCGGAATTGCGAGCGGTACCACCCGGGGCCGCGATCGTAGTAGCGGTTGAAGAAGTACAGATCCTTCGCCTGGCTGAGGTACGCCTCCGGGTGCCCGATGAGGACCTCATGCAGCCAGGTGGAGCCCGATTTGCTCGGCCCGATATGAAGGAAGTTTGGTAGCAGGTCGGACATAACTCCCTTTCACGCCATGCCGCGACGGAACAACCGGGCTGCCCACAGCAGATGCCGGGGATGAATGCGCGTGGCGGCATGCACGAAAGCGATATACGGATAGGGCGATATCGGCCACCGCACGAACGCCTTCGTGGCGTAGCGGATGGCCGGACCGCGCTCGCCGAGCGCGGACCGCGCGAAGGCGATCTGGCCGAGCATGCGCGCGTGACCGCGGGCGGAGCCCGCGATGTCCGGGTGCTTGGCGAGCATGTACTCCAGCGCCAGGGCGGCGTTCTCGGCGCCGCCCGCATACCAGGACCGGCCGTCCTTGCGGATGTCGGCCAGCGGGCGGGTGACGATGCCGACCTGGCCGGCCCGGGCCGCCCGCAGCACCCAGTCGTAGTCCTCGGCGTAGCCGCGCGGCAGTTCCTCGTCGTACGGGCCCACCTTGGCGAACGCCTCACGGCGCATCACCAGCGTGGAGGAGTGCAGTTCCTTGACGCGGTTGCGCAGCAGCAGGTGGTAGCTGATGTGCTCGGCCCGTCCCGGCCACTCGACCACCTTGCCGGGCAGCCGCAGCCTGATGCCCGAGCCGACCACCAGCAGCCCCGGCTCCCGCCGCAGCCGCTCGACCTGGCTCGCCAGCTTCTCCGGGTGCCAGACGTCGTCATCGTCGCAGGTCGCGACGATGGAGCCGCGCGCGGCGTCGAGGCCGGTGTTCCTGGCGCCCGCCAGGCCGGGTGAATGGGTATTCACGGCCACCTTGATCTGGCGTTCCGTCGTGCCCAGCCGGGTGAGCTCTTCATCCGGCGGTTCCTGGTCGTGCACCACCAGGCACTCGATCGGCCCGGGATAGGTCTGGGCCACGACCGCCGCGATGGACTCGCGGACGAGCTGAGGCCTGCCACGTGTCGGCATGATCACCGACACCAGTGGCCACTCCTCGGGCTCCGGGGCCGGCGCATCAGTCATGGGCCTCTTGTTTCTTGGCTGGGCTGCCCGCGGCCGGGATGCCGTAGCGCAGCATGAGGGGCAGGGCGATCGCCGTCACGATCAGGCGGTCGCGCCGGGACATGCGCTCGCGCCAGGTCTCGTCGGCGCGCAGCGTTATCTCCCCGTCCCGGAACCGGGACGGGTTTCCGGAAAGGCCGTGGCTGGTGCCCAGCACGACCCGCCCGTCGCCGAGGTGGGCCAGCTGAGCCGGTGACGCCGGGAGGCCGATCCCGTCGAGTGCCGCCGCCACGGCCTGCCCCGGGTGCCGCACGAACTCCTCGTAGCGCATCCGGGCGACCGGGAGGCCGCACCGGCTGAGCAGCCCGGCCTGGCTCTGCACGGCCACCCAGCGGGCGGCCGCCTCCGCGGGCGACAAACGGGACATGACATCGCCCCCGGCGACCGCGTGGGGGCGGGACACGTCGCGCTTGCCCAGCGAATAGGCCACCCCTCGCACGTCCCTGACCAGGTGAATCACCCGCACGTCCAGCCCGGCCCTGGCGAGCGCCAGTGCCTGGACCGGCCACTTGCTGGCATCCACGACGCAGGCCGCGCCGGCCTCGGCGGAGATGGCACCGTAGAGGCTGGCGTAGCTCGCGCCGTAGGCGGCGACGTCGGCGCGGAACCGGCGGCCGGCCAGCGGCATCGCGAGCAGCCGGGGCATGCGCCGCTGCCGGGCCACCTTGCCCTGCAGCCGGTGGGTCGCGGTGAGCTTCTGCTCCTGCCAGCCGCCGAAGGCACGGTCCCCGACCCGGGACCAGAACGGGCACTCCGTGAAGGCGTGGCCGCACCCGCAGCGCTCGCCGTGCTCAACGGTCCGCCGGTACAGGTCGATGAGTTCGCCGACGTTGACGAAACCGGGAATCTCGCCGAGGGCGCGTTCCAGCAAAGTGCTTCCCGAGCGGCCGGAACCGGCGATATAGACGACGATGGGCGCCCGCCCGGGCTTGTCCGCATTGCCGGCCGCGGCGGCGCTGGCGTCCGCTGCAGCAGCTTGGGACCCGGCCAGCGCGGTCACGACGGACACCCCCATGTCGGTTAATTTCGGTACTCGTTCTCCCGCTTGAAGAACTTTACCGAGGTTCCCGTCCGATGTGGGGGGAATCAGCGTAGATCGTTTTGGAACGGAATAATTGGTTCTTCTTGAACGGCAGGTGAATCCCGGCTGGCCGGCCCCGTCCTGCCGCGGCGCGGTCAGGCGTAGCCGAGCCGGGCGAGCAGCGGCCCGATCTCCTGCCCGACGTCGCTGATCTGCCCCTGGTCGAGGGTCTTGCGCCACCGTCCCACGGAGTCCGGCTTCGCCCGCGACAACCCGGCCCGCAGCGCGTCGAGCCCGGCGGGCGTGGTCTCCAGGAACTCCGCCAGCACCCCCGCCGCGTGCATCGGGTCGGATACGACGGACTCGTACCGCACCTCGATCGACCGGCCGGCCGGAAGGGTGGCCAGGCCGGCCAGCGCCGCCTCGGTGAACCGGCGCCAGCACCACGCCGACCGCACGATGTCGGGCACCGCGGCGAAGTCCTCGCGGCGGTCCGGCTCCACCCACCAGCGCGCCGCGTTCCCCCAGTACTGGCCGCCCCGCCCGCGCTTGCCGGAGCCCGTCGACGCGGCGTTGAGCCAGGGCTGCTCCGCATGGGAGACCGCGGCGTCGCGGCCGTCCCTGATGATGTGCACGAACTGCGCGTCCGGCATGGCCTCGGCCAGGAACGGCACCACGAAGCCGTTCTCCGGGTTCTTCTCCGCGAAACGCCGGCCGCCGTGCAGCCCGGCGAGCAGCATCGCCGAGTAGAAGCCCCGGAACACCGCGGCGCAGCGGCGCTCGCTCCACGAGCCGTCGTACACGCAGCGGGCCGCGGCCTTGGTCAGCCGGGGCTCGAAGTGGTACGAGACCTCGGGCATCCGGCCCAGGCAGCTGCCCAGGAAGGTGGTGCCGGACCGGGGCGCCCCGATGATGAAGATCGGCCGGTGCAGCCGCGGGTCGAGGGCCCGGGCCGAAGGCCGCTTGCGGAGCGCCGGGTCCCGGCTGCGGTCCCGGATGTCCGACGCGAGGCCCAGCGCGCCGAGCCGCACCATCTGGCCGACGCCCAGGCCCGAAGGTGGCGGCGGCGGCGGCTGGCTCCTGCTCCCGTGGCGTGGGGTAACTGCCATAGTGTGCGACCTCGTCTGCGTGCTGACCGGGCAATGAGCCCGATGCTACCGGTGGCCGGTGAACCGCACCTGCGGTTCGAAAAGGGACTTAACCGGAGGAACTCCTCCGCTGGCTAGCCTGGGGCAGCGCCCCCTGGAATTCCCGATGGCCACAGGGCCCCGTGACCTCGTCACGTGCCGTTGGGCCGGCTCAGTGCTTGCCGTTCTGCTGGGCCCGGAACTGAGCCACCTCGGCTACCAGCGCGGGGATCAGCCACGTGCCCGGTGCGCCGAGCGGCGCGCCTGCCTGGGCCTGCCGGTCCACGAGATACCTGGTGGCCACGTCGGCCAGGTAGAGCGCGGCGGTGAGGCGGGCCTGCGTGGCCTCGATGCCGAACGGCGCGAGCAGCCCGGCCGCGTGCGCGAGGCAGTCGTGGGCCGCCTCCAGGGGGTCGCGGTGCTGCGGTCCCACCTCGCTTTGCAGCCAGTAGTGCAGGGCGTCGAAGCCGAGCGGCACGCCGGGGGCGAAGCGCTCCCAGTCCCACACCAGCAGCCCGCCGGTGGTGCTCGCCATGTTCCACGGGGACCAGTCGCCGTGCCAGGCGCCGAAGGTCAGGCCCGTGGCCAGTCCTGTCGCGGTGAGCGTGTCCAGCGCCTGGAGCAGCGCCGAGCGCTCGGCACCCGGGTCCGCGGCCTCCAGGCGTTCCCTGAGCTGGCGCAGGTAGGCCTCGCTGGCGAGGGCCCCCTGCTGCAGCCCGCCGACCCGGGCCACGGTGTCCATGGCCGCGGCCAGCTGGGCGGCCGACAGCGCACGGCGCCGCTGCCAGACCGGGAGCGCGCTCAGCACGAGCATGTCCATGCCATGCCATTGGTCGTGGTGCAGCACCCGGGGCACGGAGATCCCGGCCAGCCCGGTGCGTTCCAGCCAGGTGAGCGAGGCAGCCTCCGCGCGCACCAGGTCACGGGTGAGGGCGTTGAACCCGATCTTGACAAAGCCGGCCGCTTCCCCGCTCGTGGTGTGCAGCTGGAGCACCGGCTTGCGGTTGGCCCGGGCGGGCCCGAGGCGGATGCTTACCCTGATGTCCGGGGAGAGCACGGACTTCAGGTAGGACTCGACGCTCTCGGCCTCGGGCGGGGCGGTCACCCGGACCCTGACCCCGAGCAGCGTCCCGCCGAGCCCGCTGGCCAGGCCGAGCGCGAACGCCGCGACGCCCATCCGGGCCGGCCACGACCTCGGCTGGCCGTACTGGCGCAATGCGGCGGCGGCGGCGCGGGGCACCGCGGGCACCAGCAGCCTGGGGTGGCGGACCCCGGGGATCAGGACGAAGTCACGGCCCTCCGGGCGGCCGTTTCCGCCCCGGGCCCGGGGCCGCGCCGCCCCGGTGAGTTGCGGCCAGCCATGTGCCCCGCCGTAGAGCGTCATCTCCGCGGTCGGCGGCCACAGGAGTTCACAGACCTCGCGCAGGTAAGCGAGCCGCTCCCAGTCGTCGGCCAAGCGCAGGGGCGGCGCCCCCGGCCCAGCCGCGGCTGGCCTCGCGTCCCTGACGCCGTCCATGATCCCCATAGATCACATCCCCTAAAGGACAGGTATACCCCGACCTTAATAGGCCCGTAAACTCCGGCTCAGGTCTCGCTCCACGGCAAACCTCGCAGGTGGTGGCCCCCCGCCCGGGGCCGACGGCCACAGAACAGATTGCCAAGAATATCGGAACGCCAGGACACGGCGGAGTAGCCCGCTGATGACCGATCGTAGCGCGGAAGCCCGCCCCGCAGGCTCTTCCAGGCAGGGCACATGCCCGGCCCGGCCTGCCGCATCAGCACCGCCAGTCTCATAGCCACCTGCCGCTTGCCTCATTTAACACGCCTGGGACGCGCTTCGCCCGAGGATGCTTGGCGTCCCCCCTTAACGGACGCCCGAGGTGGGGGTAATGGTTCACTTCGCAGCGGCATGGATTTTGAATTCCATGCCCTAACTATCTGTTAGCGATTCCTTGCTCGATGTAGTCGGGATTGGATCGAGGACACGCCGGGCATGGCCGAAAGGCGCAGCACGCCGTTGAACCGCCACAGGCCCAGGGCCTGTACCAGGCAGCCGGCGGCCACGCCCGCGGCCAGCCCGGTCAGGCCGCCGCCGAGCACCGTCCGGATCCCGAACGGCACGGCGCCGAAGGCCAGCGCCGACAGGCCAGCGGCCAGCAGGGTGCCGCGCCCGAAGGGTTGCAGGTGGATGGACGAGGCTAGCTGGGCCATCGGCATCAGGTTGGTGACGATGATGGCGACTGCCCAGCCGATCGCGGCACCGGTGAGGTGGTACCGGGGGATGAGCACCAGGTCCAGGCTCACGTTCACGGCCACGGCCAGCAGGCCGTTGACCAGGCTCCAGCTACTGCGGCCCGTGGTGATCAGCACCATGTCGACCTGGCCGCAGGCGGTGGCCAGCAGCATGGTCAGGCCGAGGATGAGCATCACGCTGGCGCCGGCCTTGTAGGAGTGGCCGAACACGCTGAGCACTTCCGGCCCGTAGACGACGGCCAGCATGTACAGCGGCCAGGTGAGCAGCACCAGCCAGGCGGTGGTCACCTGGTAGATGACGTTCGCGCTGCGCCGGTCGCCGAGGGCGAAAAGCTCGGTGAACCGCGGCTGCGCCGCCATGCTGATCGCCATGTTGCCGAGCTGGCCGACCACGAGGAACCGGGTGGCCGCGGTGTATACGGCCGCCCAGCCCGGCCCCAGCATGATCGCGACGAGCACGATGTCGATCCGCTGCAGCGTGATCTTTGCCAGGCTGGCGATCCCGCGCGGCGTGGTGAACGCCCAGAAGCCGCGGGGGTTGGCGTTCGCCAGCCGGCGCTGCGCCGTCCGGCTTCCCCGCAGGGCGCCCTTGATCTTCGGCACCGGGGTGGAAATGGCCAGCAGCGCGGCGAGTTCGGGCGGGACGTCCGGCATCCCCCGCGGGCCCTTGGAGGGCCGCCGCCGGATCCGGCGTACCCAGAGCCAGGCGACGGCCGCGGCGGGCACGTACGGCAGCGCCCACAGCGGTGCGAGGAGCGCGGCGCTGCCCGCGACCGCGGCGACGATGACGCCAAGCATCTGGACGATCGACCGGCTGACCTTGTCGATCACGACCGTGGGCCGCATATCCCGGTAGCCGCGGCCAATGCCCAGGTAGGTGTCGAGCAGCGCGGCGAACGTCAGGGTGAGGGCCAGGGCCCGCAGAGACTGCGCCACCGCGGGCGCGCTCACCGCCCCGCCCTTGGCGAGGTGCCCGCTGAGCAGCACCTTCGCCAGCGGCTCCGCGACGCCCACCATGATCACCGTGAGCAGGAGCGAGGCCACGATCACCGGGATGATGGCCGCGCGCAGGATCGTCGGGATCCGCTTCTGTTCGCCGAGCGAGCGGAGCCGGGCGATGAAGTAGACGAGGCCGACGTTGGCACCGAGGCTCGCGACAGCCTCGACGATCAGGAACGCGGAGGTGGCGGTGAAGAAGGCGCCGGCCACCGGCTTGCTGAACTGCCTGGTCACGAAGACGGTGACGCCCAAGGTCGTAACCGCGGAAACTCCCGCGCCGATCAGGTTCAGGCTTCCGCCGCGGGCGACCTCGGCCAGCTGCGGCTGCCCGCCGCCCTTGCCCGCCTTGCGCCCGGCGGGTCCCGGCCCGGCCGGCCCGGGCCCGGCCGCTGCGGGACGGCCATTCGGTGCCCGGACCGGGGCGCCGCCTGGCCTGCCGCGCTGTGCGGGGGTACGCGGAGCGCCGGCATAGGCCCGCGGTTCCGGCCATGCCTCGTCCGGGCTACGCCTCACCCGGGCCAGCTTGCCACCCCCGGGTACCCCATCATGCCTGAGCCCTTGCGGCGACGGCCTTGGCGCTCAACTGGGCGCGCAACTTGGCCGCGGACTCGGCGGCCGCCTCCTCCGCTTGCTCATGCAGCACCCTGTCATTCTTCCAGAGGAGGGCATAGGCGAGCATGGTGAAGGCAAGGGGCGGCCCCACCGCGATATAGACGAGCATGAACGGGAAGCCCAGGATCAGGACGAGCACGCCTACCAGGCCGTAGGGTGTCGGATCTCGCCAGTACCGCCAGATCCCGTAGAGGAAGAAGCTGCAATACAGCGCCGCGCCCAGGAAACCGCTGGTGATGAGCAGCATCCAGAGCTGGCCGTTGCCGCCGATGTCCCGCGAGCCGCAACTGTGGCACTTGGCCGTCTTGCCGACCGCGATCGAGTTGGTGCTGCCCTGCTCGTGCCGGGTGTCCCCGTAGCCGATGACCGGGGAGGACAGCGCGCCGTCCACGGCCAGCCCGGACAGCGAGGAGCGGACGGCGTTGCTCTTGCCGTGCGACAGCCGCTGGCTGATCAGGTTCTGCAGCGGCGAGGCGACCACCACGACGGCGATCAGGGCGAGCACCCCGCAGAGCCCGGCCAGCAGGGCAAGCCTGCCCCGGGCGGCGAACCGGAGCGCTATGTACAGGATTGAGACCCCGAGGCCGACCCACAGGCCGCGGTCCAGCGAGTAGACCACCGGTACCAGCGCGATCCCGCATACGATCAGCAGGTTCCGGCGCTCCTTGCGGTTGCCGTAGGACCACCACGCCACGATCAGCCAGGGCAGCATGATGGCCAGCGCGTTGCCCCACATGTTGGTGTAGTCGAACGGCGCCCTTGGCCGGCCCACGGCGTAGCCGAGGATGTTCTGCACCTGCGAGAAACCCGGGTGCAGCATCATGCCGAGCAGGCCGTTGCCGGTCTGCAGGCTCCGCGGGATCACGTACGCCAGCGGCGAGGTGAACTGGAAGTGCGGGTCGAGCACGCCAAGTACCCCGCCGGCCGCGGTGTAGATCCCGACCAGGCCGAGCAGGTAGGCCAGGCGGCGCCGGGGCAGTTCCTCCTCGGTCAGGTTGCCCGCGTAGATGAGCAGCACGGTCACCGCGTAGTAGACCCCGGTTCGCAGGCCCCAGGAGATGATCCGGGTGCCGGTCTGGGTCACCACCGTTTCGGGTGCGGTCAGCGAGATCGCCAAGACGGAGAAGAGCGTCACGATGAGGAACAGCGACCAGATCTTGAACCCGGGCGGGAGCCTGATGGTGCGCTCCTTGTTCACCCGCCAGTAGTACATGCGCCGGATCATCGGGACGGCGAGCACGATCGGGAGGTAGTCACCGACGCCGAGGCCCCACCACACCGGCCAGCCGACCAGCAGGGCCACGATCGGCCAGGCGGGATCCCGCGCGAACCAGCTGAGCCGCTTGGCCCGGGGGACGCGGCCGGGGACCTGCGGCGGGGCGCCTTTGAAGCCGCGCAGGCCGTTCTGGCGGGCTCGCTCAAGGGCGGTCGTCACGATCGGCTCCTCGTTACTCCGGCGGGGCACCTGGGCGCTGCCGCGCGTGCTCCGTGCCTCATCAGTGGCCCCCGGACGTGCTGAACTTCGTGCCCCTGGGGGCGAAGATGACCCAGGTGGGCCCGGGCTGGAACGCCATCGGGTACCCGTTCCCATCGATGTAGTTGGTGAGCTGGTTCAGGTGCGGCTTGGACCAGCTGCCGGGCGCGGCGGTGCCGCTGCCGCCCGCACTCCCGGACAGCACCTCGGCCGTGCCCTTGCCGATCAGCCGGGCGCTCGGCACCGTGGTACCGGCCCTGTGGCTCACCACCGCCTGCTTATAGGGGACCATCTGCACGACCACGTTGGCGACCTGGACCCTCGGCCCGCCCGCGGCCAGCGTCCACCGGCCGGTCTTGGCGTCATAGGACCACGACTCGGTGCCGTAGCCGGGAATGGTCACCTTCGCGGACGCGGGCCGGGACAGGTGGCTGGTGGCCAGCGCGCCGCTCTGCGTGCCCTCGCCCCGGTAGTAGAAGATCTGTGGCGGCGCCCCGTTGCCGTGCACCGCACGCTGGACCGCCTTGGTCGATGCGGACACCCCCGGCCCGGCGGTCGAATACAGCGCCGGGTGGTTGGTGAAGCCGAGGTCGGTGACGTCGGTGTGATCAAGCACCTTGGTGAACACGGGGGTGCCGCCGTCATAGCCGAACAACGGGCGCAGCACGGACAACGCCTGGCCATCGGTCGGCTGGGTACTGGTCAGCGGGCCCACCCCGGTCGCCTCTTTGGACTGGAACACCGCGATGTACCGCACCGGGGCCGCGAACTCCTGGTAGACCACATCGGCCGAGGTGAGGCCGCGTGGATCCGACCCGGACAGCACCAGCGCGACCGCCCGCCGCTGCGCATCGGCCGCGCTGTCGGCGGCCAGGTCCGTCAGCGGCGCCGGTGGCCGCGACGCGGCGTCCGCCCCGGCGCTGGCCGCCGGGGCCGGGGCCGATGACGCGGCGGCCCCGGGCTGGACCACATTGGGCGCGCTCGCGGCGCAGGCCGCCATTGCTAGCCCTGCCGCGGCAGCGAGCCCGCATCCGGCCCAGCGCGGCGTCCGCGCTGGCTGCCCGCGTGCCATGGGTCAGGTTCCTGGGACGCTGTCTGCCCGGCCGCCGTGCCCGTCGCGGACACGTGCCGGGCGGTCCCTCCTGTCCGACATGTTCGCGGACGCGCCCGAGATGGGGCTGAAGTCGCTGTGCCCCCGCCCCGGCGGTGCGCTGTCCCTCTTTGTGTCGGGTCCCGAGCCGGGCCGCGGCTGGCCCTGGCGCGGCGGGCGCACGGCGATGCGCTTGCCAAGCGCGGGCAGGATCGCGGCGCCGAGCACCGGCGTGCGGAGCTGGCGGAGCCTGCGGACGCACTCGGTGGCCTCGGTCTTGGTGCTGCGGACGACCTCGATCGTCACCAGCGCGGCGTCGGCGAACTCGCCCAGGGCGAACGTGTCGGCCCCGTCGTCGGCCGACTGCGCCTCGATGATGACGTACCGCGCGTCCCGGCGCAGCTGGCTGGTCAGCGCGCGCGCCGTGTCGTGCTGCAGGTGGTAGAACGCCAGCGACGGGTCCGCGCCGGGAGTGATCACCCAGAGCCCCGGCATGCCCGCCGGGCCCTGTACCACGTCACGCACGGTGGCGTTGCCGGCGATCAGCTCGGCAAGCCCCTCGCCCTCGCCAAGCCCGAGCAGCTTCGGCGCCACCGTGCTGTTCATGTTGGCGCAGACCAGCACGACCTCGGAATGGGTGCGGGCAAGGGTGACGGCGAGGTTGGCGGCGACCACGCTGCCGGCCGGGCCAGGCGTCGCGCCGGCCACGAACACCACGTGGTTGCCCTCGCCGAGCGCCGCCGCCACGCCGTGGGCCAGGTCGGTGAACGCCTGCCCGGTCTTCGACCGCGGGGATGCGATGGCTACCTCCCGGCCGAAGGAGCCGGAGGGGAGGTTGAGCAGCACCGGCAGGTCGAGCACGCGCTCGGCGTGCAGGGCGTTGTGGATCCGCTTGTCGCGCCGGTCCACCAGGAACGCGAGGATCAGGCCGATGAGCAGCCCGGCCACCAGCCCGCTGGGCAGGATCAGCAGCTTCTTGGGGCTGCTCGGCTTGCCCGGCGGGGCTGCGGTGGTAAGGACAGAACCGCCGTTGGTGTCCGCGAGCTCCCCGTTGGTGGTCGCGTAGTCCTGGGTGAGCTTGCTCAGCTTGAACTTGTCCGAGTCCAGCTGGGCGACGTTGTTGGCCCGCTGTGGCGAGTTCGTTGGCTCAGAGCCGATCTTGGTACTCAGCGCGGCGATGGACGTGTTGAGCGTGCTCACCTGCTGCTGCAGGGTCTTGAGCTGCTGGTTGACGAAGGTGACCGCGCTCTGCTGCCGGTCCTGCAGGTAGGCCTTGGCGAAGTCGTTCGCGCAGGTGGCCGAGCCGGCCGGGGTGGACGCCTTGCAGGTGATGTCGAGGATGGAGGAGTTCGGCGGTACCGTGACGCTCACCTGCTTGGCCAGCTGCCAGGGGGTGAGCGGGCTGTTCATCATCTTCCCGGCCAGCGTCGCGACGCCGGTCGAGGTGACGACCTGGGCCTGGGTGTCGAGGTTGACCGTGGCACCGGCGGTGCGGCTGCCCGCCACCGCGTTGGACTGGTCGGCGGCGGTCGGGACGACGCTCACAGAGGCCGTGGCGCTGTAAACCTTGGGGGCGACTGTGACATAGCCGAATGCAGCGACCAGGCCGACGCACGTCAGGGCCAGCGCGATCCACCACCGTCGGCGTAGCACGCCGACGTAGTCAGCCGCCTCAAATGAGTCCGGCCGTTGGACGGGATTCATGCTGCGGTGCTCCTCACTGCTCTAACTTCCACGCTTGCCTCCGGCGCTTGGCGCCGAGCCAGCGGGTAGCCGCCACACCCCGCTGTATCTGCCCAATGCCCCGGATCTCCGCGACAGGCCCGTCCCCTCGACGTTGCCGGCACGGTCTTCGGGGGCAACCGGCGGCCGCCCCGTCAGTCCGCACTAGCCTGGTGTCCTCCTGCACGCACTGTGTACGACGCTATACATATCTTGGACGCTTTACGCGCCTTGTCGGATGACATCTGCCCCCCCTGTCCGGGCAAACCCCGGCGATGGCGCGGGTGAACATCCTCGATGTCGCGATCGTGCTGCAAGCTTACCGTATGTGAAGTCAACCCAAGGGGCAGATGATTCGGCCGCGCATGCCCGCTAGCTGGCGTTTCCTCGCAGGTCCGGAAGTGTTTTTTGAGTAAAGGCCGAGTATGGCCGGCCTTGCCGGCATGGCTGGTGCGGGGCGCCGGCGAGGCACCAGCGGAGGCGCCAGCGCGCCGCCCGGCACCGGCGCGCGCGCCCCGTGCCTGACCGTCACGCACGGCCCGTGGCTAACCGTCACGCACAGGTTCTACCTAGCGGATTCTGGCCCGTTTCCCAGGCGGAACCCAGCGTTGCGCAGCGGGGAGGTCCTAGTGTTAGGCATCATGAAGTACGCCGACTTAGACGTCTTGAAGTACGTCTTTCACGCTAAGGAGTATCACGTGCACGAGGAGCGCAGGGATGGCGCTTCTCCCGCGCGCCGCACCAGGGAGCGCCGCTGGCGCGCATGCTCGGCCGCGGTGGCCGGCATGCTGTTGCTGGCCGTGGGGAGCAGCGGATGCGCCACGGTCCTGGCACAGCACAAGATCGCGACACACGGCTCGACGTTGCAGGGCAGCGGGAATTCAGAAGGCGGCACGGGGAGCCTGGGCAAGCTGGGCTCCGCATTGGACGGGAAGGGCAGCAAGGCGCACGCGGCGGGCACCCTGGCCGGTGTCGGCAACGGCGTCATGTTCGGCGGCGACGTGCCGCTGGCCGCGGTGCAGGGGCCGCTCGGCCGCTCGCTGGCGATCGTCCGCGTCTACGACCGGCTGGGCGATTCGTTCCAGAGCCGGCTGGTGAACAACTTCATGGCGCACGGCACCACGATCCTGATGAGCCTGGACACCTTCCCCGGCGGCACCCCCTACTCGGCCATCGCGGCCGGCCAGCAGGATGCGACCATCACGGCGTTCCTGGAGTCCATGAACTCCTCGGCGATCCGCTACGGGCTCCGGGCCATCTACTTCACCTTCGAGCATGAGGCGAACGTCGCCGCCAACCACGAGGGCCTCGGCACCGCGGCGCAGTTCATCGCGGCCTGGGATCACATCCACCAGATCGCGGTCAACCACCACCTGCTCTGGAACCAGGGCGGCCGAATCCACTTCACGCTGATCCTGACGCACTTCTACTACAACAACGGGAAAGCCATCGACTGGTGGCCGGGCGCGAACGAGGTCGACATCGTCGCCGCCGACGGCTACAACACCGGTGGCTGCCGCACCGCGAGGAAGAATCACAGCGGCTTCACCACCGGCGTGACGCCGCCGGAAAGCCCGACCTCGCTGTTCACCGGGGTGGTTCAATTTGCCGCCGCGCACGGCGGGCTGCCGGTGTTCGTCGCCGAATGGGGCAGTGTCGCGTACACGAACCCCGGCGTGCGGGTCACCTGGATCCAGCAGATGCAGTCCTTCGTGGCGGCGAATCCGACGATCCGCGCGGCGCTGTACTGGGACAGCCAGGTGCCGCCCTGCAACTACATCATCGACAACTCGCCCAGCTCCCTGTCGGCGCTGGCCGGCGTGGCCCAGTCCGCGCTCATGCAGGGCAGGCCCGCCTGATCCCTAAGACCCGCTCACTGGGCCCGGCCGCCTGCGGCCGGGCCCAGTTTCCTATCCCGCACCGCGGTGGCCGCCGGGTAGAGTTTGCGCGGGCGCATTCCCGGGTCGTCTAGCCAGGCAGGACAAGCGGTTTTGGTCCGTTAAACCGAGGTTCGAATCCTCGCCCGGGAGCCAGGAGACCGGCCCGCGCGGCCCGCGGGCGGCTGCCGCCTGCGCACGACAGTCACCCAGGCGCACCGCGCCATGGATCCCACGATGTGAGACGGCTCGGCGTACCAGAGGTGTTGCATGCGCCACTTCTTGGTGAAATCTGAGCCTGCCTCTTGCGTAACCTACGCTCTCGTAGGTTACGGTGACGTAAGCGTAATTTCCCGCCCTGAGCGTAAACCCGCGCCCGTGGCGCCCCGAGCAGAGCGAGGAACCCCCCATGACCGCATCCCCCGGCACCCTCGTCACCGGCCCTCCCGGCACGCCCGCCGCGCCTGGCACGCCCGCCAGCCCGGCGCCCGGCCCGCTCCCGGATATGGAGCCCGAGCCCAGCTCCTTCCGCGACCGCTCCCTCGTCGCGTTGTTCGTCGTGGTGCCGCTGCTCGCCGTGGCCGCCGCCGTCCCGCTGGCCTGGGGCTGGGGGCTGGGCTGGCACGACATCGTGATCGCCGTCGTCTTCTACGTGGTCTCCGGCATGGGGATCAGCATGGGCTTCCACCGGCACTTCACGCACAACTCGTTCAAGGCGGCCATGCCGCTGCGCGTCGCGATGGCCGTCGCCGGGAGCCTGGCGATCGAGGGCCCGGTGCTTGTCTGGGTGGCCGACCACCGGCGCCACCACAAGTACAGCGACAGGGAGGGCGACCCGCACTCGCCGTGGCGGTTCGGCAGCGACTGGAAGGCGCTCAGCAAGGGGTTCCTGTACGCGCACATGGGCTGGATGTTCGACCCCAACCGGACCTCGCAGCAGAAGTTCTGCCCCGACCTGCTGGCCGACCGCACGATCAGCCGGGTGTCCCGGGCGTTCCCGTGGTGGGTGCTGATCTCCCTGCTCGGGCCCGCGCTGATCGGCGGCCTGTGGTCGCTGTCCCTGGCCGGCGCGCTCACCGCGTTCTTCTGGGCCAGCCTGGTCCGCATCTGCCTGCTGCACCATGTGACCTGGTCCATCAACTCGGTCTGCCACACGTTCGGCAACGAGGACTTCGAGGTCAGGGACAAGTCAAGGAACGTCGCCTGGCTGGCGATCCTCTCCTTCGGCGAGTCCTGGCACAACCTGCACCACTGCGACCCGACCTGCGCCCGGCACGGGGCGCTCAAGGGCCAGATCGACATCAGCGCCCGGGTCATCAGGTGGGCGGAACTGCTCGGCTGGGCCTGGGATGTCCGGTGGCCGGACGAGCGCCGGCTGTCCGCCAAGCTCACCGGCCTGCGCGACGTCTCACTGGGCTCGATGACCCGGGCCGGCGTGGCAAAGCCGGATGACCGGACCGCGGCATGACCGCGATGATGGGTGGGTGAGTAATCCGGGCACCGGCAACAATCGCAAGCGAATGACCGGCAAGCAGCGGCGGGAGCAGTTGCTCGACGTCGGCCGCAAGCTGTTCGCGGAACGGGGCTTCGAAGGCACGTCCATCGAGGAGATCGCGAACCACGCGGGCGTGTCCAAGCCGGTCGTCTACGAGCATTTCGGCAGCAAGGAGGGGCTGTACGCGGTCGTGGTGCATCGCGAGGTGGAACGGCTGCTCGCCATGGCGACGGCCACTCTCGGCGGCCCCAACACTAGGGAGAAGTTCGAGGCGGCGGCGGTCGCGCTGCTCCGTTACATCGAGGACAACTCCGACGGGTTCCGGATCCTGGTCCGTGACTCCGCGGCCCCCGGGTCCGGCACGTTCGGCAGCCTGCTCAGCGATCTCGCCACCCAGGTCGAGTACATCCTTGGTGACTTCTTCCGCGAGCGTGGCTACGACCAGAAACTGGCCCCGATGTACTCCCAGATGCTGGTGGGCATGGTCGCCGTGACCGGGCAGTGGTGGCTCGACGCCCGCAAGCCGAAGGTGGAGGTCGTGGCCGCCCACCTGGTCAACCTGGCCTGGAACGGCCTGTCCCAGCTCGACCGTTCGCCGAGCATCTCGGCGCAGGCGGTGATCCGCGCGTCCGCGCCGCGGGACTAGGCCGGCCGCCGCCGGGGCCGGTCCCGGCGGCTCACGCCACCTGCGCGACCACGAAGACCCGGCGGAACGGCAGCACGGTCCCGTACGGCGCCGCCGGGTAGGCCTTCGCTATCCGCTCGGAGTACTCGGCCACGAACCGCTCCGCCTGGCCGGGGTCAAGCGCGGCAAGGACCGGGCGCAGCCCGGTGCCCCGGTACCACTCCACCACCGGGTCCTGGCCCGGCAGCACGTGCAGGTAGGTGGTCTCCCAGGCGTCCACCGTGCGGCCCGCCCCGGCCAGCAGGTCAAGGTACTCCCCGGGCCCGCGGGCCTGGCGGTTGAGCGCGACGCCGGACAGCAGCGGCGCCCAGCGGTCCGACCTGACCAGGTCGAGCAGGATGGCGTGGGTCGGCTGGTCGAAGTTGCCGGGAAGCTGGAAGGCCAGCCAGCCGCCCGGCGCGAGCAGGCCCGGCCACCGCCGGACCACGTCCAGATGGCCGGGCACCCACTGCAGGGCGGCGTTGGACACCAGCACGTCGAGCGGGCGCCCGGGCCGCCAGTCCCTGATGTCACCGAGCGCGAAGCCGAGCCGGCCGCGGCCG
>Ga0137387_10000168_pt1 | contig 26050 bp, 17 predicted proteins | sample SagtaG_3_FD_104909 | JGI IMG/M metagenome (GOLD analysis project Ga0137387, IMG submission 104909) | Vadose zone soil microbial communities from Angelo Coast Range Reserve, California, USA - Sage2_R_115_16 metaG | ecosystem: Environmental > Terrestrial > Soil > Vadose zone > Saprolite | place...
GTCCCGCAGCTAGGACCGGAAATGCGATCGGGGAAAGAATAGGTGTCCTCACCCGAACTGTTCATGCCCAAGGGATCTCCCGCAATAAGAGGCGTGAATGGCAGTCCAGCGCTCGCCTGATAGATTCCGCCGAGCTGCCAGCCACCGAACGCCCAGAGAGCAGCACCGGAAAGCGAGGGCGGTGTGGGGATCTGCCAAATAGAGTTGATAACCAAGTTGTGGCGAATATCGAAATCGGAAAGACCTCGCCGGAGCCGGGCGTCGAAGTAAAACAGGCTCGAGATCGAGTTGCCGAACGCGTTTCCGGCGAGGGTAGAAGAACCGGAATCCATACTCTTGGCCCAAGTATATGATCCACCCATCTGCAGCCCGTGATTCATTCTCTTAGAAACATGCACCTGCAAGGAATCATAATAAGAGGAGCCAATCCAAGAGAGGAGGCTGATCTGGCCGAGATTGGGATTGACCTTGGTACCGCTGCCTACCGGGGTTGGCCAGAGATAGCCCTCCGCCGGATGCGCGATCGGCAGGACGATGTTTGCATCGTCGACGCGAAAGGGCTGATGAACTCCGTGGGAGCCGACGTAGCCCACAGAGAGGGTCAGATCTTTCATGATCTCTTGTTCGACGTTCAAGTTCCACTGCATCACGTAGTTTCGTGACGGGTTGGTTTGGATCGTGACATAGCGCAACTTGTTCGGACCCAACAAGCCAATGGCTCCCTTGGGAAACGTGTTCGGGGTCAGACTCGTCGATCCGGACTCAAAGAACGGGGCCGACAAGATCGAAACGAGCTGAAACTGGTAGGTCAAGGGGAGTACGTCGTAGACTCCAAACGCCCCGCGGACCGCAGTCTTGGCATTGTGAAATGGCGACCACGAAAATCCTATCCTTGGTTCGAAATTGCGTCTCGTAGGATTGGAAAAATACGGCGACCCAAGCACTGGCTGAGTATCCGTAATGCTATGAAGGTTAGTCAGTCGATTGGCCGTTTCGGTTGGTACCGTAGCCATCTCGTACCTCAGGCCAAGATTGAGGACGAAATTCGGGCGCAGCTGGACGTCATCCGCAACATAGGTCCCGAAGACCACCTCCCGAAGATCACGCGGTGTGATCGTTCCCGGGAGCGCGGAGGTGAAGCTTTTTGGTTTATTGGTCAGGAAGTTCTGAATGGAGCCGAAAGCGTATTGTCCACTGGGCAGAGATCTGCCAATCTGATTCGCTTGGATTCTCTCTACGGCAAAACCGAACTTCAACGAATGCTTTCCCTTGGTAAGGAATGCGTCGTTGTAGAACTGGAAGGAATTAAAATGAAAATCGTATTCGCCAACAGCGCCAACTCCTCCCTGATACAACGTGAGTCCGGAAACGCTAATTCCCCCAACATTTCTCCCAGGCACAAACCCAAGCGAGGGGTCGTCGGCAATCGGGTTTAGCGCTCCCAGAGTCTTGGGAGCTACGGCCACGACACGACTGAATCCAAAGCGTGAGGTGTCGATAAAATTAGGGCTAATCGTATGGGTCTCTTCCACGGTGGCGAGCTGTCGCCGCGAAATCGTGCCCAGCAGGATGGTATGCAGCAGGTCTGGTGCACTCGTATTGCTGTCGTCGAACATGTAGGTGCCGTTCAGGCTGTCAGCGGTCGAAAACTGATTGTCCAAGCGCGTGGTAAAGAAGTTTTCTGTGGCGACTTGCGTGTTAACGACGATGAAATTTCCTCGATCTCCGGAAATGGCGCCGTTCGGGAGAGGGTAAAAGGCAAGATATGGCACCACATTGGGGTCGACCACGACGGTTGTTCCGTTAGCGAGATTACCGGCACGAGCGGCTGGAGAGAGAACGACAGATCTTTGTGTGTTGCCAAGGCGCTGTCTCAGTCCTTCGTAATCGGCAAAGAAGAATGTTTTATCTTTCCAGATCGGACCACCCCCTGTCGCGCCGAATTGATTGCGCTTGAAGGGAGGCTTTATCGGCTGCCCATTCAAGATATCGAACACATTGCGTGCGTCGAGAGCACTATTGCGGAGAAATTCATAGATTGAGCCGTGAAAGGCGTTGGTTCCGGATCGGGTAATGGCATTGATGATGCCGCCTGAACTGCGGCCGTATTCGGCCTGAGCATTGCTCGTCACCACAGAAAATTCCTGGATGGCATCGACGCCCAGGTCACCGCCCAGGACACTACCGGGTGCCCCGTTGGCATAATCATTCATGCTCACCCCATTCATCCTGTAGTTGTTTTGTTGAGGGCGGTTACCTCCAACCGTGAGTTCAGTGCCCCAGCCGCGATTAACCCTTCCCGGATTCGCATTCAAGCCGACCATGGTGCGCACGGTCGCAACACCGGGCTCCAGATTTGCGAGCAGTGTCCAATCGCGGGCGTTGAGGGGCAGTTCCTGAACAGTTCTTGCATTTACGACGGCACTGACGGTGGAGTTCGACGTCGTCACGTCTGATACCACTCCGCTGACTTCGACTCGCTCGCTCGACCCGCCCACCCGGAGTACCAGGTTTACCGGCAGCTCGGCTCCGACTTCCAAAGTAAGATCCTTTTCCACGAGAGCGGCGAAACCACTGGCGGAAACGACGACCTGATACGTCCCAGGGATCAGGTTGTGGCCGCGATAGAGACCATATTCATTGGTCATTACTATTGTGGTGATACCTGTACCGGTATTCTGGATGACCACCTTTGCTCCGGCGATAGTCGCGCCACTCGTGTCACGGACCGTTCCGAGAATTGTGCCTCCGGTGACTTGAGCGGCAACTTGGGAGTTGAGAAAAAGACCCAGGAAGAAAAATGCAAACGCAGCTACGCGGAACGTAGGCTTCCGAGAATTCACGGCGTCACCTCCAATGATTTCCAGCTGACAGGGTGAACTTACGCGAAAATTTCGGCGAGTATATGGCGTCAAATCAGAAATGCATCATTAATTTCTCTTAATGCTATTCGTTTTCCCGATAGACCGATGTCGCGAGAAGGGTGGGAGAATTTCTTTCGACCAGGCGGTTGCTAGGCGTGCAAGAAATAGTCACGCAGCAGGAGAAGAAGGGGAAGACGTCGGCGGATGTCAGAGGCTCCAGTAGTCTTCCTCTACGATTGTGAAACTAGAGGCAGTCAGGTGGCCCGATTGAGGTTGGCGTGACGGCGTCTCCATTTCTGTTACTTTGTCGCGTAATTTGTCGTACGCGCGAGATAGTCGCGGTGTGAACCTGCAACCACCAAAACCTCAAGGGCTGAATTAATCGCCTGATTTTCTTCTGTGGAGCGCTTTTCCACTCGAATGCGGAACTCGTTGTTTATCTTATCTAAGGCCTCAGCCGTGGGAATTACGTAGGCCAGATAGATCCAGTTGGGATCCATTGTGTGTATCTCTCCGCTGTCTAGTTCATACGAGGTGATCAGCCCTTCGGCTAGAAACTGGTCATACATGGGTTTTTGGTACTTGTGCCACCACTCCCGCCATTGGTCACGTTTGCCGGGCTGGAGCAAAGTCGAATTCACATAGAAGTAGCCGTTCGATCCCCGGGCCGATCGGTTGTTGCGCAGGATCACGCGAAAGAGATAGTCATGGTGCCGAATGGCAGAGTTTACTATGGTACTTGGCATGAGTTTCGCGAGCTTGTCCTGCACTTTCTCCATCGCTACGAGCGAGGGAATTTCGAACCAAAATCCGTTGGTGATGCCCTCATCCTCGTTTACCGTAGTGACATAGAGTCCGTAAGCCAGGACAGCTCCCTCTTGCAGCAGGCTTTCGAGCGTGGGGCGCACAGTCTTGTCGAGGTCCGCAGAGTAAGCGGCGACGTTTTGCGGGGGAACTTTCCATTCGGAGACGAATCGGAATGTACGTGGCGATGCCTGTTGTGAGATGCCGGAGGGCGTCACGACCAACGCCGCGCCGAGCACACCGAGGAGAATTCTCGCGAGCATCAGTTCCCTCCCTCAATCGTGAAAGTGGGCGCGGACAGCCTCAATTGCTGGGCTTCCACACGAATTTTCCGGATTTGTCGATGTACCCAAATCCATCGCCGCTCTGGACTTCGCCTAACCCGTTTTCAAAAGGTTTGGCGCCGTCAAACTGCAGTTTGATCACTACTTTCCCGTTCCGATCGATGTAGCCCCACTTTCCTCCGAGTTTCACGGGCGCCAACCCATCTTCGGTGAACTCGTCGGCCCCCTCAAACTGGCAGGGAACGACGAATGTTCCTTTCTTGTCGATAAAACACCATCGGCCTTTCTGCTCAACCACTGCGTAATCCGTGCCAAATCCTTTTGCCACCTCGAACTGGGGCTGAACAACCATGCGACCGGTTCGGTCGATGTATCCCCACTGTCCTCCGAGTTTCACAGGCGCGAGACCTTCTTCCAGTGGGCCCAGCTCGTCCACAGGGGGTCTCAAAAACACCTCTCCGTGCGGATCGATGAGCACCCATTTGCCATCCAGCTTCACGCGTGCGGTATTCAGTTTTTCGTCTGGAGTATTTCCGGAGTCGGCAAACGCTCGTGCAAAATCGTAGCGCAACGGAATCCTGAACTCTCCCTTGGTGTTGACGAAGCCCCATCGTTCACCGACCTTCACAGCGCCAAGACCAACAAGGAAGTTGCGAGCATCATCAAATCGAGGCTCGATGATGAAGCTCCCGCTTTCGTTGATGTATCCCCACTTGGCGCCCACCTTGACCGGTGCAATGCCATCCTGAAAGTGAAGAACATCATCGAACTTAGCTGGAATTACGATACGACCTCTGCTATTAATGAAGCCTCGCTTGCCGTTCACGTGAACCGCATATAGCTTCTTGATTGTGTCAGCCTGGACAGCGATAGCAGCGATTAAAAGACTAAAAATCACCAGACGGGAAACTCTGGGGAATGCGAATAACGTTCTCAAGGCGCTCTTCCTCCTGCACATGCCATAGTCGAAAGCAGCCCCAATTTCGGAGGCGGGTTCTGGCTGTGCACCAAAGCGAGGAGAGCGTACTCGGAGAAAAGTACAATAGAGAGTTAATTTTCCGTAAGGTTTAAAACCTGCGTGGCGGCAGCCGGGCTGTCGAGAAGCTAGGAAGACGTAGCCTGGAGTCAAGCTGGCGAGCTTCCGGTCGGCTGATAGTAATCCCTATGAACCAGTTCTTCATCTGTCTGATTATGGGAGCCCGCCGGGCTTGTAAAGAGAGGCGATCAGACGCGGATTCATCGCACGCTCCATTCATCTTCCAAACCTCAGCCACACTCGTAAATCGGAGGTCGACCGCCGGGAAAACTATCCCCACCGGGTGAAAGCCGAGAGGTTCTTGAGAGATCGGATCGATTGAGACAGGGTCAACGCAGAATTAATTTCTGTTAAGGTCTGGCCGCAATTGACAATTCCTCAACAAAGAGGTGTATATTTGCGTCGATGCACTTGCTGCTTGTTGAAGACGAGCGCAAGGTGGCCAGTTTCATCGCGCGCGCCTTGCGCGAAATGTCCTACTCGGTGGACGTGGCTGACACGGGAGAGAAGGCTCTCAAGCTCGCTTCCAACGTTAGGTACGATGCTGTTGTCCTAGACGTTCGTTTGCCGGGAACCAGCGGTATCGAAGTCTGCCGCGAACTGCGGCAAATGAATCTTGAAGCTCCGATCCTGATGGTAACTGCACGTACACTGGTCGATCAGCGCGTCGAAGGTCTCGACGCTGGTGCCGATGACTACCTTACGAAGCCATTCGCGCTGGCCGAATTCCGCGCCCGCGTCCGGGCTCTGACCCGTCGCGGATTCTACAAAGTCGGAGCCACGCTCCACTGCGCCGATCTCGAGCTGAACCGTCATCGCCGCATTGCCGTTCGCGGAGGAGAGCAGATTGCTCTCACATCAAAGGAGCTAGCGCTTCTGGAGCTTCTGATGATCCGTTCTCCCGAGATCACTACTCGCTGCGAAATCGTCGAACACGTGTGGTCGGGCTCTTTTGACAGTGAGACGAATCTGGTTGAGGTCTACATCAATCGGCTGAGACACAAGCTCGACGTCGAGAACAAACCCAAGCTGATTCACACTATCCGCGGTTTTGGCTACCGTTTTGGCCCACCTGAGTCATGAGAGGATGCTCTCTTCGCTTTCGAATGATGTTTCTGTTCTGCTTGGTGGTGGGTGTGTTGTTCGCGGGGACTTACGTCATCATTTATTCAGTTTTTTCGAGGGAGATCGAAGGTCAGTTAGATCGAGGGTTGCGAAAGGCTGCTCAGCCCATCGTTGCCGATCTCGTTGCTAATCCGGGCAGACAAGATGTATTCGAGTTTGACCTCCCTTACGAGTATTTTGAACTGCTCGATGCTTCCGGACACGTCCTCCGATCTTCGAAAAACCTGCAGGGCAAGCTCCTGGAAATGGATGATACGCCGCTGAATTCCTCGAAGTTAGTGTTTCGAACAGTCATGCCTGAGAACGACAGGCGTCTTCGAATGGCCGTCGTCCCCTTCTTGCTCGGAAAGACGCAGATGTATCTGGCGATCGCTGTGCCGAGAAGGGACACGGAGGAGGCGCTAGAGACATTTCGCCACACGCTCATCATCTTGTGGCCAGCGACCCTTCTGCTCATCGGATTGGTAGCTCTTTGGTACGTGAGTCGGAGTCTCCGTCCCATTGTTAACCTCACCCAAAACGCCGCGCAACTCGCGGAAGCGCTGGCCCATCCAGAAAAGCACGTACGCCATACGCCGCTCGTCATAACCCATCCCCATGATGAAGTCGGACGGCTGTCGCAGACATTCAACCTCTTGTTCGACAATGTAAAAGCCGCCCTCAATCAGCTCCGACAGTTCGTTACGGACGCATCGCATGAGCTTCGTACCCCCCTGGCCGTCGTGCGTGGCGAGACCGAGCTGATCCTCTCGGAGAAGCGCACACCGGAGGAGTACGAAACAGCACTCTTAATCATTGAGAACGAAGTGAGGCTATTGGAACGCATCGTCGACGGCCTGTTTACGCTCTCCATGGCCGATGCCGGACAACTTCGGCTGGCCAAGGAGGAAGTCTTTGTCGACGAAATTTTGGAAGAAGCTTGTGAGATCGCCCTCGCTCTGGCTCGACCCAAGGGCATAACCATCGAACGTGACATAAGACCCGAGATGTTATACGTGGGCGACGAGGCCTTCCTTCGGCAGCTTTTTCTCATTTTTCTCGACAATGCTGTGAAGTACTCACCCCGTAACACTTGTGTACGCGCCAAGCTGGATCGCGACGATCACGCAATTCGGGTCTACGTTCACGATCAAGGGTTGGGTATCCCTCCCGAACATCTTCCGCACGTTTTTGAGAGATTCTATCGCGCCGGGCCAAATGGAGGAGAGACCCGCAGCGGCGGACTTGGGCTGGCCATCGCGCAGGCCATCGCGCGGGCTCTGGGAGGCACAATTCATTGCCAAACCGAAGTGGGACGCGGTTCCACTTTCTCGGTGCTTCTCCCGGCTGCGCCTACTGCCGAAATAAGTGCATAGACAGATCATGAATAACAATTAATGTCCGTTTTAATTCTACACATGCGGGATCACAGTAGATTAGCCGAGAGTTTCGGTGTTTGTGTGACCGAGACCCTTTCGTCTGGGCTCGTTCGACACCATTCAATTCGGGAGCGCGCATATGAAGAAATTTCAGGTGTTCGTGTTGGCTGCGCTTTTGAGCTGTGTTCCTTTCTGTTTTGCGCAAGACAATGTCCCTCTCCGGTTGGTTCAAACCATCCCGATGCCCAAGGTCGAAGGCCGGTTGGACCACTTGGGTGTCGACGTCAAAGGCAAGCGTCTATTTGTGGCAGGGCTAGGAAACAATTCCCTAGAAGTCATTGATCTGAAGGCCGGGAAGAGGACCCAGAGCATTCCAGGGTTTAGTAAACCCCAGGGCGTATTTTATGCGCCAAACATGAAGAAGCTATTCGTTGCCAACGGTACTGACGGGACGTGCAAGGTGTTGAAAGGTACGCCGGCGAGATTGACGGATTCCCTCAGGCTTTCGCTGGGAGCTGATTTGATGGACTACGATGCGGAAGCAAAGGTGCTCTATGTCGGATACGGTGGGCGGGATGACGGGAAAGATTATGGAGAGGTCGCTATTCTTGACACAACCAAAGAGACTCACATCGGCGACATCCAGACGAGTGCTCATCCCGGCGGCATGGCGATGGAAAAGAAAGGCAGGCGTCTTTTTTTGACTATTCCCGAAAGCAACAACATCGTGGTTATCGACCGGAAATCGCAGAAGATCGTGAATACGTGGCCGATATCTGCGGCGCAGCAGCCCGTTTCGCTGGCCCTCGATGAAACGCGCCACCGGCTCTTTGTAGGTTTGAGGAAACCTCCCCAATTTGTCGTCCTTGACAGCAATTCTGGGAATGTTGTCGCTGCCCTGGAAAGCGTGGGGCTCATCGACGGCGTGTCCTTCGATCCTGCCCACAATCGTATTTACGTGTCGGGCGGCGAAGGATTCGTTTCCGTATACCAACAGCGTGATTCTGACCACTACGAGAGCTTGGGCAGAATTACGACGACGCCGATCGCGCGTACATCCCTATTCGTCCCCGAACTGAATCGTTTCTATGTGGCAATTCCGAAGCAGGATGACCGCGACGCCCAAATCCGCGTGTACGAACCGGTTCCCTGACATTTGTATCTACCGATTCGCGGATACCGGACTCTATCTAAACGGCATCTGATGTTGCTTTTAATTCAGTGCAGGAGAGCTTTGAATATACATACCGAAGGCCGTAATTACACTGAATAGGCAAAGAGTGAGATGGCCGCTGCAGGCATGGGCGCGCTTCTAAAAGGAGATGGCATGAATGTTGAGTTTCTGAGGCGGTAAGCTTCCGAGAGCTGGAAACAGCTTTCGGAGTAGACAGGTTACAGGCTGCATTGTTTTTTTGAGGCTTAGACCTCGTAAAGGAGAGAAACACATGAATCGAGCATCGCGATTTGGGCTAGCCATGTTCCTCACAGGTGTGGCGTCAGTTGCCAGCCTTGGGCAGAATTCCACTGAGAGGGAGAGTGCCCCACTGCGGATAGTGCAGGAAATTCCCTTGCCCAACGTTGTCGGTCGCATTGACCATTTTTCCGTGGACACGAAACGCAGATGGGTGATCGGTTCGGCGCTCGGCAACGACAGTGTGGAGATCGTTGATGCTTTCGCCGGCAAGGTCGTTCGCACTATCACCGGCCTGGCTGAACCTCAGGGCGTGCTCTACGTCGGTGGTGACATTAATAAACTGTTTGTGGCCAACGCCGGAGATGGCAAGTTGCGCATCTACGACGGCAAGAATTTCAACCTGGCCGTAACCTTGGACTTTGGCGAGAACACTGACAATCTCCGGTACGACCCCGGCGCAAAGCGTGTGTATGTCGGATATGGTGAAGACAACGAGTCTGCCATCGGCGTCGTGGATGCGGCTACAAACAAGCGCTTGGATGATGCAGGAAAGCTTGATTCGCATCCGGAATCGTTCCAGCTGGAACCATCCGGCTCACGGATCTTCGTCAACATAGCTTCCAAGGAGAAGATTTCGGTCATCGACCGCAACACGAAGAAAGTGACCGACTGGTCCTTGCCTGGTCTAAAGGCGAACTTCCCAATGGCCCTGAATGAAGCCGATCATCGGCTGTTTATCGGTACTCGCAAACCTGCGCGCTTGGTAGCAATCGACACTGCCACTGGGAAAATAGTAGCGAACCTCCCCTGCGCTGGTGATATGGATGATTTGTACTACGACACGAGTCGGAAGCGCATTTATGTTCCTGGCGGCGAAGGATTCATCAGCGTGTTCCAGCAGAATGATAGTGACCACTTCGAGGCACTGGGGAAAATTCCCTCTGCGGTCGGTGCGCGCACCGGTCTCTGGTATGAAAAGCGGGACCGCCTCTACCTGGCTGTGCCTGGGCGTGCGAACCAAGGGGCTGCGTTGTGGGTATACGAAGCCCAGGATTGAAAGTCCTCTGGACTTACTCTAAGCTCTTTTAACGTATAGGCCGCCCTCCGGAGGGCAAGCAAGCGCACGCGAAAAGTGGGGACTTGTGATTCAAGACCGGGTGGAGTCGGGATGGCAACAACCTGAATTTCGACGCTTTGTTCTCTCTGCGTAAGGCATCGAGAGCTCGAGTCGTCCTCGTGCAACTAGGGCCGCGGTTTCTGATATCGCTTGATTCTTCTGGAAATGAGCAATCACTCTGGAGGAAGAGCAACGTTGCCGGGATGGCGGGGGCCCATCCCGACAAAAGGTTCTTCAATCATGCGCTCCCAAACGATGTTCCCGAGCGTACCGACGCCTCATTCAAAGCAGCTTGTTTGAGAAGATCAGCGTGAACCTCATAGCAATCCATTCTCCGCCCGGGTCCACCGTCAGGGAACCGGGAGAAGTTCGTCCGCCACTACCGTTTCTTTTTCGACGCGCATGCTCAGCTTCGTATCGCTGAGCGACTTCCACTCCGGGTTTTCCTTCAACGCAGCGCGCACCTGGGCCATGGTCCGTTCCCTAGCACCGAACGACAGAGTGTCCTTGTACTCGAGCACAAACAGAACCTTCCAGGGTCTCGACGTCGGGTATCGGTTCAGATAGATCCCGTAGTTTGCGAGAATGCCTGCCTGCATCCAGCCATCGATTTGGGGGATAACGTACGCATTCACGTACTTGACGTATTCCTCGACTGTATGGGGGTAGTAGTCGTAAGGAATGAGAAAGAAGACAGTCTTCCCGCGCGGCACTGGAGAATTTGACGATCCGTGCCAGACCAGGTCCATTGAATATGTGTTGACTGGGCTCGCGAGCGCTAGTCCTTCTTCGGTCAGGCCACCCGGAGCAATCGCTTCAATATCCCGCCATCGATCCACGTCGGCATAATCGTGGAGAGAGAGGACAGCCATGGCGTCCCAGGTCGCGTCGTCGTTAACGCGGTTATATAAAACGCGAAAGTCGTCCAAGACGCCGTCCTTCATCCACTTTTGAAAACGAGGCATACCTATCTTCAGCAGATACTGACGGAAAGCAGGCCGTTTCGCCGATGTGCATCGATATGTGATCACGAGTTTCTTTGGCCCTGTGTCTCTTTCTTTAGTTGCCGTCGCTTCCTGCGCCATCAATCCCAATGTGCCCGCCAACATCGCAAGGCTTGTGTACCAAAACTTGGTCCAGAGTTTCATCCTATCCCTCCAGTTCGTTGGACTGCTTGAACATCTAAGATATTGGGTTGCATCAAATGACTTCTCGGACTCGTTTTGGGCGTGATTATTGGGCCGCGCATGGTTTGGTCTGCCGATTCGTCTTCAGCTCCACGCGGACAACCTCAATCGGCTTATCTACTGCGTTTTCGCCCGCATGCTTGAAGGGCGCGCGAGTAGGCACAAACCGCACCGAGCCCGTCTCCTCCTGCTTACCTTCAGAAGTGGTGCCGTCAGGGTAGACAAAGTGCATCCTGCCGCCTCCTTTCAAGACTACGATTACAGCTGGATTGCCTTGGTGCTCGTGCATCGGCGACTTTTCGTACGGTGCGTAAGTGACGCGGACAATGCGAACGAGTTCATTTTCGAATTCAACCTTGTAGTTATTCGGTGCGGCGACCGTCGCATCCTGCGCTACGGCGGCACAGTAGGACAAGGTCAACAGAGCAACACCCTCTATCACAGTGAAAATACGCATCTCATGCCTCCCCGAATTCCTGCGGTCCAGCCCGGAGTGTACTTCAGTTGGCACTACCCGTGCCGGTCCTCAATGGAAATTAATCCTTATTTCACCTGTGTTGAAGCAGAGGCTTCCCGCGAATCCTCTCTTTGTTTTCGTAACTTCGTGAAACCGAGCGCCGGACGAGATACCGCGAATACAAGATCGCATGCAAGTTGCGGAACACGGCTGGGCGAGCCTAAACTTAAAAAAAATTAATTGTTTGTTCTTCTCTGGCGCGAGTAGGCTCTGCTTGGACTGCCTGGGAATTTAGGACTTCCCGCAATGCCCTGGATTGCTGGAGCAGTGGCATTGGAGGATAGTGGTCGGCGCGCGCTTTCGCGATTGGAGAGGACACAAATGCCCAAGAGAATTCTTGGTTGGATTATCTGCGTCGGAATGCTCATCGTGCCTTCCGCGCTTTCTCAGCAGATGCCAGTCCGGACATTTCGATACATCTCCGAGTGGAAGGTTGCCCGAAAAGACGCCGGAGCTTATGCAGTAGAAGTGGAGAAGACAGTACGGCCTGTTCTCCAGAAGATGATGCAGGACGGAACTGTATTTGACTACGGGACCTATATCACCATCATCAAGGAAGACGATGGCGTCACGAACGGGTATTGGTTCGAGATACCTAACCACGCAGCCCTGGAAAAGGTGCTGGCCGAGCTTGCCAAGGTGCCATCTAGCAATATTGGAAATTCAGCAACGAAGCAACACGACCTTCTCCTTCGTAATGAGCTCCGCCGAAGCAAAGCTTCCAGCGGGACAAACGGGTACCTATACTTCAACTCAACGCTAATCCAGCCGGGGAAGAAGGACCAATGGCGGGAGTGGTGGGACAAGTACCAGAAGCCTATGTACGATCAGTTTCTTGTCGATGGCTTGGTGAACATGTATGAAATTGATTCGGGCGAAATGCACACGATGGATCCCAACATTGTCTATCTTATTTACGTGTCTTCAACGGCTGACGCCCTCGATAAAATCAACAATGCCTTTATCAGCCGCGGGAAGAGTCTTTCAAGGGATGAAGCCCGGGAGATGGCTAATGGACTTGACGCCGTTGTCGTGGTCGGCTCACATCGCGACTACTTCGCGCGTGCGATGAGCTACGCCAACAAATGATCTGATGCCCGTAGTTCCTAGCGGCGAGCGCAAATGTCTCTCTTCGGCCAGAATTGCGGTTTGCTACTGTGCAGGCTCTCCCGCACGCCGAGGCGAAGACTCCGCATCGTGTTTCTCGCTTCTGCTTGTTGGGCGATCAGTGCCTTCGCACAGGATCCCAACGTCCTGCTGAAATCACTCCTTCCTTACCAGCCCGAGAAAAAGATCACCGGGACCATCCGGATCTGGGGCAACAAGCACATGCAGGGAATCGTGAAGCACTGGGAAGATGGTTTTAGCAAGTACCATCCTGACGTCCGTTTCGAAACAAACTTGCGGGGCACGGCGTCGGCAATCGGCGGCCTCTACACAGGCGCGGCGGACATAGCGCTGACGGGCCGCGATACCTGGCCTGTTGACATCGATGGTTTTGAAGAGACGTTTCAGTACAAGCCGTTTGCAATCGAAGTTTCTACCGGAAGCCGTGACGCCCGCGACCGAGATTTCGCCCTGGTGGTCTTTGTCCACAAGGACAATCCTTTGTCACATCTCACCCTTGCGCAGCTGGATGCCATTTTCGGCGGTGACTTTAGGCGCGGTTCCAAGGCAATCCGCACCTGGGGCGACTTGGGCCTCAAAGGTGAATGGGCCGACGAGCCGATTCACACCTATGGCTTCAGCCCCGCCAACCGGGAATTCGCACGGTTTTTCGAAGACGCCGTGATGGTCGGAAGCCGCAAGTGGAATTGTGATATGCAGGGGTTCAGCGACCTTCGCCAACCCGATGGGTCGCTGAGCGAGGCTGGCCAACAGATTGTGGATGCCGTTGCGAAGGACCGTTACGGCATCGCCTATTCGAGGCTGCTGTACAAAAATCCCCTGGCAAAACCACTGGCATTAGCGCCCGCGATGGCAAAGGATCTCTATGGCATCGAGTACTCAATTGAGATGTACAAGCATCCGGTGCGGAAGTTATCGGCTCCTCGGGATGACGGTCCTTACTACGCGCCCACGAAAGCGAACCTCATTCAGCGCACTTATCCGCTCACGGGCGCAGTCTCCATCTTCATCAACCGCGCTCCGGGCACGCCGATTGATCCCAAGATTAGAGAATACCTGCTGTATGTCCTGAGCAGGGAAGGACAGGAAGCTGTGATTCGGGACGGAGGCTATCTCCCGCTGAACGGGGTCGTCGCGATGGCGGAACGGAGAAAGCTGGAATGATACGCTGCCTTCTGGCCCTCGTGGCTCTCCTTGCCTTTACGTTCCAAACTGCCTTCGCGCAGGATCTGGATTCTCTTACTGGGCTCGACCCCTATCAGCCGCAACAGCCCGTGACCGGGACTATCCGGAGTCGCGGAAACAACTATACGATTGCCCTAATGAAGCTTTGGGAGGAAGGGTTCCTCAAACATCATCCCACCGTGCGTTTTGAGACCACACTGAATGGAAGCGAGACGGCCATCGCCGGGCTGTACAGCGGGATAGCCGACCTGGGCTTCTTGGGACGCGAGATTTATCAACCGGAAAACGAGGCCTTCGAGGAGTGGTTCGGGTATAAGCCCGTCGGAATCGAAGTGACCACAGGGAGCTACGACAACCCGCACAAGACCTTCGCCTTGATGATCTTTGTTCACAAGGACAATCCTCTCTCCCAGCTTACGATGGCACAGATCGTCGGCATCATTGGGTGCGAGCCTACACCGGGCGGCAAGGGACCCATGCGCACCTGGGGCCAACTCGGGCTCACCGGTGAGTGGGCGAGCCGACCGCTTGATGTTTACGGTTATGGCGCGGACAGCGGCTTTGGCCGCTTTTTCCGAATGTTGGTACTCAATGACAGTTACAGGTGGAACTCCGAGATGAAGGAGTTCTACAACGCGAAGGCCGCGGATGGATCAGACATCGACTCAGGCCAATTGATACTTGACGCCCTCGCCAAAGACCCCTACGGCATCGCCTATTCCAATGTCAGCTACATGAACGCCAACGTTAAAACTTTGGCTGTGGCGTCCAAGGACGGCGGGCCGTTCATGAAGCCTACCAAAGAGAATGTCTGGAAGCGGACCTACCCGATCACCCGGTTCACGACCGTCTTCATCAATCGGGCTCCCGGCAAGCCTGTTGAACCCAAGGTGAGGGAGTTCCTCCGCTACATCCTGAGCCGCGACGGACAGGAGACCGTGCTTCGCGAGGGTTCCTACCTGCCTCTAACTGCGGACGTAATTCGCGACCAGTTACGGAAGCTGGAGTAGCTCGTATGCGGCCTGTCGTTGGATCGAAGGCGGCAGTATCGACGTTGACTCCAATCTTTGCTCTGGCGACGAAGTGCCCATCGCGAGAATCGCAACGACCCAGCGCCAGGTTCCGGCCGCCGATGAAGACGCTGGCAGGCCGCTCACAGGAAGTGGTCGGCCATCAGTTGTCCACCCTAGACTAAACTAAGACTAGGGCCCACGCGAGCTGTTACATGAAGACAGTCTTTGATTCAGTGGGCCGAAGGGAAAGCACAACCCGGACATTCGGGAAGTCCAGTCACTCCTGAAAGGTACCTTCTGCTGGGTCAGCGCGGAACGATCCGCACCGCGATGAACCCATGCGGCTCATCGCGAATGTGCTCTGTCTTGATGTCGTGCAGAGTTTTCCAGGCCGGGTCCAGAAGCGAGCGAATCTTCGATTTGTTCGACACGCGGAGGTCGAACGCCGTCGCATCCGCGTACTCAGACAAGATGAGGTAGCTCCAATCAGTGGACTCATACCGGTTGAGGTACAGGCCGTAGCCGGCGAAAACTTTTTCACGCATGAAGGCATTCAACTGTGGCATGACGTAGCCCTGTATGAAGTCCTTGCCGGCGTCCAACGGTACCTTGAATCTGTAATACGAGACGTCGTATATCGCCTTCGCAGCGTCTCGGGACCCCATTCCGGATGCTGCCAGCGTTTCGCCCACATTGAGGTTTTCGGGGGAAGCAAGAGCCAGAATCTGCGTGGGCAGTCCCGCAGGCATTGTTCGCTCGATCTCCCTCCACTTGTCTGTGTCAGCATAGCGATCGAAGTCAATGCGAATCAGCATGTCCCACGGCACCGAGTTTAAGTGCACATACGATGAGAAGAGAATCATGTAGTCCTTGAAGACGCCCTCCGACTTCCACTTCTCGAACTGCGCAGCGCCAGCCGTGTCCATGTACTTCCGTAGGGCAGGGCGATTTTCAGGCAGGCTTCGATAGTTGTAGAAGAGGGAAAACTGCGCGTAGCGGGTCGCGCCTTGGTCCTTGTCCTGAGCTGAGGGGCTCGCGGTGAAGGTCAGGAGAAGCACAAGCACGACGAGTAAGGCGCGATGTCGCTTCTCCGGGCGGCTGTAAACCTCTGGCGTCTCACGGCTCCAAAGCGATTTTTCCATCACGACTCCCTCCCTTAACATGGCTGTTTTTCCCCTTGTGGGCCTGATTCCTCCGCTGCTATGCGTTCAGCGCCGAGTGAATCGTGCCGGATTCAACATCTACCAGACTGTTGCTGCGTGTCGCCGTAGTTCTCCAGGATCGCCTCGGGCGGCCGTTTGACGATCGAATTCGACTCGCTTCACGGGCCTCACATGGACGAAGTAGAGTCTGGGACTCGTCCTGCGGTTTTGCGAATGCTATTCCGGGCGATAGAAAGAGCTTGTCAGCCAAAGAAACAAACCGGATTTCACGCGTTTCCCGTGCGCTATTGCCGTACCCTCGAGCCGACCCAGGCAACTGTCCGCTATGGACCGAAAACCAGGATCGCGAAAGTACCTCGAACGATGGTTTTCTTCGGCCTTCCGCCGGTCTTCTCTGGCGGTAGGAACTTTACATCCCCTGATGGCACGAAAATCTGATGAGTCTTAAGGTCGAGCGCCATCGTTTTGGAACCGTCATGACTTTTTAGCACTTCCGCGACGCTGTACTTGTCGGGGGTGTCCTCGTGGATTATGGTCACGATTCCGTCTCCAGTTGAACTAAAAATGAAGCCAGTCGCTGGATCGAAGGCGGTAGTATCAACGTTGTCTCCAATTGTTGCATTAGTAACGAAATGCCCATCGCGAGAATCATAAACGCCCAGCATCAGGTTCCGGCAGCCAATGAAGAGGCGAAAATTCCGAGTGTCGATGTCCAGGCTGGTAGGCCGGTCACAGGGCGTGGTCGGCCAACGATGCTGCACTTGCATGGTTCGCGAATTGATTTGCAGTACAAGGTTTTTGTCTACGATGTCGAGGTAAACGTTACCCACACCATCGACAGCCGCAGCTTCAGGCTTGCCGCCTATGTCGATAGTACCTGCGACTTTAAAGGTACCTGCCTCGATCACAGTCGCGTCACCGCTGTCACCATTGAAGGAAAACACTCGCTTACTCGCCGGGTCGTACACAATCGCGTCCGGGTTTTTTCCAATCTTAATATCACCGATTTTCGCCAGGGTCTTGAGGTCGAATGCGACCACACTGTCCGTATGTCCCACACTGATAAATCCGCGCCCAAACTCGGGAGCCACCGCAACACCGTGTACTCCGCTGGTCTTAGGTATCTTCCCCACTACTTCTCCCGTGTCCACGTTTATGACGATTACATCGTTCAGGTGTGACACGTAGAGCCGCCGCCCTTCCTGGTCTATAGTCTGAAAATCCCAGGTGTCCTGGCTGCCGCTCGCCTTGATCGTCTTGATCAGGTGATAGCTGCTTGCCGCATCCGCCCTGAAGACGGCCAAATTGCAAACAAGTACAAATGCAACAACCTTCAGAACATGCCGCGTGGCCACGATACACCCCCCTCGCATATGTCATCGTCAAAAACTATTGACCCAGCACCAAAATACCGAAGCTATTCGCTGCTACTTTCTTGCGCAGTTTTCCGCCGGGCGTTTCGGGCGGCAGTTTGTTCACGTCGCCGTACGGTACAAACAGACGATGCGTCTTCAGATCCAACGCCATAGTCTGTGATCCTTTGTGGGTCTTCACCGTCTCCACTACCCGGAAAGAATCGGGGCCGTCCTCGTGAATGATGGTCACGATTCCATCCTCAGTAGAGCTGAAGATGAGCCCCGTCGCGGGATCGAAAGCGGTTGTATCCACGTTGTCTCCGATCGGAAGGTTAGTAACACTTTTTCCGGTATTCGAATCCATGACATAAAGTGTGAGGTTGCGGCAACCAATGAATAAACGGTGGGTCTGCTCATCCATTGCCAGGCTCGTCGGCCGGTCGCAGTCGGTCACCGGCCAGCGACTGTCGATCGCGAGTGTCCGCGCGTCGATGCGCGCCACGATGGCTTTGTCGACCAGGTTATTGAATACGTGGCCTTGTCCATCCGGCACGGCGAATTCCGGTTTGCCGTCAAGAGCTATTGTTCCTGCCACGCTGCCGTCGACGGCTCGAATAACGGTCGCATTACGACTCACGGTATTGAAGGAAAAGACTTGTTTGGATGAAGGGTCATACACGATCGAATCAGGCAAATCGCCCGCGGGAATATCGGCCAGTCGCTTGAGCGCATGCATATCGAACATCGTCACTGTCGCGCTGGTCCCGTTGCTGATGAAGCCATGATTTAACTCTGGCGCCAGAGCAATCCCGTGGGCCCCCTTGGTATCAGGTATTGTGGATATGAGCTCGCCCGTATCAACATTCAACACTTCCACCTGGGTTTCGTGGGCAAGGAAAAGCCTGCGTCCAGGTCCGTCGATCGTGCCAAAATCCCAGGTGCCTTCACCCGTGACGATGGGGATCTTCTTCAGGATGTGATAGCCGCTGGCAGCCGAAGCAAGGACGGCTAGGATCAGGCAGGAGACACCACAGAGAACAAATCGATTCAGATTACGAGATGACATAGCACTCTCCAGAACAGTGGCACTGCCGATCGAAGCTCGAAGTCCTCCGGGGCCGGTCCGATTACTGAGGTGCCCAGGCCCTTAGTTGCGGTCGGAGTTCTGCCAGTCGTTTTCGAATTCCTGAATAGTTCACCTGCATCACTCGAAGTTGTTCGATTCGCTTCACCGTTGAAGGAACCTCCACCCCTTGCGACAATGGTGTTTGCGCACAGGCCGAAAACGCGAGCTTCCGCTGGGTTTCGGCGGTAAGCAGGTAGTCTATTAGTTTTCGGGCCGTATCAGGGTGGTGTGCACCCCGAATAAGTGCCACCGCATTGGCTACCATGAAAGTCCCAAGACCTTCTGTTCCTTGATCCGGGTAACGAATTTCAATGCCGTTGTTCCTGCGTACGGCTTCGAGTCCATCATCAATGTCCACCAGGCTAAATTCGGCTTGCCCCGAGGCGACCAGAACGGCGCTATCGCCGTTGCCCGGCGATGTCTTCACGCCAAGACTCTTGACCTTATTTAGGAATTCCCAAGCCCGTTTTTCTCCCCAAGCATCGAATAGCGCCGTAAGGTTGAAGGCAGTCGTATTCAGCAAAGGGTTAGCCAGGACTGCCTTTCCCCTCCACCGCTCGTCCGCGTACGCGAGGATGGAATCCGGCTTCGGCTGCGCTTTTGAGTTGACCACCAGAACGCGCGCGCGCGCGGAAAACGCAGTCCAATGACCATCGTTGTCCTTGAACATGGCTGGGAGGGCTGAGGCATTGGGGGAAACATACGGCTCCGTAATGCCAAGCGCTTTCAACTGATCCGGATGAACAGGCTCATTCGCCCAGTAGACGTCTGCCTGTGGATTGTCCTTTTCGTCGATCAAGGATTTCATGACATGTTCGGCGGCTTCTTTGTCATACACCGCGACTACATGTATGTGGGTACCTCGCTCAAAATCCTTGAGGATCGGCTCCGCGCAAGGTTGATCCTCACTCGAGTACACCACTACGGTCGTGGGCGATCGTGCACAAGATAGACCGAGGGCTCCAGCAGTGAGCAGAACAATACAGAGAACCAGCGTCCCTCGTCGATGGATCATCGGATTCTGCTCCAAGAGGCTACCCAAGGCCCCGACCGTCGTGAGCGCTGCTGTGGCGTGTCTCAACAAGCTCGTCGTCTATAAACTCGTCCTCTATAAAACTGTTCTACGTAAAATGCTCATTAATTTTTATTTAAGTAGCAAACCTCGGTCTCCAATATCGAGTATTGTTGGATCCGGCAGCAGTATCTAGGATTCTGCGGTTCCACAGTGAGGGAAGCGGCAGGAAAATGACCCGTTGCTGGATCGCGCAGCTCGCCTGCATTGTCTTGGGCGTGCACGCTGTGAGCGCTTTCGGCCAGTCTCCCTGCTGCACGATTGCGGCTGGCCGTACGAGTTCCGTCATTCGGTTGGACGGCAGGCTCGATGAAACCGCCTGGCAAGGAGCACAGGTCTTTTCGCTCACTCAGCAGTCGCCCCGGCCTGGTCAAGAAACCCCCTATGTCACTGAAGTCCGAGTCCTAATCTCCGGCGATAGTCTCTATCTTGGCTTCAAATGCATTGACCCGCACCCTCAGAAAATCGCCGTCCATACACTGCAACGGGATGGCGATGTAAGTGGCGACGATACAATCAGCATCGTCCTGGACACCTATGGTGACCGGCGCACGGGATACTTCTTTCAGATCAATGCCGGTGGAGCGCTTGTGGATGGTCTGATTTCCGGCCCCCAAGGGGTCTCGCTGAATTGGGATGGCATTTGGGATGCTCGCACGGCACGCACCAAAGTCGGCTGGACAGCGGAGATCGTTATTCCCGCGAGAACTTTGAGCTTCACTCGTGGTTTGCACGCGTGGGGTCTCAATGTGCAGCGCTTCATCGCCCGCGACACGACCACGCTGCGGTGGTCTTCTCCTACTCTTGACTCCTTTCTGTACGACCTTAGCCGCGCAGGATCGCTCACCGACGTGGAAATCCTCCAGCAGGGGCATGGGTTCGAGGTGAGCCCGTATGTAAGTGGCCGCGTGAGCGACGATTTCACGACCCGCGACCGGGCCTGGCAGGGAGCTGTCGGTTCGGACTTTAGTTGGCGCATCGCGTCGCAAATGACCGCGGTCGTCACAGTGAACACGGACTTCGCTGAATCCGAGGTGGACACGCGACAGATCAACACTACGCGATTTCCGCTGCTCTTTCCGGAAAAGCGGGCTTTTTTTCTCGAAGGCTCAAATCAGTTCGCCTTCGGGCTCGGCCTCGATAAGACCGAGGTAGCTCGCTATGGTGTTGGCACAGCCTTTCTCCCCTTCTTCACACGTCGCATTGGTCTTCGCGACGGCAGACCCATACCCATTGATGCCGGCATCAAGCTCAGCGGCAGGGCGGGCAGGTGGAATCTAGGCGTGCTGGACGTGCAAACGCGCGATGTCAAAGGGGTGCAGGGCACCAATCTGTCGGGGACGCGACTGTCCTACGACTTCAACGAGAAACTGCGTATCGGAACTTTGATCACCCATGGCGATCCGGAGAATGTCCAGTCTAATACCCTGATAGGTTTTGACAGCGTTTGGCGGACGTCCACGTTTCAAGGCAACAAGAATCTTCTGGTAGGAGGATGGATGGCTGTGAACGCGGAAACGACTGCGTCTGGACGTCGGTCCGCTTGGGGCTTCGAGGCGGAATATCCAAACGACAAAGTGGATTGCGAGCTCGGATTGAACCAGTACGGCGAGGGCCTCTCCCCGGCTTTGGGATTCCTGCCGCGCCCGGGCACGCGTTGGTACCAGGGTGGGTGCGAATACCGGCAACGCCCATCGCAGGATGGACCTTTTGGTTGGATTCGCGTGGAGGCTCTCGAAGCCTATTACAACCGGATCAGCGATCTTGGAGGCCGGAACGAAACTTCGCGATACTTTTTTTCACCCATTAGCACCACTTTTACTTCGGGTGAGCATATGGAAGTCAACGTCGCGATCGACCGCGAGTTCCTGCCGAGTCCCTTTGCAATTGTTCCGGCTGTGAGTATCGCCCCCGGTCAGTATTCCTTTACACGCTGGCGATTCCAATTCCTGAGCAGCAAACACAGGCCGCTCCAAGTGGGCTCCACCACCTGGGCTGGCCCGTTCTACAGCGGTCGTCTGACGCAATGGGACAGTTACGTGCAGCTGAATACCATGAAGGGCAAGCTCCAGCTCGGAATCCTCGCAACAAATAACTTCGGCCGTCTGAAAGAAGGAAGCTTCGTCCAGCGCCTTTGGCAAAGCCAAATTGCACTCGCGTTGTCACCAAGACTCGTTTTCAGCAGTTTCGTTCAATATGACAATCAGTCCCAGAATGTCGGAATGAATAGTCGAGTGCGCTGGACGGTCAAGCCTGGCAGTGATCTCTTCATTGTCTGGAACCGTGGGTGGCAGCGCAACCTTGGGGAGCGTGACGACCTGAGCCTGATCCCGCAAAATGAGCTACTCGCGGTGAAATTCCGCTGGACCTTCCGTAAGTAGCTTGCCAGTGTCCTGGCAATGAGCCGCGCCGATAAAAACAAATGCAGATTCGGCTCACTTACTCGCGAACTCCCCCTTCTTGTTGATGTAGCCCCATTTGTCGCCCACCTTTACCGCGGCAACACCGAAAGGGAAATTGCGAGCGTCGTCGAATCGCGGTTCCACGACGTAATGACCTGATGTGTTGATGTACCCCATTTACTGTCTACTTTGACGGCCGTGATATCATTTTGAAAGGAATACACATCATCGAATTTGGGCTGAATTACGATTTGGCCATGCTGATCTATATAGCCGCGTTTGCCATGTAGATGAACCGGATACAAATTCTTGGCGGGTTCAGCTTGACCAACAAATGAAATAACAAAAATTCCCGATACCGCTGCCTTGACAATATGGCCGAGCACAGTGTCGAATTGCATTGCCTGCCTCCTAAACTTGAAGGTCCCGCGCGCAATTACATGCGAACTCCACTATGCTCAACCAATTTTTTGCATCGCTCTTCTCCATAGAATTTTCACGGAACTATGATCGACTCGATCTCATCTTGGTTGTCGAGCCACATTCCCCAGAACGAACTAGCAGCCGTGAAATTCCGCTGAACCTTCCGTAAGAAGCTTCCTGCTCCTGAAGTTCACCCAATCTCTTACTGGCAAACGTCCGTGGCAACGGTGTGCGTAGTCTCAGTATGGCTTGGGTACCTTAACGAAATTTAATTCGCTTTTTGAAGTACATGGAACTACGGTGGCCGGAACTTGGTGTTTGTGTCATTGCGAGGGTAATGCAATTTTCAGGCGCAAAAGCAATCATCGCCAGATGCCCTAATTTTAAGGCCATGGAGGGTTCCATGAGCGTCCGAACAATGCGGCTCATCGCGGCTTTTGCGGTTTTTCTTGGCTTTAGCTGCGGGCCGGAGCGGGTGGCAGCCCAGGTCGTCGGTGGGACCATACAGGGCACGATCACAGATAGCAGCGGGGCGAGTCTACCTGGCGCATACGTGAGTGTTAGAAACATTGAAACCGATGTCAGGAGAACTGCCACATCCAACGAAGATGGACGTTATCGGGTTCCGAACCTGATTCCCGGCAACTACGAGGTCACCGCCTCAGGATCGGGCTTCGCCAAAGTGGTGCAGAGTGGTATCACTCTTACTGTCGGGGCTGAACTGGAGATCGACCTGCAACTGCGGGTTGGGGACGTGAATGAAAGAATCGAGATTACGGCTGAGCAGCCGCAGGTGTCTACCGCGTCGTCCACCATAAGTGCAGTTGTGAACGGAACCACGATGCGTGAACTGCCGCTGAATGGTCGCGACTGGGCGTCGCTGGCTACGCTGGAACCTGGAGTTGCACCGGTCCGGACCCAGATTGGCCTTTCTACGGGCACCAACGATCGTACGATTCGCGGCATTGGATCGCAGCTGACCGTGGGGGGCAACAGGCCACAGCAGAATAACTACCGTCTGGATGGCATCAGCATCAACGACGCTTCAAATGGGGCGCCGGGTAACGTGCTAGGCGGCAATTTGGGAGTGGATGCGATCCAAGAATTCTCGGTACTCACCACCAATCCCTCAGCCGAGTATGGCCGTAGCGCAGGTGGGGTCATTAATGCGGTCACCCGGTCTGGCACGAATTCGTTCCACGGTTCTGGCTTCGAATTCCTCCGGAATAGCGCTTTGGATGCCCGTAACTTTTTCGATGGGCCCAGCGTCCCGCCCTTCAAGCGCAATCAATTTGGCGGCAGCGCAGGAGGGCCCATCCGTAGAGACCGCACCTTCATCTTTGGCGCCTACGAGGGCCTGCGCCAAAGCTTGGCCTTTACGCAAAACGATACGTTACCCTCGGCCGCTGCCCGCGCTGGGAATCTCTGCTCGATGCCATCCTCGCCGCCCACCTGCACTCCGACGACCGTCACAGTAGACGCAAAGGTTCAACCCTTCCTGGCTTTGTACCCCCTACCCAATCGCCCGCTATCTAGCCCCGGTGACTTGGGAACCTTCAGCTTTGTCACCTCACAGATTACGAATGAGGATTACTTCATTGGCCGGGCGGACCACAAACTGTCCGAAAAAGACACGCTTGCAGGCACCTATATGTTCGACAAGAGCCAGGGCGTCTCTCCTGACCAGTTCAATGCCGTCAATTTGGCTGCCCAGTCGCGCCGGCAGCTTGTGGCACTCGAAGAGAGCCACCCTTTTAGCCCCGCCCTGTTGAATTCCTTGCGCTTTGGTTTTAGCCGGGTAATTTCGGATGGTCCGAAGACGCTCGGCGCCATCAACCCGTTGGCCCAAGATCCCTCACTGGGTTTTTTGCCTGGACACAATGTCGGCAAAATACAGGTAGCAGGACTGACGCAGTTCCCGGGAGGCGTCGGCGCCACGGGAGAATACGATTTTCACTTCAATTCCTTTCAAGTTTATGACGACGCCTTTGTGACCAAGGGCACTCACTTTCTGAAGTTCGGCGTCGCCATCGAACGCATCCAAGCCAACCAGGAAGGCAGGGCAAATCCGAGCGGGTTCTATAGCTTCGGTTCGCTCTCCAATTTCTTGCAGAATAAGCCAGGCACGTTCACCTCGGGGATTCCAGGCCTGATCACTCCACGGGATTTGCGACAGATTATATTTGGTGTGTACGTGCAGGATGACTTCCACTTGCGTTCAAATTTGACACTCAATTTGGGCCTGCGTTACGAGATGGCTACTGTGCCGACAGAGATTCAGGACAAATTATCGAACCTCCGCAGCCTGATGGACGCCAAGCCAACGCTCGGTTCCCCTTATTTTTCAAACCCCACACTGCGCAACTTCGAGCCTCGCATCGGCTTTTCCTGGGATCCGTTTCGCAACGGCAAGACGGCGGTCCGCGGAGCGATAGGAATGTACGACGTTCTACCTCTTACGTACCAGTTTGAGACACTTACTATCTTACCGGCCCCGTTCTTTGCGCAAGGTAGAGTGTCGGGACTACAGACTGGAACCTTTCCGACAGGTGCGTTTCCGTTGTTGCAATCCAACCGTTTCCGGTATGCACACGTAGACCCCAATCCACCCCGCAACTACATCATCCAGTGGAACTTCAACGTCCAACGCGAACTGGCCCGCAACCTCACGGCACTGGTAGGCTATGTTGGCTCTCGGGGTGTACATCTGCCCTTCCGCGTGGAGGATGTCAATATGGTCCTTCCAGCCTCTTCGACTTCGCAAGGATACCTCTGGCCCTCGCCAGTGGGCAGTGGAACCGCGTTGAATCCGAATCTGGGTCAGATTAGTGCATTGTTCTGGAATAACAACTCGTATTATCACGCTCTACAGACACGGCTTTCGAAAAACATGAGTCACGGTCTGCAAATCGGGGGCTCTTACACCTGGTCTAAGAGCATTGACGACGGCTCCTCTACGCTCGCCGGCGACGCGTATGCGAATTCAATTGGGAGCCTGCCGTTCTTTGATTTAAGGTTAGGGCGCGGGCTGTCGGACTTTGATGTCCGACACAACGCGGTCATTTACTACACATGGGAGATCCCAACCTCGCCGAATCTCTCAGGTTTACCCCACACGATAGCAAGTGGCTGGCAGTTAGGGGGAATCTACGAAGCCAGTTCTGGATTTCCGTTTAGCGCTTTGGTTGGCGGGGATCCTCTAGGGGTGAACAACGGTACCGTGTTTGATTATCCCGATCGTGCCAGTGGACCGGGATGCTCATCCCTGGTCAACCCGGGGAACGCCCTTAATTACATCAAGCTGCAATGTTTTGCGTTTCCCAACCCAAGCAACCGGCTGGGAAATGCGGGGCGGAACATTCTGATAGGTCCGGGGCTTTCCAACTTTGATCTGTCGCTGTTCAAGAACAATCGTGTCCCAAGGATTTCGGAGCAATTCAACGTGCAATTCCGGATCGAACTTTTCAACGTTTTAAA
>Ga0137387_10000185_pt1 | contig 25116 bp, 22 predicted proteins | sample SagtaG_3_FD_104909 | JGI IMG/M metagenome (GOLD analysis project Ga0137387, IMG submission 104909) | Vadose zone soil microbial communities from Angelo Coast Range Reserve, California, USA - Sage2_R_115_16 metaG | ecosystem: Environmental > Terrestrial > Soil > Vadose zone > Saprolite | place...
GGCTACTTGCTCTTGCATATCTCCACTTACGAAGGTTCCGGAGCCAGGCACAACATGGCGTTCTAATTCGATGACTTCATCGATGGAGACAGGACGCAGGTATGTGCGCTGCCGCTCCATCACGTCAAGCGCATGACGGTAGAGGATGCGCATGAGCCAGGGACGAAACGGACTACCAATGTGGAAACGAGGTAAGCCACGCCAGGCGAGGAGGAATGCTCCCTGGGTGATCTCCTCAGCGAGGGCGCGGTGATGACAGAGTCGTAACGCTGTCGCCATAGCACCGGCATGGTGAGCCTCCCAGAGTTGTCGAAACGCATCCTGGTCACCCTGCCTGGCTTTTTCGATGAGATCATCCTCGCAGGTAAGCACTGAATGACTGCTCCTCCTCTCTTCTGTAGATGTATTACGGAGAAAGAGGGATCAAAGGTTCCCATTTTTATTGTCTTTTTGTAAGTGGCTTTTTCCTTTCGTGCCGCCTGCAGCTGCCAAAGGGGGAGGGATAGTAGGGATGTCCTTGACAAGACAAATCTATTTTGATATTATTCTAATTAGATATCCTTCAAATTAGTTTTATGTTGAAGTATGAGGAGGAATGTTATGTCTCAAGAGGAATTTCAGACGCTTTTACTGTTCTTCAAGGCACTTGCTGATGAGAACCGGCTCAAGATGATCGGTATCCTGGCAGAGCAAGAGTGCAGCGTGGAGGAGCTCGCGGCAATGCTTCACCTGAAGGCGCCCACGGTGTCACATCACCTGGCCAAGCTGAAGGAACTTGAGCTGGTAGAGATGCGTCCGGAAGGTAATACACATGTATACAGGCTCAATAGTGAGGCTTTGCGCAACTCAAGTAAGCAGCTTCTGACACCAGAAAAGATGGCTTCGCTGGTCGATGATGTTGAGGGTGACGCTTGGGAACGCAAGGTGCTGCGAGATTTCTTCGATGGTATGCAACTCAAGGAGATTCCGGCCAGTCGCAAAAAGCGAGCGGTGATCCTCAAGTGGTTTGCGCATCAATTTGCCGAAGGAGTCCTGTACAAAGAGTCTCAAGTGAACGAGACCGTCAAGCGTCATCACATTGACGCTGCTTTCTGGCGTCGAGAGCTAGTAGGAGCTAACCTCATGCAGCGAGAGAACGGATTCTACTGGCGTGTTCCCTTCAAGGATCTACCGGCCGATACTGAAAAGCGGTCGGTGATCCTCAGGGGTCTGGCAAACCAGTTCGAGTACAGGACGCTCTATCAGGAGGGCGAGGCGGATGAGTTGATTGCGCGCTATTATCCGAACGCTCCTTTGCTGCGACAGGAGTTACTGGATGCGGGGCTTATACAGGGCGAGAGTGGTCTCTATTGGCGCACGTTGTAAGGAATAAGATATGAACGTATCTAACAAGCAAGTTGGTCCTTCCATGGAAACCATGACCGTCGCCGAGCGATTACTGTCCGATTGTTTTGTGGGAGCAGTGAGACTTGGTGATGGTGAAGATCTAGGCGGCAGTAGCCGCTCAAAGGTTTATCGCTGTAGTGTGTTTAGCCACCCAGGTGGGATGCCAGAGAGCGTTATTGTGAAGCAATCCCAGTCCGTTGGCGACAAAGTATATAACCCCGATGCTCCAGACATTCCTGCCTGGACGCTCTTCAACGAATGGGCCAGCCTGGAGTTCTTGAGCCGGATTGCGGATGCAGGCGTTTCATTTGGGCCGCGCTTTTATGGTGGCGACCGGGCCAGTGGACTGATTGTCATGGAGGACCTGGGGACAGGCCAACGCCTTGATCATTTTCTGCTGAGTAGTGATCCGGCTAGAGCAGAAGAGGCCCTAGTCGACTTTGCAGCGATCCATGGCCGTATGCACGCTTTCACAGCAGGCAAGCGCGCGGAGTTCGAGAGCATACGCAAAGCACTGGGGCCGAGCGAACTGGTGAGTGGTTACGATAATTACAACTGGCTCACGCCGACGCTGCACGAGACGGCCGATTGGCTTGCTATTCCACTCACCCGCCAGGTCGATGTAGACTTGGCAATGTTGACAGCATCGATGAGGAATCCTGGACCTTTTCTGGTGTATACTCAAGGAGACTCCTGTCCTGATAATTGTCTCTTTGTGAATTCAAGGCTGCGGCTGCTGGATTTTGAAGGAGGTAGGTTCAGCCACGCGCTTAAGGAAGGGGTGTACGGCCGCATACATTTCCCGACATGCTGGTGTGTTTACCGTATGCCAGAGCATTTGACTCTGCGTATGGAGGAAGCGTATCGCGCCGAGCTCGTGAAGGGCTGTCCGGAGGCGGCAGATGATACATTGTTTTATCGTGCAGTTGTCGAGGCGTGTGTATTCTGGATGCTCGACTGGTATCACGAGTTTCCACTGCCTGCATTACTGGAAAAAGATCGCACCATTGTCACCTCGACGGTGCGGCAGCGCCTGCTGATGCGTTCCGATATCCTGGCAAAGACGGCCGAAGAGTTTGGACATATGGAGGCAATTGGAGCCATGGTGCGGGCTATAGCTGCGAAGCTGCGGGTTAGCTGGCCCGAGGCAGATCACATGCCCTACTATCCGGCATTCAGGTGATGATTTGTTGGGCAATAATGGCTGAAATCAATAGATAAGAGAGAACGGAAAGGGAGGGGCGCTTGCTCTACATCGGCTGCCCTATGTGGGGTTACAAGGAATGGGTGGGGGAATTTTTCCCGCCACGCACACCGCAGAGCGACTTTTTGCGGTTGTACAGCAGGAAGTTGACCACGGTTGAAGGAAATACGACATTTTACGCGATTCCTGCAGCTGCGACGGTAGCGCGCTGGCGGGCTGAGACCCCCGAGTCATTCCGTTTCTGTTTTAAGATCCCACGGTCTATCAGCCACACACCTGACCTGGGAAACCACCGGCAGGAGACGTTCTTTTTCATCGAACGTATGCGTGGATTGGGGGAACGTCTGGGAACGATGTTCTTACAGCTCCCTCCAGCATTCTCCTCTGTTCAAGTGACGCAATTACGCTCGTTTCTCGAGTTCTGGCCGGCAGATGTGCGGTTGGCGGTCGAGGTACGCCATGCAGATTTCTTTGAGGCAGAACACGCGGAGGCACTGAACAAGCTGCTTAGCGAGTACAAGGTGGCGCGGGTATTGATGGATACGCGACCCATTCGAGTTGGACCTGACGAGGAACAGCGAGTTCTGCGGGCACGCGAACGCAAACCTGATTTACCTCTCCAGGTAGCGATTACCACCGACCTTACTTTTGTACGCTACATCGGCAACCCCAATATGGATGTCAACAATCCATTCCTTGAGACATGGGCACGACAACTGGCGCAATGGCTGAAGCAAAAGGTGACTGCATATGTCTTCTGTCACTGCCCGTTTGAGATACATTCGCCTGTTATTTGCTTTGCCCTCTATGAACGTATCAGAGCGCTGGTTTCACTTCCCCCACTGCCATGGCAGTCTGAGCACCTCGATACGGGACCCGAGCAGGGGAGGCTATTTTAATACAGGAGTCAGGCGCGAAGCGGCATTGCCGGTTCAGCGACACGCGGCTGCGCCACATTGTCCCAGGTCTTCACGAGCTTTTCGTAAATCTCGACATACTCTTTGGCCATGACAGGAGCAGAGAAGTGCTCTTCGATGTGCATGCGCGTTACATTGCGATCAATTTCATCTATGCGGGGTATGCATGCTACCATCTCATCGAGATCATGCGCTAAAAAGCCTGTTTTACCGGATACAATGATCTCCGGAGCTGCTCCACGAGCGAAAGAGATGACAGGGCAGCCAAGGGCCATAGACTCGATCATCACTATACCAAATGGCTCCTCCCATTCAATCGGGTTGAGGAAGCCACGGGCGCGGCTGAGCAGGCTGATCTTCTCTTTCATGCTGACCGGGCCAACGTACCTGACCTGCTTACCATCAATGAGAGGTTCGATGACTTGATGATAGTAGCGTATCGATTCCTGGCTGTAGCGATCTATGGTACCAGCCAGCACTATCGGCACCTGCGCCCGTTTTGCGGCTTCGATGGCAAGGTGAACGCCTTTATCAGGAACAAAACGTCCTAACCACACAAAGAAGTCGCCCCGTTTTCTACCGGTAGGACGAAACTGTCCCATCGGCAAGCCGTGGGGAACCACGCCTACAAAATTGAGTTTGTGCGGTACTTCGGCACGGGCGCTTTCGCTGATGGCGATCATAGGCACGTAGGGCGCCCATTCCATATAAAGGTAATCTGCGTCACCAGTCCAAATATTGACGCGATCAAATGGGAAACGGCTATGTAACGTAGTTACATGAGGGGTGGCTAGTGAGGCGGTGAGAGGGAAGATATACAGATCTGAGCTGGAGGAAAGATGCGTATGGACAATATCGAACTCCTGAGCGTGTTCCAATGATTTGTATAGATGATAATAACTCTTGAGATGGGCAGGCCATGGCACCCCACTCTCAAGAAGTGACTTTGGGAAGAAGGAAACCAGCTTCGCCGATGTTCGGGCATCACCAGGAGCAAACAAGGTTACATCATGCCCCTGTGCCACCAGTGCTTCGACCAGGTTATAGATAACAACCTCTGTCCCACCATAGTTTTTGGGTGGGATAGATATCCACGGCGTAGCTATCTGCGCAATCTTCATTGTCTTGTTCCCCCCGACAGCTTATACGAACTAATACTATGATCGCTGACTATACGTTCTGCCAGGAAGATTGATTGACAGCATCCGTACCACCCCGCGATAACCACTCTTCCACATTCCTAGTTCATTTTGTATCTCTTAACGATATAATACGCCCGACTTTATTCCCCCGTCAAGTTTTTTCAGTTAAAAGACGTGTGATTACATATCCAGCTGTGGGAATTCGCGCTCTTCCATTTGTTCGAAGGCAAAGCGCAGTGAAGGTGGAACGGGGTAAGGACATTTTCCCTCCTGATAGTAACGGGCATATTGCCTCCCAACTGCGCAATATGCTATTATCAGCAAAAATCCAGTGGAGGGGAGAACCTTAGCGCTTATGCAATTCACCACGCAGACCCAGCAAGCTATCATCTGCCCGCAGTGCGATAACGTTGTACCGATTGACGCGGAGTTCTGTAATATTTGTGGCAAACGACTACGCCCCCCCTTAGCTAATACCCACACGGGAATGCCAATAGCATCATATCCTCCACCGGATTTTACCTCACAGATAGAGGATGCTGAAGATGATGACGAGTATATAGATGAAGATGAAGACGAGCCGGAACAAAATGGAAAGGGCATTGCGATTCCGGCGACACCAGCAGAGCTCCTATACCTCTTGCGCCAGCTGCAGGAGCAAGCAGTGCATATTGGGCGTTATTTCCCAGCTGACCTGGCTGGGAAAGCGCAAAAAATGACAGCCTGGAAAAAGCAGTTACAGCGTGCGCTTGCCAGCACTGAGCTTTTTGAACGGCCTCAACTACAGCAGATCACATCACAACAAGCTCTTAAATTGCGCTATTACCTGGCTGAGGCGACACGTGCGCTTGACTTTACACGCGAGTATACAGTTAAACTGGTTGGGCATGCGGGGGCCGGTAAAAGTACTCTTCTGGCTGCCCTGCTTGGTCAGGACATTTTCCCTCGCCTGGCCGGTGGAGCTGTGACTGGTGTGCGCACACGAGTCCGGTTGTGCAGCGAGCAAGAGCCAGAAGAGATGCACGTGCATTTTCTCACGCGCGGAGCCTTCGATGAGTTGCTGAAGCAGACACAGCACGCCATAAAAAATGCTTCCAGCCAGCACACACGCGATGCCTTGGCGGTCGAACTGAGTATTTTACTCAAGGCTTGCGAGGCCTTCGCCGATCAGTACCTCAAAGATGAACAGGCGCATGTCGAGATCATTCCTCGCGAACGCTGGAAGACGGAGAGCAGCCGTTATATCGAAGAGCCAGCACGCGACAGCCAGGAGCCTCGCCTGGTGCGCATCATTGATTACGTTGAGTATACCGTACACGCAGGAGTCAATGCACTGCTGCCGCCGGGGAGTGCACTGGTTGATCTGCCAGGGGGAGCTACTGGCCAGCTACGACACGATGTCATTTTGCGCGCTGAATTGAACTCAGTCGATGCCGTGATCCTGGTCATTGGGAACAACCGTTTTGGTGACGATGCCCGCACGCGGCGCATTGTTGAACTGACCAGACGCAAAGTTGTGCAAGCGCGTTCGCCCGAGGTGGCTGCATGCATGGTATTTCTCGTCGTAACACACTGGGACGAGGTCAACTCGGCAGCCAGCCTGGAGAAGGCCCTCGGCAGCCTGCGTCCCTTGCTGGGCGATCTTCCTACAAATTATAACAGCTACCACCATCACGGCCCCAACCGCAAGTTCTTCTTCTACCCACTACGCGCGCTCGACGCGCTTCTATCTACCCTCGGGATCGAGAAACACAAGCTCGATGCAGACCGCCAGCAAGAAGGCCGGGACTACGCAGGGCGCATCCTGAGCGTCTATCCCGACCTGTTGAACATTGACTCGACCCTGCCTACAACGATGGTCGCACAGGAATTCCAGCAGGTTACTCTCAAGCAGCACGAGGCTATGCGGCACTTGAGTGGTCTTCCGGAGTTGATCAATGACCTGCAAACCTTTCTGACGAGCAATCGTTACGAGGTGCAATTACGGCAGGCCGAAACACAGCTTACGATGGCCCTGCAATACCTGGAGGACCTGTGCTGGGAGAACCTGAATAACCTGGGCATCCATAGCTACGACTTACAAGAGCTTCAACACGAGGTGAACCTGCGCCAGGGAAGACGCAGTGCAATCCGTTTTGAGCAGTTGCAGTTGCGTATCAATGAAATGCGAGATGCATGGAATGACGCTCTGAAGGAGTTTGATGCGGCGGTCCACAGTGAGAACAGCGCATTCCATCAAGCATTGGAGACGGCCCATGACCGGGCGACACGGCGCGTCAAGATTCGCGTCATGCAGGGACACTTCGACTACTTTATCAAAGTGAATCAGCGCGGCAATGCGCAGGCGATGGAGCCTGGCAGCGGCTGGGCAGACATAGATGGTTGGAACCTCATCAAAGAACTGCGGTCAAACTTCAGCGCCGCCCTGGAACGTGAGTTGAATGAGCCTGCACGTGCCCTCGCCGATGCATTCCTCATTGCCATAGCGCACAAGGAAGAAGTCGATGGACCGCTAGATATTCATCGTGTAGCACTTGGCGAGTTTGGCGGCGAACTGGACGAGATTTCCCGAGTATATAACAAACTCAAGCGCGGCATTCGTGAGAAGGCACGTGATATCTGTCTATATGTGACAATGGGCGATCTATTAAACGAAGGGAAATACACGCCCGCAAAAGACGACCCTACCGTGGATGCCCTCTATAGCATTATCGCTCGACAAAGTAAGCCGGAAAACATTGTCCAGCAGGCCCGCATGGCAATGGGGCCGATTCTCGATGTTATCTGCGGGGGATTGGCCCAGAGTACTGAGCAGCGGATAGCCTACCTCTTCCGCTATGAACTAGACAAATTGGAGATGCGACAAGCCTATGAAAGCGATCGCCTCGACGCGCCTCCTTCGAGCCAACCCGGTATCTTTACGGATCTGAGCGGCCGCCTGCACAGTTTGCTAACAGAACGCATGTTGACTTCAGAATCGCTGCGGCGACAGCTCGATGCTCTCCAATCTCAACACGAAGCAGATATCGACCGCTGGGTTGAGATTATTTACGAGGTGGAAAAGCTCAAGACGATACACCGCCAGGAGAGTGCTGCTACTCCTGCCGCTCCGGCACGTTCGACGACGCGACGAACGGGGGGTTCGGCATCGAAGAAAGAGAAGCAGGTTGCAACGGATCAACCACAAAGTTGATTATGCGTCCTCGTTCAACGATCCACCGCAGGAGTCCCCCGCATGCATGGGGGGAATGCGGCGTTCCTTATTTCACACATTTTTGTATTTGACATTGGTGTGAATATCTGCTATGCTTGAGGTATGAAACAGCTGATCACGGCCAAACTGAAATTGCATACGACTCCTGACCAGTTTCAGGCTCTGCGCAAGACACAACTGGCGTACCGGGATGCCCTCAATGCCGTGAGTCGTTATGCGTACGAGCATGGCAAGATCAGCAATCAGCGTACCTTGCAGCGTGAGATGTATGACCAGATCCGTCTGCTCTATGGCTTGCCCGCCCAGATGGCCTGTAACGTGCCGCGTCAAGTCGGTGCTACCTACAAAGCCTTGTGGACCAAAGCCAAGCAGAATGCGGCTCATCGCAAGGCGGGCATCACCAGGAAACGCTACAAGGGCCTGGATAAGCCGCCTAAATATGTTTCACCCACGTTGACCTACAACTACCAGCACGACTACAGCTTGAAGCGTGATCACCAGGTGAGCATCCTAACGCTTGATGGGCGTGTGATTGTTTCCTATACTGGATATGACAAACATGTCGCTCTTCTCTCCCATGGAGCTGCCATCGGTGCGGCGAAGCTGTGGTATGACAAGCCACACCAGCACTTTTATCTGCTACTCTCCCTGGAACTTGAGGTAGCAGACCCAACCCCAGAAACCCACAAAGCCATCGTCGGTGTCGATGTGGGGCAGCGGTACCTAGCGGTGACGGCTACTCCATCAGGACAGACCGCTTTCTATGCGGGCAAAGCGGTACGCGCCAAAGCCGACCATTATGCTCGAATCCGCAAACGCTTGCAGCGCAAAGGCACTCGTTCCGCTACCCGACGCCTTGTGATCATCAGTGGACGAGAGAGACGGTTGAAGCTGCAGACGAACCATACCATCGCCAAGCACATTGTCCAGCGCCACCCACACAGCATCATCGGTCTTGAGAACTTGACAGACATTCGCGAACGAACCAAACGACGGCATGGCAAGCAAGCCACCAAGAAGCAAAGACGGGCGAACCAGCATGCCTCCAGGTGGGCTTTTGCTGAACTGCACAGCGTCATTGCTTACAAAGCCACGCTAGCAGGCTCTCTGGCAGTGAAGGTGGATGCCCACTATACCAGTCAGGCATGCCCCAGGTGTGGCTATGCAAGCAAAGCGAACCGCCCGAACAAGGGCCTCTTGTTTATCTGTCAGAGTTGCCACTATACCCTCCATGCTGATTTAGTGGGTGCTCGCAATGTGACCTTGCGAACGCTGCTCCTCCGGCAAGACTGGATGAGCACGGGCGTCTTGTCAGTACGCCCCGATGTAGCGAGTGATGAAGCCAAAGTCGCACACCGGCAACGGTATGCGGAGTTGCGGTGGAGCTTAGCTACAAGCCCCCAGCGTAACGCTGTGGGGTGACTGACGGGTAACGACTTTGAAAGGACGCTGCTCCAATTCGGCAACGCTAGCGGCGCGGATGAAGGATCGCCCGTTTGACTCGAAATGATCGGCGGCAGTGCCTGTGTGGATAGTCTGCATATGATATAGATTCCTTTCATGCGCTCTTGGAACTGTTTCTGGCCTATGACAAGCATATCTGATAGGCGGGTTTTAAAGCACTGTTCGAGAGGACAGAAAAATGAGGTAGATTCGGGGGACAGAAATCTGCCCTAAACAGACGCTCATCTTGAGGTGGGTTGAAGACGTTTAGGGCAGGGACCGCAAGGGTCAATGTTGCTAGCAGGATCTCCTAATGGCCGCCGCCTCGAGAGTAGCGACGGGCGATTTCATCCCAGTTGACTACGTTCCACCAGGCATTGAGATAGTCGGGACGACGATTCTGGTACTTGAGGTAGTAGGCGTGCTCCCAGACATCGTTACCCATGACCGGGTAGAGACCATCCATCAAAGGGCTGTCCTGGTTGGCTGTGGAGATCACCTGGAGCTTGCCGCTTTTGTCGAGAATCAGCCACGCCCAGCCTGAGCCGAAGCGTTTGACGCCTGCATCGTTGAATGCAGCCTTGAATGCATCGAATGAACCAAAGGTGCTCTGGATAGCGTTTGCCAGTGCTCCCGTCGGCACACCGCCACCATTGGGCTTCATGATCTGCCAGAACATGGTGTGGTTTGAATGACCGCCGCCATTATTGCGGACAGCAGTACGAATGTTCTCGGGGACTTCATTGATGCGGCGTACCACATCATCAACCGCGAGGGATGCGAACTCGTGGTTGCCAAGTGCATTGTTCAGGTTGGTCACATACGCGGCATGATGCTTGTCGTGATGGATCTGCATCGTCTGCGTATCGATGTGCGGCTCAAGCGCGTTGTAGTCGTAAGGCAATGGTGGAAGTTCGAATGCCATAAGACGTCTCTCCTTATTGTTTCCAAAAATACGAGGTGTGTACCTCTACATTGAGGCGACAGTTTCGCCCGCTGCACGCACTATGCACTGGGTGATGCTAAGAAGAGTACATACTCTGCAATTCAGTGCAAAACGTGCATACTTAAATTGTATCACTTTTGGGAAGATTTATGGATGCAGGAAGGTCAAGGAAGGCTATTGATACCCAAAAACAGAGGAGAGCGCCTGAGCGCTCTCCTTGTTGTACCCCCATACAAAATTTAAATGCTGAGTCACTATATGCTCCCCCCAGAGCATCCCCACGTGACTTTATCCCCTGCTATGTATGATAAAGCCTGGACAGTAAGATCAAGGTTGACGATGTGTTAAGATGTTATTGAGATTTATGTGAATGCAGCGATTCTGGTTGAGAAAAGAACACTTATTGAGAAAAGAACACTTATTCTCCATTTCTCTATTTCCCAATTAGAAAGAAAGGTCAGCAAGAATGTTTACTCCGATCACACAGCTACACTACCGGGGGAAAAGCGGGCGCGAGCATATCTGGGATGCAGGCAGAGGTGATACTTTGAATTGCATGCTTGCAGGTACTGTACTGGGTAGTGAGATAGTACGCATACGTGCCCTGCGGGTGGCCGTGTTTGGTGAAGCGCGCTATCAACTGGTCGATGGTGGAACGAGCACGCTGCCCTATCACTCCTGGATCGTCGCCAGGGGTGATGAACAGTGGCCGGAGGGTATGGGCGATACAGAAGTGCGCGAGGTACTGGAGCCGTACTTGCAAGGGTTTGCCTTTTCTGCCACTGCAATGCGCCTGGCACGCCCACTCGCGAGTGCAGAGCGTATCTACGGGATGGGGGAACATACCGGCAGCATGGATAAGCGTGGCCAGGCATATCCTATCTGGAATATCGATCCACCTCAGTATCACGGTCCACAGACAGTAAACATGTATGTGTCCATTCCCTTTTATCTCGGTTTTCATGTGGATGATGGACGCGCATCTGGTGTGCTGATCGATCATACAGGGCTGGTCGAGATGGACATGGGCAAGAGCAATGAGGCGGAAGCCAGCATGACCGTGCAGGGCGATACCCTTGTCGCCTATTTCTTTGCCGGTCCGACACCTGCCGCCGTGATGCGACAATACACTGATCTCACGGGACGCATGCCGCTGCCACCACGCTGGACGATAGGCTACCACCAGAGCCGCTGGAGCTATGACTCACAGCAGCAGGTACAACAACTTGCAAGCAAGCTGCGAGAGCGTAACCATCCCTGTGAGGCGATCTGGCTAGACATTGACTATATGAACGGTTTTCGTGATTTCACCTGGAATTCTGAGGCATTTTCTGATCCCAAACAGATGCTGGACGACCTGCACGTACAAGGCTTTCACCTGGTGACGATCATCAATCCCGGCACGAAAGTTGACGAGAACTACAGCGTGTACCGGCAGGGCATGGAGCACGATTATTTCTGTCGCCACCAGAGTGGCGAACTTTTCCAGGGCAATGTCTGGCCTGGGAGGTGCGTTTTCCCCGATTATTCGCGCACCGAGGTACGTACATGGTGGGGGAATCTCTATAAAGATTTGCTTGAACAAGGGGTGGATGGCATGTGGAATGATATGAATGAACCTGGATTGACGAATGTCCTATCAGGAAATGAGCCTCAGGTTCATGGCGTGACGATGAGCAGCGATGTGCTGAATCGCGCAGGTGATGACAAACCTACCGGACCTGATGGACCACCTACGCTCCACAAGTTCTTTCATAATGCATACGGCATGGAGATGGCGCGCGCTACGCACGATGGGCTTTTACGCCTGCGGCCCGACAGCCGTCCTTTTGTGCTGACTCGCTCCGGCACGGCGGGAGTGCAGCGCTACGCGGCCGTGTGGACCGGCGACAATAGCAGCGAGTGGGACCATATCTTGATGGCGATGCCCATGTGTCTCAATATCGGCATGAGCGGTGTCCCTTTTGTCGGCGTAGATATTGGAGGTTTCTGGAAGGCCAGCAACGGGGAACTCCTGACGCGTTTTACACAACTTGGCGCATTGCTGCCATTCTGCCGCAACCACAATGCCGTAGATAATCCTGACCAGGAACCATGGGCCTTCGGCGAGCCGTATGAAGACGCCTGTCGCAAGGCCATCGAGGTACGTTATCGCCTCATACCGTACCTGTATACGCTTTTCCACGAAGCAGCTACTACTGGAGCACCCATTATGCGCCCGCTCTACTATCACTATCGCCAGGATGAGCAGGCACATGACGTGGAGTCCGAGTTCCTGCTTGGCGACTCTTTACTGTCAGCCCCTATTTACGAACAGAGTGCGATTGGTCGCCGCGTCTACCTGCCAGAGGGAACATGGTTTGACTACTGGGATGGCACAGAATTTCCAGGTATGGGCTGGAGCGATATCGCTGCTCCGCTTGAACGCTGGCCGTTGTTCGTACGCGGCAATAGCATAGTTCCCAGTGGGCCGCTGATGCAGTATACAGGCCAACGCGCAACTGATCCGCTCACCATCACCTGCTTTATGGCAGAAGATGGCCTGGCGAGCTACACTTTGTACGAGGATGACGGGTCAACCATGGCGTATCGAAACGGCACGTCTGCCCAGACTTCCATCAACTGTCGCGTGAGTGGTGACCTGACCGAGGTAGAGATCGAGGAGCGTTTCGATGGCTACCATCCACAACGTGAGTGGTACGAGGTTATTGTGCAGGTGGGTGGGCGCACGTTGCAGCAACGGGTGAAGGCGGGTCAGGGGAAGGTAGTGGTAGATATCTGAGACGGTTGATACTGCCCTTGACAGGAGAAAAAAGAGCAGGTATACTTGGTCTATAAGTTGATTTATGTATCAATCAAAAAGCAGGTTAGCATGTCACCACGTACGGAAGAAGTCAATCAACGCATTCGCGATGAGCAGCGAGAGAAGATCCTGGCTGCCGCCAGCAAGGTCTTCGCCTATAAGGGGTTTGCTGCCACGAAGATGGCAGATATCGCTGCTGAGGCTGGAGTCAGCTATGGGTTGGCCTATCACTACTTCGCTAACAAGGAAACGATCTTCAGCGGGTTGGTCGAAAAGGCCATGAAAGGAGCCATTAGGGTCTTACAGAAGGCGCTGGAGGGGCCAGGTACTCCATGGGAGCGCATTCGTTGGATGGTAACACAGGAGCTGGAAGGGCTACAACACCAGCCTGAGTATGCCATGCTGGTGTTGCAGACGCTCACCACCGAATCGGCGCCAGAGGAGTTGAGAGAGATGATACAGAGGCTATCTGTGACGCACAAAAAGATGCTTTGCCAACTGATCGTTGAGGGGCAGGCGGCGGGACAGGTGGTACAAGATGATCCAGATCGGCTTGCCACCGTGTATAACGCCTGCATCACAGGGCTGGCGTTTGATATACTCTCCGAACACGAGCAGTATGTATCCAACTTTCCTGACGTAGATAGCGTGTTGCGTATTCTTAAAGCGTAACAGAGAACGCATATTGATAATTTATTCGAGGTATCGAGGAACGAAGGCGCGTTAAAGCGGCCTGTACGAAGGCTCGTGTCGCTTTGCTCGTTCCCATGTTAGAAAGTTAAATATATCACGGAGTTGATTTGGTAGACATACGTATGTACGTATGTCCGGGCATCCTGTTGCAAAAAGGAGAAAACGCATGCAAGAAACGCAAGTGAGCGAACAAACATCCAGGCGCAGCGGCAGGCTGAGTTACAAGTGGGTGGTGTTGATAGTAGCGGTCATCGGCACCTTTATGAGTGCCCTGGATCAGACGATTGTCAACATTGCCATTCCGCAGATTCAAAACGCCTTTGGGGCGGATATTCACCTGGTGCAGTGGGTTTTCACCGGTTACATCCTGACACAAGGAGTGGGCACGCCAACTACGGCCTTCTTCTCCGACACGTTGGGCCTCAAGCGTTTCTATATTGCCTGTATTGCGCTGTTTACCATCAGTTCCACGCTGTGCGGCCTCGCGTGGGGGCTGCCCATCCTTATCACGTTCCGCATCATACAGGGATTGAGCGAGGCGGGACTTGTGCCGATGTCGCTGGCCTTGATCTTCCGCGAGTTCCCGCGCAACCAGCGTGGTCTTGCTTCGGGCATCTTCGGGGTAACTGTGCTGCTTGCCCCGGCCATCGGGCCAACGCTGGGCGGCTATATCGTGAGCTCTCTTGGTTGGCGCTTCATTTTCTTTATCAACGTGCCAGTGGGTATTCTCGGCGTACTGCTCGCCTTCTTCACCCTGAGCTACGCCCCCGCTTCGATCTTGCAGGTTTCCTCTTCGTCGCAGTGGGCATGGCAGCGATTCTCTATGCGCTCTCCCAAGCTGGCACCGAGGGTTGGGGTTCGACGACAGTACTAGGGTTTCTCTGTGGCAGCCTGTTGGCGCTAGGCATCTTCGTAGCTATCGAGCTACATCTCACCTCGCGGGGCGGGCAGCCGCTGCTCGACCTGCGGTTGTTTAGCAATAGCGCGTTCAGTTCGGCGACGTTTGCGAGCATGCTGGTCTTCTTCGTCATGTTCGGCGGGCTGCTGCTAATACCCATCTACCTGCAAAATCTGCGTGGACTGAGCGCCTTCCAGGCGGGTCTGATCCTGCTGCCGCAGGCGCTGGTTTCGATGGTAGCGATGATCGCGGGAGGGCGCCTGGTGGACCTGATCGGGGCCAAAGCGGTGACGATTCCCGGCCTGTTGATTATCGGCTTCGCCAACTGGCAGCTCTCATTCATCACCCTTCACACGCCCTACTGGTGGCTGCAGGTGCTGCTCATGCTACGTGGGACGGCGCTTGGGTTGGCAATACAGCCTTTAGGAGTGGTTGCTATGTCAGAGATACGACAGGCACACCTACCCCTGGCCTCGGCCATGATGACGGTAGCTCGTTCCATTGCGAGTTCACTGGGTATCGCAGTCCTGACAACGCTGGTGCAGACACATAGCAAGGTGCATTACAGCCACCTGGCCGAGCAGGTGACAGCGACTTCACCGCTGGGCCACCTCCTGCCACGCATCTCGGCGTTCTTTATGGCGCACGGAGCCAGCGCCGAGGCTGCCAGAAGGGCGGCGCTGCAAGTGATTGCCGGGCTGGTGCAGAGGCAGGCGACAGTCCTGGCGATACAGGATGCCTTCTTCTTCGCGGCCATCTTCGTCGGCGCAGCGCTGATCGCCACTTTGCTTGTGCGCGAGAAACGCGAGTTGACACGCCGTTCGCACGGCATGGGTGCGCCTGCTGAGGGCGTGGAAGAAGAACTGTCAGCCAGTCCAGACAAGGCTGTGGAGGTGTTGTAATGGTTGCGCTACGCCATTTGCGCGAGCAGGCCAGCACGGTTGAACGGCGGCTAGATGCGCCGGCTGAGATGATTGATCGTAACATCATCCCGTAATAAGTTGATAGCTCACTAGTTTATCGCCTTTAATATTCACCAGCGCTGCTCGCAAACTTCCGTCGCTATACTCGCTGCCGGGATTGATGCAAGTGGTGTGGCCGAGCCTGGTCACGGCCCGCGATTCGTGAACATGACCATGGAGGGAGACGAGTGGCTGGTAGCGCTCGATCGCTGCACGTACGGCTTTGCTGCCAACGGGACCTGATATCACTTCCCCAGCGGACACGATTGGCTTCAGTGTCTCATCCAGCAGCGGAGCGATATCGAGGCCGGTAGCGTAGGGCGGCACGTGGATGTTGAAGATGGCGCGTTCGGGAGCACGTAACTGGCTGGCCATAGCATCGATAAATCTGCCCAGGTCTTCGTCTGGAATATCACGCGGCGCGTGCCACGGCGTGGTGTTGGCAAAGCCTGAGCTAACCATTTCATGCTCATCGTCGATCATGAGGACGCGCCCCTCCGGCATTTCGACGTAAGAGGCCTGCTTCAACACTTCGACGATCCCGGGCTCGTCATCGTTACCGGCATCAATCAAACAGCGTACGCAACTGCCACGCAGCCGCTCTCCGGCAATATCACACCAGCGCTGCACACTTTCCAGCATCAAGCGGCTGAAGAGTTGATCCACAAGTGCACGATCGACCTCCATCGCCGCCACTTCCTCCGGTGTTGTACGGAAGGGATAGGCTCCGGCATGGCGCACCTGGCGTTCAAAATCAACAACGGCCTGCTCGGACTCAAGTGTGGCAGCCTGGCCGAGGAAGGTCGCACGGTAGTTGTTGCCTCCCGTTAGGCGCACGATGGGCACAAGAGCCTTGCCCGTGATATCGCCACCGAGAATCAAGACATTTGCCTGGTAGAATTTAGCGGCGTTGATAAATTTGAGGAAACAGCGTTCCGATCCATGGATATCGGTAGCGAAGAAGATAGTGGTCTGCCGACTCACAGCGTCACACCTTTCTAGAACATGATGGCTCCGCCGGTCACGTTCACAGCCTGGCCAGTCATATAGGCCGCGCGGTCGCTCAGGAGAAACACCACGACGCGGGCCACATCTTCCGGTTCTTCCAGGCGCCCAAGCGGAATGGCCCGGAGATAATCTGCACGCACCTCCTCTGGCGTTATACCGCGCAGGTTCGATTCCCATACTACCTCGCGCTCTTGCATGGAGGTACGTACATAACCAGGACAGACCGCATTGACACGAATACCATTGGCAGCCGTTTCAAGGGCAAGCGCCTGCGTGAAGCCGATTACCGCGAACTTGGAGGCCGAGTAATGGGCCAGGAGCGGCGCGGCCTTCTTACCGGCCATGGAGGCGGTATTCACAATACTGCCGCCTTTATCCTGCCGCAGAAAGAGGCGCACCTCGGCCTGGCAGCAGAGAAAAATGCCCTTGGCGTTCACATCCATGTTGAAGTCCCAATCGGCCTCGGTCAGGTCGACTACCTTCCCCATGGAAGAGACGCCGGCATTGTTGACGGCCAGTTCGAGGCTGCCAAGGATGTCTACTACATCCCGGAGCCGTGCTAGCACAGCTGCCGCGTCGCGCACGTCAAGTTGCCCCGCGCCTATGAGCGCTTCTGGACGGCGAGCCCGGGCCTCGTTCGCGACTCGCTGCGCAGCTGCTACATCCAGGTCGGTAATATAAAGATCAGCTCCTTCGCGCACCATTTCAAGCGCGATGGCACGGCCAATACCCATGCCAGCTCCGGTAATAAACCCGCGCAGACCTGCTAACAGCATTACCAGTTCCTCTCTATCCTGTGTCATCAAGTTGACTCAGTTCGGGTAAGTAGGTTTGTAGGCGCGTGTAGAGATCGCGGTAGAGCGCAAAGCCTTTTTGATAGCGCTCTACATTTACCTTTTGCGGCTGGTAGAGCGATCCCTGAGAGATGAACCGTGTGACCTCGTGCCAATCGGCGAACATGCCTACACCCATTGCAGCTACAAAGGCAGCGCCCAGCGCTGAAGCTGCTTCACCTGCGACTACCTGCAGCGGCTGATCCACGACATCTGCGGCGATCTGCATCCAGAGTTTGCTGCGGCTTCCACCGTCAGCAGCACAGATGCGGCGAATGGGGCGCTTAGCTTCAGCAAGCAGCGCGAGATGATGCGCAAAGCCGTAGCAGACCGCTTCGAGAATGGCACGGTAGAGGTGCGCACGCGTATGATGCAGCATTACCCCGGCGAAGACACCCCGGGCCTCGGGGTCAAAGATGGGCGTTTTCTCGCCCAGGAAATAAGGCAGGGCGATGATGCCTCCTGCGCCTGGAGGGATCGCTTCAGCTTCGGAGTCCAGTGCCGCTAGAGGCATGCCACCAGCCAGTGTATTTTCGAACCACTTCACTAATGAACCACTGGTGGCCATGCAGCCACTGATGAGCGTGAGGCCCGGAATATCGTGATAATCAAAGTAAAAATGGGGATCGGGCTCAGGGTGACCGGCACAATAGAGAATGTCGCCAGCGCCACCAAATTTTAGCAGTACGTCGCCATCCTGCGTCAGCCCGGCAGCCAGGGCAGCTGCTATGTGATCGGCGCTCCCGGCCACGACCGGCGTATCTGCTCGCAGTCCGGTCTGCGCCGCGACCTCTTTGCTGACGCCGCCGACGATTGCGGTCGGTTGTCGTAGCGGCGGCAGGATGGCGGGGTCTATGCCAGTATGCCTCAGGTAGGGTATGTGCCACCGGTGCTGCCGGATATCATAGAGCCCGCTTTCAACTGCCCAATTTTCTTCCAATGAGTACTGGCCTGTCAGCCGGAAGACGATGAAATCGTAGGAGCCACACAGGTGAGCCGTACGCTCTACGACAGCTGGCTCGTGTCGCGCCAGCCAGCGCCAGCGCGGGTCAATATTCTGCTGGTTGGGCATGCCACCGGTGATGGTGAAAAACTCGCCCACATCGACATCAGCACGCAATTGCTTCACTTCGGCAGTCGAGCGTGCATCATTTTGTTGTATGCTTGCTCGAAGCGGTAGACCTGCTGCATCCAGCAAGACCATAGCTGGCACCATGCCCGAAACGCCAATAGCCGCGACCTGCCCGGCAGGGATAATCGTCAGCAATTCACGCACGGCCTCGATAGTGGTAGTCCACCAGCGCTCCGCGTCCTCCTCAGCCCAACCTGGATGAGGAGATAACAGTTCGTGAGGTTGCTCTGCCTGCGCAACAATGCCACGATCGCGTTCCAGGGCAACGGCTTTGAGGGCCGTTGTGCCAACATCGATACCAAGCACATAGCGAGCAGTCATGGCTTAATTCTCACTTTGCTCGCGCGCCGCACGCGCCTCGTCCATAAAACGTTGTACACGTTCGGGGTCCACGGGGTTCCAGGTATAGCCGTCACGTTTGAGGCCGGTGCCGACGATCACGCCATCGGCGACAGCCAGGGTCGCTCGCACCGTCTCGATGCGCACGCCTGTATTCGCCAGAACCGGCGTAGTGGGCACTGCCGACTTGGCCTCGCTGATGTGGCTGAGATCGGCTTCAGCGCCTGCCATGGGACCCGAGATGAGGATGGCGTCGGCAAGGGACGAAACAACAACGCTGCGCGCTAGGGCGCCAACGGAGCGCTGAGCAACGGGGCGCGCAAATTCCGGCTCGATGTTGAAGAAAAGGCTCACGTCGTTGGCGTCAAGGTGATGGCGATAATCCAGAGCAGCGGCAGCATCAGGCTGCCACAGCCCCATATCACTATCATAGACGCCGGTGAAGACTTCCCGCACGAAGCTGGCACGCACTGCCCTGGCTACGGCAAGAGCGGCCATGGGGTCCCAGAGCAGGTCTACACCATAGGGCAGCCGGATATGGGGGCGTAGTTCACCGATGGCTGCCGCCATAGCCGCAATTGGCGCGCGGTCAGTGTGCAGGGGATACGGCCGGTCGCCTTCATTGCAGAATAACAGCCCATCGACCCCACCTTCTTGCAAAATATCCAGGTCACGGCGCAGGGCAGCTACAACCGCCGCCATTCCGCCGTGGCTATCATAAAGCGGACGCCCGGGCAGAGGCAACAAGTGCATCATTGCGATTACCGGCTTGGGGCGGCCAAAGAGCTTTTCAAGAATAGAACAATCATCGCTATGGACATCGGACATGGAGTGTCTCTCCCCGCTAACTTGGATACCTTCCGCTTAACCGAGGGCATGCGGATAATCACCGTGATTATCCGCATGCCGAAGGGCTTACTCGGGCGGGATCTCCTGGAAAGCCGCCTTCAGGTGGATGCCCTGTCGTTCACGCACCAGACGTATTACCAGGTAGTATAGCGCTCCCAGGATCGGGACCGCAAAAGCTTCGATCATCGAGATGGGGGCAACCTGCCCAAAGGCCGTCGTCGCGAAAGTAACGTAGAGCACGAAGGCCCAACTGAGGAGCATCACAACACCGGCAATGGTGAGCCAGGGAACGCCCCCAATGCTAGCGCGAACCATAGACGGCGCCGAGTTGAAAAGGTCAGGACGAGTAAAGGGCATCACAATGGCCGCCAATGCAACGGCGATGAAGGCAACAGCCATCACCGCGATTACGTTGATGAGTAAGGCACTCAACCCTTGATAGATGTTCAGGTAGTTTAGCACCTCAATCCAGACCGCTACGACTACCGTCGCCACTACCGGTGTGTGCAGGCGATCATTCACTTCGGCCACACGTGCAGGAGCCAGGCGATCAAATGACCAGGCAAAGAGATTGCGGGTAGCGATCAGGAAGCCAGTGGGAGTCCACCAGAGCACCGAGAGCACAAAGCAAAACGCGACAAACACCTGTAAGAAGCTCGGCAACGCCAGGAATTTGACCAGCGCCGGGAGGTAGGGAGCGAAACCCAGTGGCGAATTCTGGGTATTGAAGCCGAGATAGACAATGGAGCCGAAATTCGCGAAGCCGTAGGTGTTGTAGACGAGGAACGTAGCCAGCACATAAAGCACAGCGCTAATCACTAGCGCTCCTATGATCGATGTAATGGCAGTCCTGCGCACATTTTTAATTTCGCCCGCGAAGTAGCCGGTCCATTGGAAGCCGGTGAACACCTGGAAGGCGTAAATGATAGCAAAGATCGTGCCAGCCCAGGCGATACCATTTCCCGTTGAATAACCAGCTTTAGCGGCCGCTGTTGTTACCTGGTTGAGGGTAATCCCACTATGGGCATTGAAATTGGCGACAAAGGCGTTGTGACTGGTGATCGCCAGGCCAATGAGCCAGATAGCCATGCCTATCCACACGATGCCGAACGTAACGACCATGTAGCGCGCCACGCGCCGCGTGCCCAATACCATCAGAGCGGCGAAGACAATCGTGAGCACGGTGGCAATGAGGAACTGAGTGAGCTGGTTGGGGCTCCATGAGAAACCCGCTACGAAGCCCAGGCCTGGGAGCAGCAGCGTCATCATGGTCGTGAAGTTGAACGAAACCCAGGTCGTAAAGACGAAGGTAAGCGCAAGATTCGTCAGGAAGCCGACTCCCGGCCCCAGAACACGGCTGACCCAGACATAATCTCCGCCAGAGCGCGGCATGGCGATGGTGAAGTAGAGATACACCAGGCCAAAGCAGAGCACCAGCGGGATGGAGAGTAAGAACGAAACCAGTACATTGGCACCAGGCCAGAAGGTTGGCGCAAACGAGAACACCTGGGTAATGCCGACGGGAATGAGCACAGCCGAAAAGACCAGGTTGAAGGCATCAAAGGGGGAAAGCTCGCGCACTAACCCCGTCGCGTTGCGCACAAAGAGCGAGGTAGAACCACTTACTGTAGACATTGGCCCCTCCTAAGACCAGAACGATAAAACATGATATCGCCAGGACGACACTAGAGGCACAGCGTTGATTCGCTTAAAGTTCCGAACTGCATCGCTACGATTACACACTACAACAAATGAGATAGAGATTTATCAGGCCGCATCGCCTCTCGCCAGTATTGCACGCTCTGCCGCAGATCGAGCAGCACCGAGGCATCACCGGCCTCAAATGGATGAATCGGCTCAAGGAACAGGTAGACGTCGACGTCATCTGGCCACTGTTTGATGGTCTCGAGGATGCTTTCTGCGCTGACGATACCCTGGCTGTTGTACTCTGGAGTAAAAGGCCAGTGGTGGTCGCCAGTGCGGTCGGTCTGCTGCAGGTGTATCAGTGGCGTATGCGGCCAGGGGTGAGCAAGCCATGCCAGGTAATCATCGCTGGCCGTCCCTGTATGCAGGGCACAGGGATGTCCCACGTCAAGGCAGAGCAGGATGGGAACGCCTCCACCGGCCAGAAGGCTGATGAGCGAGTACGCTTCCTCGATGCTATGCCCCCACTCCCGGGACACAGCCATATTCTCGAACATGAGGAATTGCAGCCCCTGCCGCGCGGCATAACGAGAGAGCGCCGCCAGCCGCTCACGCAATTCCTGGATAAGGGCTTGCTTGCGAAGGTCGTTTGTTGCATCTCGCACGCTCAATGCCCCGATATGGCCGCCGGTTCCAAGGGCGCCAAGATGGGCAGTAAAATCAATGGCGCGTTCATACCAGCGCATGGCGGCTTCCCGCATTGCCTCATCTGGATGCAGCAGCTGGCTCCAGGAGTACGCTGCCAGGCCGGTGAAGGTGCTGTGCAGGAAGATACCCCGGGCAGCAGCGTACGTGCGTACGGTATTGGCATAGCTGGCTGTCGCGACCTCGTCAAGCATCGGGTCCACCAGATCCAGGCTGAACTGGCAGCAGTTCAGGCCGAGTTCCTGTTCCACGATGGTCAGCCACTGCTCCGGTTCAGGCCAGCGCTTCACCGCAAAGCATGTATTGATGCCAAGGTGTAGATGCGGCATATTGCCAGTTCCTTCCAGTTAGAATTTGGCTTTGACCTGGTGGATTCCTAACCGCTGACCATCTGGTAGCCTTTGAGTTTGCCTTTATCGAGTGTTACCAGCACGCCGTGAAGGATACCTTCGCTATAATCGCTGCCAGGGTTAATGCAAACGGTACGCCCAATCTTGCACGAGGCATGGGCTTCATGAACGTGGCCGTGCAATCCCAGCAGTGGTTGGTAACGCTCAATTGCTGAACGCACCGCCGTCGAGCCGACGGGCTTGAAACGTGTCTGCCCCAGACTCGTCTGTACCTTCAGCGATGCATCCAGTTCCGGCGCATCGTCCAGACCACTTTGAAAAGGAGGCACATGAAAATTCATCACCAGCGCTTCCGGTCGCCTGACCCGAGCCATCAAGGCATCGATGCGCTTTCCCAGTTCGTCCTCGCTACACTCTCGCGGGGTGTGCCAGGGGGTCGGATTCGACCAGCCGCAACTGATCATCTCGTTGTCATCGTCGAGCTGCACGATAAGATGTTCAGGACGCGGACAACGCTTGCGCCGGACAGAGCCTCCAGGACGGAGGGCGGGTCATCATTTCCGCCCATGATGAAGCAGCGCACTCCTGTTCCAGCCAGGCGTTCGCCGGACAGGGTCAACCATGCCTGGAGCCGCTCTTGCATGAGCCGCTCGAAAAGAGGTTTGAGCTCACCTGAAGCGTGCAGTTGCTGGGGCTCACCCTGGCGGCAGCGATAGGGATAGAGGCCCTTATCACTCGCCCTCGACTCGAAAGCCTGCGCTTCTTGCTCCGTGGTGAGTCGAACCTGGCGCCCATGTTCTTCGGTTACGTAGACGCCAGGATCAACCTCTTCCAGGAAAACAATGGCTTTACCGAGGATGTCGCCGCCCATTACGAGCACGTTCGCCTGGTAAAATTTCGCTGCATTCAGAAATTTGCGGAAGCAGCGGTTGGACCCGTGAACATCGCTGGCGTAATAAATGCGTGTTGCAGCCATGATTTCATCCCTCTACGCCTACGTGTATACGCTGGCGCTGACCACCTACGAGTGAGATCTGCAAGCCACAAGCCCGCAACTGCTCCAGCATCTCTGCAGGCGCGGCGTCATCGGTGATCAGAGTGTATAGCATCTGCACTGGAGCCACAACCGCTGGTGCGCGGAAGCCCAGCTTGCTATGATCGGCAAGCACCATGATGTGACGCGAGCGTTCCATCATCAAACGATGCAATGCTGCAGACTCATAGTCCAACTCTGTCACTCCAACATGTGGATCGATTCCCGCGGCCCCCAGGACGCAGATATCAGCATAGAAGCGACCGATGGTTGCTTCTGCAATGGGACCCAACATGGTCAACTCGTCCGCGTGCAGCTTGCCACCGACGACAATCACGGAGATGTTACGCGAACATAAAAGGCTGGCATGGGAGAGCGAGGCAGTTATCACGAGCAGGCGCGGATGAGGAGGCAAGAACTGCGCGAACTGCTCCGTCGTCGTACCTTCTCCTAGAAAGAGTGTCTGACCGGGTTCTATCAGCCTGGCGGCACTTGCTCCTATGAGGCGTTTTTGCGAAGAGAACTGCAATGCCCGGCTATTGAAGCCCAGCTCCACGCTTTTTGTGACGTGTACGGTTGCTCCGCCGTAGGTCTGGCGTAAGAATCCATCCTGCTCGAGGCGTTTGATATCGCGCCGGATGGTCATTTCGGAGACGCCAAGCTCTTCCGCCAGCGCCTGGGTTTCAATCGACTGGTGCTCGGCAACTCGTTCCAGGATCAACCTGCGTCGCTCGCTTGCCAGCATTGCATGTTCTCCTACGGCGTTCCTGCCTTGCTCACAAGATCGAACACAATTGAACAATTTTTATCGACTAAATGGTGTTACATATTGTATACTTTAGTCAATAATCTCTTGCTTGTCAAGCCTGAGGACTGTCATCCACTCATAATTCTTCTAGCGGGCCTGTGGCCCGCTCTGAGAGAAGAGGAGTGTGGCGGGGACACCCCGCACCCCGGCAGGAGGCTTCGCCCCCTGCACTCCTATTTAGAGGATGGAGAGAGCGCGGATACTTGGCGCTCCGGCGGGGGACGGAGCCCTCTGCACTCCCATTTATGAGCGGATCTCAATGATGATACAGGCAAGGCTAGCGCACTTCTGCTTTCTCCAGGCGGCAGGCACCGAACTACTTGTTTTGACTGTACCAATGAAGGAGCACTACATGGAAACGTCAAGGCAGTCCTCATCGTTATTTGTGCGGCAATCATCTGGTCTTGTACGTGAAGCGTCAGCCTTCGACGCGATGATCTTCAACGCCGTCTTCTCGGCCCCGGTAGGGGCAACACTCGCGTTCGGCATATTCTACGCCCTTGGCACCTCTCCTGGCGCGGACATAGTGCTGGCGCTGCTGATCGCATTCGTTGTCAACATACCAGTACGGATATATACACAATATGAGCCTGTTCTCATGGTCACTGGTCCTATAACAAGGAGCAATCATGAAACAGTTTACCACAATCGAGAAACTTGACACAGCGATACTGTACCTCTTGGAGCTTGCCTCAAGCCTGTCAGTCCTCTTACTTGCCTTTGGCCTCATCGCCTCAATGGCAAACGTCCTGACAAAAGGCGGAGTGCTGACAGACAGCCTTATTATGCAACGCGTGTGGGCCTGGA
>Ga0137387_10000196_pt1 | contig 24322 bp, 28 predicted proteins | sample SagtaG_3_FD_104909 | JGI IMG/M metagenome (GOLD analysis project Ga0137387, IMG submission 104909) | Vadose zone soil microbial communities from Angelo Coast Range Reserve, California, USA - Sage2_R_115_16 metaG | ecosystem: Environmental > Terrestrial > Soil > Vadose zone > Saprolite | place...
CGGGCGGGTCAATCTGTCGCCAGAAGATGCGGTCGGGGTCGTGCCGGAGAAAGATGGAGGTCTGCGGCAATTCACCGCCCGGATGCGTCGCCCAGGCCCGTGCGCCACGCTTCGCCAGCAGCAGTTCAAACGTGCCGTTTGGCAGCACGCGAACGATTTTGATGGTCCTCGCCCAATTGGTGAGTTCTGACGAACCGATACCAGCATAAGCGTGATCGTAAATCGACCAGTCCTTTGTGTCGCGGGACAACTTTGGTTTTCCGGTGTGATGCGCCGCCTCAAGTAGAACACCCGTGTTCGCCAATACCGGATCAAGCTGGTCGTTTAAGAACCGGGTGCATTGGTCCTGTCTGCTTACGTCGATGCCAGCGAACCGGAGCAGCGGATCGACATAAACCATGTCCGCCTTCCAGAGCAGGATTTCCCGTTCGAGCCATTGACAGAACGCTCGTCCGGTTTTGCCCCGGCACCGGATAATCTTGACCCGCTCATGCAGAAGCGCGCGTTCTTCCTCAGTGAATTCCGCAGCCGTCCAGATGCCCTGCTGCGCTTCGGCGCAATCACCAATATCGTTTTCGGCTTGGACGATGAGGGATCGTAATGGACGCAAGGCCATTATACCGCAAAACGGTTTCTGTAGGGCGAACAGAAAACATTGCTGTTCTCCCAGCGTGCTTTTACCGATTCCAGACTGGCCGATTATCCAACCCCCGAAAGACCGGCATTGGTAGCGAGTAATCTTGTCATCGTGCCATCCGACCAGCGCGTTCGGATCGGTCGCCACGTCGTACTTCGACAGTTGATTCATCGTCCAGTGCTCCTGGATGCCGCCCGATCCGAGCCGGTTCACCGCCGTCAAAAGCCGGGTCTGTGCCCGCGAAACGAACGGCTGAATGTCGGCCTCGTGGGTGTAAAGCTCCGCGACCGTTTCCGTGCAGGCATTGATGAGCCGTCGCAACAGAAACTTCTCGTGAACAATTTCCAGGTAGTACGCGAGGTTCGCTGCGGTCGGAGTTTTGTCGGGGAGCAACGAGAGGTACGGCAATCCTCCGACCGCGTTCAACTTGTCCCGGTTGCTGAGTTCCTGATGGATCGTTATGGCATCAATCGGCGTTCCTTTATCGTGCATGTCCACGATGGTCTGAAAGAGCGTGCGGTGTTTGAGATCGTAGAACGGCTCGCCTTCCCGACCCAATCGGTTCTCCGTGGTTTCAATGCAGCCGTTCGGCGAAAGCAGGATACACCCCAAGACGCCCTGCTCGGCCTCCATGCTGTGAGGCGGCAGGCGATCAATGCTGATCTGCGCCGCCGAGGGTTTCAATGCCGTTCTACGAGATTAGTGAACGAACTGTAGTAATAATAGTGAACCGTGCCGTTGGTCGGAACGAGCGTTTGCTGTCGAGCCTCCAACACCGCTATACGAGATTCAAGCCCGTTAAACACTCTCTTGATGGCGTGGCCGGTCCACCAGCCCAATCCGAAGCCAACGAAAGCAACAATAATCCAAATAAGTTTCTCCATAAAATCACTTCCCATTCAACCCCGCAAAGAACTTGGTCGCTTCGCCGCGCGTCGCCTCGAACGGTCCGCGCAATCCGTCCGGCGACCGCCAGCCGTGCTGTGACATGACGTACCGCTGTTTCGACGAGGCCGGTTCCGTCTCGCGTTGCTTGAAATACAAGTCGAGAATCTGGCTGGCCTGTCCTTTGCCGCGCACACTGGCCGGATCGACCCCGGCCTTTTCGACCCATTCAACCTGCTTGGGCGTCATCTTGTCCGAGTGCCACTTCATCGTCGGTGAAAACTCCGCGATGTATAGCGCGTGATGCTGCAACGCGAACTGTTCGGCGCTGATGAAGCGGGCGCTGCGCTTGGCCATCTCCGCAAGTTCATCGGCGAGCTTCTGTTCCCGTTCCGACCGCGCTGACGACTGCAATTCGAGCAGGTCCATCTGGTCGCCGCCGCCTGCCTCGGCAAGCTCCATCATCTGCTCGGCTTCTTCCTCGCTGTCCGCAATCAGACTCGCCGGATGGACGATGGAGTGACGTTCGTGGAGCCATAAAAAGTCCAGAATCAATAGATTCTCTTTGCCCGGTGCGATCCGTGTGCCGCGTCCGACCGCTTGGGCGAACAGCGGACGGCTCCGTGTCGGTCGCAACATGACGACGCACGCGATGTCGGGCTGATCGTACCCTTCCAGCAGCAGCATCGCGTTTGACAGCAGTTGGAAATCTCCGCGATTGAACGCTGCCAGCTTTTCCTTCCGATCCTCTGATTCCCCGTCGATATGCTCGGCAACCAAACCCGCATCCTTGCAATGCTCAACGAACTTCTTCGACGTGGCGATCAGCGGCAGAAAACAAAGCGTCTTGCGATTCCCGACTTTCGCCTTGATCGAAATGGCAATCTCCTTGAGATACGGTTCAAGGGCGTGGCCTAGTTCGCCCGCGTCAAAATCCCCTGCCGTCTGACTCACTGCGTTGAGGTCAATCGTGATCGGCAAGCTCTGGATCGTGATGGGGCACAGATACCCGTCCTTAATCAAGTCGATCAAACCGATTTCGTACGCGATGTTCTCGAAGTACTGGCCCAAATTGCGCTTGTCGCCACGGTCGGGTGTTGCCGTCACGCCCAGCACGTCGGCGGTCGGGTCAAAATGGTTGAGGACTTTCAGGTACGAATCGGCGAGGACGTGGTGCGCTTCATCCACGACGACTTGACCGAAGTGATCGGATGGCCACTTGTCGAGCCGCCGAATCATGGTCTGCACCGAAGCGACTACGATTGGATCGCGGAGCGTTGCGGAAAACTCGGCCTTTTCCTTGCCAGCAAAAACACCCGTTGCAGCGTGCAGCTTCTCGATGGCCTGCTGAATCAATTCTTCGCGGTGCGCGAGGATCAGGGTCCGCTCGCCCATTCGCGTATAGAACCGGCGCTGGGCGAGATGCGCGAATGATATGGTTTTCCCACCACCAGTTGGGAAAACGAGTAATTGCTTGCGAAACTCTTTCCAGCCGCGTTCGACCGCTTCGACCGATTGAAGTTGGTAAGGACGGAGTTGCATCGTTTCCTTAAAAGTAGAACTGTCCCCGCCCCCGCTCGCACGGCAGCAGGCCGGTGTCTTTGCGACACGATGACGCCGTTTTCGTTGACGAGGACAGTTCTAGTTTTGACTGCATGTTGCGAGCGGACAGACGCGATTAAAGCAATCCTCGAAAAAAGAGCAAGAAAAATCTTGCCTCGCCGGAACATTTCGGTATGCTCCGCAGCACATGCAGCCATCCGTACTCGCAGCGGACCTTCGCGTGCTCACCGAAGCATGGCGACTCAAAGCCGGACGCATCGAGTTGCTTTACGGGGTGCTTCCTAAAACCTCAGAAGCACTCAAAGCCGCGTTCGAGACGTGCGCTGAGGAAATCGAGGAACTGGTCAAGGCGGCTGAGGCAAAGAAACCGTGAAAGGCGAACCGAAAGTCATGCTCTGGTCGGCGCGATGGCAGGGGCGCAAGCGCAAGGGATCGCTGCGCTGGTGGGCGAAGCTGACGGCCATACCGCATTTGCGGATCAAACACTTCGTCAAGGTCGGACGGAAAGAAGGAATGACTCCCGATGAAGCGTTGACCTTCGCGCTCTGGAAAGCAAGGCAATGACTAACAACCCAGACTTCCAAATGATCGTCCGCATGGTGGAGAACAAGCCATGCGGTTCGGTGCATCTAAGCCGAGAACGTCAGTTATTCCCGATCTGTGGATTTCCGCACCCGTGGCCCGATGACAAAAACCTACCCGGCATCTGGCAGGTCGATTTCGTCGGTCCGGTGACGTGCGAACGGTGCAAACACATCGCGGCGATCAGACCGGAACTCTTGACGCCGCCGTTGCCGGGATTGGAGAGAAAATAAAATCAACGGCGCGCGGGGGAAGGCCCCGAAAGGCAAGCTTGGCCTGTCCGCGTTAGGCGATTACCAGACGTTCGGTTGGAGCAAACTCTTTTCTCATACAACCGCGTTGCGTCGCTTCGCCGCTGAAAGTGAATTGGCCAAGTGATTCATGCCCGATTCAGACGCCGGTTGTACACCGGAGAGGCGGGAGCGTAAGATTCCCCTACGCAACACAGCTTGGCCAAATTGAATGGGCAACGTGAAAATATCGGTGGACGGATCACCTGGCGGCGCGGACCGTCCCATCTGCCGCCTGAGAACTTCCACGGTGCCCAAATTAAAGTGCAGGACCGCCACACTCGGACGGTCCCGCGTCTCAGCGACGATGCGCTGAGAGAGGCAGACCAGCCGACTAAAATTATGCTGGCGCGGGCGGTTGGTCGATTGCCGCGACTGCTGCTATGTTGCTGACGGCCCCTGAGTTCAACGTGTCCATTCGAGATTTAAGCGCGCTCAGGTCTGCTGCCGTAGCTGCGGCAGGCTGTCCTGCCCGTGAAGCCAGATCGCCGATTGCCTTCGTCAAAGCCGCGTCATTCCCTTCCAGCGTCGCCAGTGATGCCTGGGTTTCTGCTAGTGTTGCCATAATCTTTTCGTTCTGTTCAACCAGATGTTTCAGCACCGTCAATATCGTGTGCGCGTCCCGCGATTCCACTTCGACGATTTCATCGAGCAACACGATGGTCAATGCCATTGACTTTAATCTTGACGACGCGATGGCGAAAATGCAAGGTCTTTCTGTGATCGAAGCCCTGTCAATCTTTGTGTGCTCAGTCTTTATCGCGACGAAGCTCGCCGAATGGATAGAAAGGATTCAGGCGAAAGAGAAGAACCGGCCCAAGGAATGACAATCTGGTGGCGTTTCCTGTACCGGCCCGTGATGAAGTTCACCCATCGCTTCCACTGGCATTACGCGCCGCCGATTTATCCAGACGGTGACACAGTTCTGTGGTGCAAATGGTGCGGTCTGCGGCAAACTGTGAAACGACGCGGCGACAAGGAAACATCGGCAGCATGACAATCTCCGAATTGGACTACCAGCGAATGCTGGCGCGCACTGAGCTTGAACGCGACAAAATCTGCGGTCGTGACAAAATCGCGCAGGCCACACCCTGCGAACTGGAAGGTCCGCTCCACGACGATATTCTCGCGGAGTGCCGCCGTCGCGGGTGGATCGCCATTCACTCGCGGATGGATGTTCCCGCGACGGTTAAGTTCGGAACTCTCGACTTCATCATCTTCGCCGGATACCCACGGTTGTATATTGTCGAAGCGAAACGGGGCAACGAAAAACCATCAGCAAAACAGCGCGCCATGATCGCGTGGTTTCGGAAGCTCGGCTGGGATGTTGACGTAGTGCGGAGCTTCAAGCATTTTCTAACGCGCATCGCGGCTGAAGCGCCCGCTATTGCGACCGCACCTTGACGCGGTAAAACGCCGTCTCGCTCGCGGAGACCGTCGGGAAATCCAGCATCGCTACATCTCTCCAAGTATCCACCACGTTCGGCGAAGTCTGCAAGATGGCGCTGAGTTTTATGGTGACGTTGGTGGGACTGTTCGGAATGAACGGCGTGCTGGCCGGACTGCTCCGTAGGCTCTCGATGCCGGTGCTGTTCGTCGCGGTCACGGAGTAGGTGTGGACGCCGCCGCCCACGTTCGGCACCACGGCGTTCGTCGTCGAAAGGCTCGCCACTTTCGCCCAATTCGTCCCCGCCTGTTCATAGACGATCCAGCCGGTGGCGTTGTCGATGGGCGGGTCCCAGGAAACCGTGACCGTCGCCGCCAACGCGCTGAAACAGCAAAAGACAAGGGCGGCTAGGGCTTTGAGAGCGTTCATCGGGCGGGGGCCGGAACCGCCGCCAGCGCGTTCGTTCCGGGATTGCTCCGGTGGAAGTCGGTGGTGCCCGTCCACGGATTGACGTTGTGAAAGTCAATTGTCGCGTTGTCATGGGACAACGCGGTGACGGTCGAGGCCAGGCCCATGCAGCCGCCCAGCAACGGGGCGACTAGGATGAGCGGCAGCAAACGAAACACTTTGTTCATCGGTCCAGCGTGTGCGGACGGGGCGGGTTTGTCAAGTTTCATGGTTTTCGCATTCGTTCCTCCAAAAGCACCGTTACCCGTTCCATCGACCGGGCCAGCGCCGCTTGCGCTTCCGCCAAGGCTTTAGTTGCCGCCGCGTTGTCAATCAGGCCGCGTTCCAAATACGGCATTTTGGTTTCGAGCACCACCATCCGGTTATTGAAATAAATCAGGCACGCAACCACGCTCCCGATGACCGAGATGGCCGAGATGATGTTTCCCATCGTCATCGTGTTTTGGAATTGGAACTGTTCTCTCATATCAACTGAATTGTAGCTGGTTGAAGGGAACGGCGCCTCCGGCATTGTATAACCGGGTCACTTCGGCGGCGGAGAGCGGACGGCTCCATAGGCCCACTTCGTCGATAAGCCCGTCCATAAGTGTTGCTGGAATATTCTGTTCGTCTCCTCCAATAGTGATTCGACCAGAGTTAGAATTGGGAGGCAAGGTCAGTAGAACCGAAGTATCCAGCACCCCGTTGACGTAAAGAGAGGCCGTGCGATCTAGCTGCACTGTGCCGGTAAGCATGAAAAACGTATTGGCGGGCAACGGCGTAACACCATTTATGGTTGTCAAGATTCCATTAGTTTTAGTAATCCCAAACTGAGCGTTTCCAGAATTCAATACTAGAAGTGAAAACTCTCTATTCGTCCCTCCTCCAGCATTAGATTTTAAAACAACAGTATAGTTATTTGTAAGATTAACTGGTTTTACCCACGCGTTCACCGTGTATCCATTCGGATTACTTGCCGGCAGCGATTCATTCCGAAGGTATTGACTATTGGCTGCAACCAACGTAACGGCGCTGTCGATAATGCCAGGACCATTTTCGGGAAGGGGTGCGCCGTTGGGAGCAAGATCAAATCCGTTAACCGAATCCAATCGTAGGCCAGAGGCTGCGCCCAATTGCCAATAAGCCAGCAGTCCGCTGCTCAACGGCACTCCAAAGAACTTCTTGGCGATTTCGCAAAGCAACGCCAGTTCCACAAGTTGAAGCTGGCCGGCTGGCAGACACGAGAAGCAGCCGACCGTGCTCAAGAGCGTGGCGCAGTTGATCGCGTACTCGTACGCCCCGGCACTGCGCCGGTTGTCGTAGATCGTGCCGCTATAGTCAGCCATCACTCCGAGATTCACGCCGGGGATGTTTACGAGCGGTGTGCCAGGCCGTTCGTTGGCGTCCAGCAGCGGATCAATGTTGAGCGAGCCGCTGTCGAATCCGGCCAACTGCCACTGGCCGAACGTGCGGTCGGAACCGTTGTAGTTCAAGGCGACCCAATCCGAGGGGCCGAGCAGGTAAATGTTATTTGCGAAAACCAGCGTGTCGCTGGCCAGAAAGCCGCTGTGCAAAGCGGTGTCGATGGCATCCCTGGTGATGAAGATGTTGTTGGTGAACGTCCAGGTCGCCGCGCCCGAACGAAACCAATAGGCGTTCTTGCCGCTCGTCGGATTGCCCCGCAGGTCGATGGTGCAATTCTTCACGCTGAACGTGCCGCGCACTTGAAAACCGCCCCAGGTGTTGACCGGCAGGAACACCGGCACGAAGATCGAGTTGGTGATTTGCACGTTGCCGGCGGCGTTGGGCACGCAACTGTCGTAAGTGAATCGGCACCGTGATACCGTGGCTTGGTCGAGCGTCGCCCCGCCGAGCGTGCAATTGGTGATGGTAATGCCGCTGCCCACGGCATTGTTGTTCTGACTCATTCGGTTGAGTCCGAAGTTGCACCCGATCACGTACAGATTGTCCCATTGCACGCCGGCTCCGGCGTTGTTCACCAGCGGGACGTTCATCCCATAATTCACCGTGCCGCTGGCGGCCCCGACCAGGCCCTGATTGTTGATGACGGTGCATTGGCTCAAATAAGCGGTCAAGGCGCTCAAGCTTGCGCCGCCGGCATCGGTGCGAACGGCCAGCACGGTTTGGCCGCCGGGAAGCACGTACGGCTGGCATTGTTCGGCCTGGGTAAGTTCGATGAACGCGCCTCGGTTGCTGACGCCGTTGGCGACATCCAACATCCGGTTGCCGCCGTAGTACAGGTAGCAGCCGCTCACCTTGTTGTTGCTCGCCGCGACCTTGATGCAGGAATGCCGCGCGCCGGCGGGAAAACCGTTGAAAGTCGGGTCAACGATGGCGGTGCCGCCAATCTTCAAGTTGCTCAACATGCAATCATTGCCCTGCACGTCAATCAGGCTGTTGGCGTTGGCTCCGAGCCGGACCGAGCGCACAAAGGTCTTGCCGTCCAGGCCCGCCGCCGTATTGCCAAACGGATGCACGTACATCTTGGTTCCATCGGTCCAAAACGATCCGGGCAGCGCGTCCATTTGCGCGGCGACGGCGGCGAAGTTGACGCCAACGGGGTGGTCGAGCCAGATCATGCTCTTCCAATAATCGCGGGCCGGAATGCCGGCGGGAATTTCCCAGAGGACGACGACGTTTTCCGTGTTCGTCGTTTCATAAATGTTGATCTGGCCGGCGGTTTTGGCCCAGGATGAATTCGGAATAACGGTGAATCCCTGAATGTCCGCCAGGTCCAGCTCGCCGGAGGTGACCAGCAGGCCGGGGGCGCGACCCTGAATCGTAATCTGGCCGGTCACCGACAAAGGCGCTCCGCTCGTGTCGATGCGGACAATATCCCCATTGGGCGTTAATTGGCCGGCGGCGTGAAGGCCGCAAAAGCCCGCGCCGTTGAGCGGGCTGACCGGAAAAGTGCCATCCGATAACTTCCACGGATTCGCGCTGCCCAACACTCCGCTGTTGAGCAATTCAGCGGCAAGTTTCACGTCACTTTTCCACGCCGTTGTTCGGCTGATGCCATCATTGCCGTCATTGCCGCTCGTCGTGTCAAGGTACCAGGTGTTTTGCTTCTCGACCGGCGGAACCAAATCAGCGGGTTGACGCCCATCCCCAAAAGCCGCGATGGAATAAAGTCCGCAACCGCCGATGCGACCGTCCCAGTTGCCCGCGCCGGAGTTGGAGAGGTTGCGGAACTTGGCGAGGGTGAACTGTTTGGCCCCGCCGGGATTGAAGCCCGCGCTACGATCACGGATGACTTGCGCCAGTCCGTTAAGCGGCTGGATGGTCAATTTGTACGCGACCGAAACGGCGCTGATATTTGTAAATTCCAGCAGGACGAAGTACCAGACGTGCAAGGCGAAGCCCGCTCCAAACCGGCTGCTCGCGTTGGTGTCCGCGCAAATGATGTCGCCATTCTTGTCAACTCCGACATCCAGGATCACGGTGTTGGCGGCGTCGTAAAGCTGCATGAAGTTGGAATAGACGCCGGGGCCGGGAGCGCCCGTTCCCTGGCTCGTAAACCGAATCCAGCAACTCATCGCCCCAGCCACGAGGGCTTGGTTGTAAGGGGGAACGATGAGATTCCACTGCGACTCGAAATCGGCGGCGCGCACGTCCGCCGACCAACCAGGAGCATTGGTGCTGGCGTCGTACGGGCCGACGCGCCGGGTAAACCAGTTGCCGGAGACGATCTGGCCCAAATTACCCTGCGCCAGCGAATTGAGCGTGCCCACTTGCCCCATCATCTCGCGCGTGATGAGTGTCTGCGCCATATCGTGTCAGGGGATCAAGCCCCGCCGATGCCGAGTTGCTGTATTTGGCAGAGAATGGCCACTTCGAGAAGTTGAAGCTGGCCGGCGGGAATGTTCAAGGCGTTTGATTCGGCCAAAAGTTGCTGCACATCGCAAGATGCGGTGACGCCGTTGAGGATGCGGCAGAGCAAGGCCACGCGAACCATTGCGATCTCACCGGCTGAAAGGCACTGGAAGCAGTTTGCCAACGGGAGCAGCGTTGCGGGGTCACAAGCCATTCGTCAGTACCCGCCCATCTCGGCTGGTTTCCCCATCTTTTCCAGCGCATCGTTAGACTCGTCCATCTGGCTCCGTTTCGGCTTGTCCTCTGCCTTTTTCTCCTTGGCGTATTTGACCTCGTACTCCGCCTCGTACTCGTGGACAATTTCCAGAACGATCTCGTCGCCCGCCTTGAATGGTTTCCCCGCTCCGAGCGATTTGGGAATTAAGGCCGTCTCGCCCTCGTCTTTGTCCTCCATCTCGTCCTTATCCTCATGTGGAGTGCTTTCGTCGTGGGTTGATTCGTCCGTGGCTGGGCTGGTTTCGTCGGCGTAACCGTAATTATCGGATGCCATGTTTTGTCCGGTCTCGCCCAAAGCAGCAGAATGGGCGGTTGCATAGTGCGGGGTCGCACGCTATGACCCGTACGACCCCGCGATCACGGTTTAAGTCTGCCAGTTGGGGTTGATCTGCGTGCAGGCAGAAGTGACCAACTGAATCTGAGCGCCGTTGACGGCCCAAGTGCCAACGACCGACAGGTTCGCGTTGAGTTGCGCGACCAGGGCGGCAAGCGTCTTGGTTCCCGTAATGGCGACATGATTGACCGGCTCGTTGTCGCACGTAAACGTGTTGGCCGGAATCTCGTAGGTGCTCGTCGCAATCGAAAGAATCGGTGTGATATTGATGGTGACACCCGCAATGGCGCAGGTCGCATTCGCGCTGTTGTACGACTGAGCCGGATACCCAGGATCGGGATTGCATGGCTGGATGACGTACACGCACTGGGGTTCGCGCTTGTGGAAGATGCCTTCGCAAAATTCCGTGTACATCGGTCGGATCGCCAGCTTGAAGTCCGCAACGAACATCCCCTTGTTGCGAAGGAAGTTCTCGATGACCTTGCCGTCCTGGTCCGCGCCGAGGTTGTCCATGACGAACTGCCATTTGCCGCCGAAGTTGCGGGAGGAAAACGGCATCTCCGGGTTGACCGGCGTGGCGTCGGCAACCAGCGCCTCCATCGCTTTCTTGTGCCAGATGAAGGAAATACCGAACTGCGCCAGATCGAATGAATCGTTGTTTACGCGGCCAAGGCCGGGCGCGCCGCCCGCGCCGGACGTGACGACGTTGGTGTACGGCTCCACGACCTGGTAGCGGTAACGGTTCGGAGCGGCAGCCGCGCCTAAATCTTGCAGGAAGTTGAACCGCAACGCGAACTCGTCGCAGCGCACCATGAAATTGCCAAGCTGGCCGGAATAACCGTAGCGCCAGTATTTCTCCGTCGCGCCCCATTGCTCGAAACGCCAGTTGCCCACGACGGTCGGGTTGTTGCCGCCGCCCACGCCGACTGAACCGCCCAGCCGGTCCAGCGACCAGCAGGTCGAGATGTCCGTTACCAACTCGATGAACGGCGCGGTCTCCTTGAACGGATTCTTGCCGGCATAACCAATCCGCATCAACGGCTCGAACCGGCGCTGCAACATTTGCGGCGTCAACAGTCCGAGTCCATTCACGTCCGTTCCACCAATGTTCGGATTGACCGAGCAGTCGAAATAGATTTCCTCGTTGCCGAGCGGCCCCAGCGAGAACTGGAAGGTGAAGGTCGAGACGGTCCTGTTCGCGGCCCAGGTTCTGCCCGCGTTCAGTATCGCGCGTTTCCGCATGAAACTGCCCATGATCCACGAGGTCGCCGGCTTCAGGATGTTCGAGATGATCTGCGAAAAATGCTCCTTGGCGTGCGTAATGTGCATGTCCTGATCGAAACAAAACAGCGGCGTTTTCCAGCTTTGTTCCTCAAGGAAATAGACCAGCCGTTTCGCACCGACGCCAATGGTGTGCCGCGTCTTGTCGCAAGGCGTTCCCAGGCAGTTGCCCGATTGCGTCTTGGTCCACACCTTCGTCACGTCCGGGAACACATCGGTGAATCGGTCCAGCGTGTGCTCGACGCCCGAATACGCCTCGAACGTGCCCATCGTCATGTTGCCAACCCAGCCGTCAACGGGCGTCATGTCCTCAAGGATTAGTTTGTCGTAAACGGGTTGCTGGTCAACCAAATTTTGAACAAAATCGCACGCTTTCACAACCGTGCTAGGAGGGCAGACCATGACGAACGGGAGGACGGAAATCAGTCCGAGAATTAACTCGACCCAATGATTGTGCATACCGGCAAATCTTTCTTCGATGCGGCCAAGGCACAGCGGCGCAAGGCACGGGTTCTGGTTTTGGGACGCATCGGCAGAAAGCCGAAGAAGCAGCACGATCTTTTTAGAGTGGCTACCGATCAGACCACTTGGGCAGTCGCCGCAGACAACTTGCGTTTAATCAGCCCGGACTTCCGGCGACTGAAGGCAGCGATAGATCAGGATTGGAGAATTGTCAACAAGTATTTTTAGATCGACCATCCGGTCCAAATTTCAGGCGGTCTGCATCTTGCCCTCAAATCTTCATTTTCGATTGTCAACCGCTGGACCTCTGCCTTCGCTTCACGGCATTCATCACGGGCTTTTTGCATTGATTCGCGCAGAAAATCGACGGGCTTTTTAGGTTTTCTAGGACCAATAAAATCGGGATCATCGAGAGGCTTCTCAACTTTCGGCTTCTCAAACTCAAACGGCGTAGGAGTTCTGCTGGAACGGTTCAATTCAACTTCCGATTTGAACCTCTGTTTCAAGACTTCGGCCAGAATCAGGAATGCCCTTCTCAGGTCGAATGAATTCATGCCTTTCAACTCGTCATTGCCCATGTGTCCGTGAACGAGGTCATGGCAACGGCGGCAGAGAACGTGACAGTCAGCGGCAGCAGTATCCCGCCAGTGTCGGCGGTAAAACATGTGGTGAACGTCGTTTGAAGCATCCTCAACTTCACAGATGTAGCACCGCGCGCTTTCAGCCGCCAATACCTCTGCTCTAATTGTGGACCATTCCTCAGAGTTCAAAAACTCAAAGCGGTAGGCGTGTTTGGATTCGATGCCCATAATAATAAAGCTGCCCCACCCAGCGGTAGTTCCGGCCACTTGGGGAAAGTGACCACGCCGGGCAGGGCAAATTGACTGTTGATTTCCGGGCGAACTACGGCCCGATTGGGTGGATTAAATCAAAACTCGCCCTCCGCGTCAAGCGGAAAGTGCGAAATGTTCCACATGGAACATTCGTAAGTGCCTCACGTACAACAGACGCAAGTAATCCAGAGACCGGTTTTTACGTTTTTTCCGATGAACCCCTTCCCGTGACACTTCTTGCACTTCGGATCGGGATGGCACCGCAACCGCACCTTCACGTCGCCCATCGCCTTGTCGAATCCGGCCACGCGGTCATTGTGTTCTTCGAGCCGTTCGACGCGGGCGAGGCAGTTGTCGATGCGCGTGACGAGGAAGCGGGTCAGGTAGGCGACGAGCAGGACGGCCAGCCCGAACAGGATGAGGACGAGCGGGATCAAGGAACGACTGTTTCTTCCATGTCCGCTTTGACACCAGCCATCGCTTCGGCCTTTGCGAGCGTTGCCCCGAAGCCGAGCAATCGGAACACTGAAACTCGTTGAGGCTGAGAATAATCGAACTCACCCTTTCGTTCCGCTAATCGGGTCTCCATCGTGCCGATTTGGAACCGGAGAAAATCGTTCGTCGCGTTCGGAAATGACCGGAGTACGTTCATCACCCGAACCATTGCACCGGCTTGGCCTTCTTTTCGAGGTTCCTGAACGCCCCGTCCATCGCGGACCCTTGCGGCTCGGTCTTGTCGCTTTTGCCGTCGCCAGCGCCCGGTTCGGATTTGCCGTAATCGGCCAGGGCCTTTTCGAGTTCAGCGATCTTGGCGTCCTTGATCTGATTCCAGTGCATCAATCGGCGAGCGTTGGCCGCGAGATGCCGTTGTGCTGCGCTCGCATCCAAAATCTCCTGCCGCTTCTCTTTGGTGAGGCCGGGCGTTCGGGCGTCTTGGCGCATCACCTCATCGAACTTCTTGTAGCCGTTTTCAAGGAGCCGATTGCCCTCATCGTCGCCTTCCTTTGGGGTCAGCATGGCGCGGTACTTTTCCGGGATAAAGTCGGGTTTCTGCCGTTCGCTCCATTCGCTGTGGACCGTCTTGAGGAAATTGCTGCGGAGTTCTGCGCCCTGCTTCTCGCGCTCGGACCCGTTCTTGCGGTACGTCTCGATGGCGGCTTGAGCGGCGCGAGCGGCCTTGGCGACTTCGGCCATCTGCGGCGTGATGAACGCGGCCTTCGCGCCGAACAGAGAAGCGACGGTTTCAGCGGCCTTGTCCGGGTCGGCGAAGTACATTTGCATCAACCCGTCGAAATGCTGCGCTGTGGCGGGCTGTGCGTTCCCCTCCGCATCGGTCCACTTCAGCTTGGCGACGAGTTCCCGACCGGCGTTCCAGGCATCGTCGTACGGCTGTTGATACTTCTCCTTGTACTCGGGCGACCGTTCGTAATTGGTGAACCGCATCTCCTGCTCAAGTTCGGTCCGCGCCTTGCGCTCGGTTTCAAGCTGCTCGGTCAGCTTCTTGATGTCCGGGTTTTCCTTGCTCGATTCGGCCTTGAGCCGTTCGTTCTCGGCCTTGAGCGTGTTTCGTTCGGTCTCGACTGAGGTGAGCTTTTCGCGGAGAAAATCGGCGGGTTTCTTGGCCTTCGCTGCTGGCTGTTCGCCCGGCTTCGGAGGGGTCTCATCGGGTGGCTTTGGCGGATCGTCAGGCTTTGGTGCTGGGGGCGTTTCAGTCTTTGGCGGCTGCGGTTTGGTCGGATCGTTCTCGCGTGCCACGTCGAGAGCCTTCTGCGCGGGTGACTTGGGGATCGTGGCCGGTTCGGACTCAACGGGTTTGGCCAATCGTTCGAGGCTATCGAACGCGGCGGAATGCGACGGACCCTTTGGGCTGGACGGTGGCGGTGCAGCCGGTGCGGCAGGCGGCGGGGGAGGTGGAGCTTCAGCGGGCATAACGGATCATTTGTGTCGCAGTATCCAGAGGATACGGCAACAACAAATCATCATAGCAATGAGGCAAATGAGTTTTACGAACTGAAGAAAGATGAGCCAGTCCCAATGGGTTGTCATGTCCTCAACAAGTTGGACCGATCCGATTTCTCCGGTACGGTGATTGTCTTAGAGAGCGTAAGGAATTCCCCTATAAAGCCGCGCGCCCCTTCGATCCGGTGAAAGTTGGCCGCTGCGGTCGTGAGATCGCCCGCGCTGCTCAGTTTGCCCTGGTACTCAAGCATGGCAACGTCGAGCCACGACATGAACGCCAAGTTGTTCACCACTCCGGCGTGCTGCTTCACGTCATCCGACCGTTGGTGGAAGCGTTGTTTGGGGGTCATGTCAATGTCAAACGGCTCGGTTCTCCCAAAGCGCTCTCCCAAATCTTGTTCGACAAATTGCCAGCATAGTCGCGGACATGAAGGATCGGAATTACAAATCGGTGGTCAATCGGCAGAGTTGCCATCTTAAATTCTTCGATGAAATACGGCCCGACACTGCCATCGCCAGGAACGAAGAATCCCCATTGTGGCTTAAACACCCACCGCTGCCGGTCTGCAAGCGCCGACGCAATCACTTGCGGCGCGACACACGCGGCCAGCATCGACCGGAGAAAAGAGCGGCGGGCGATCATTTGCGGACTTTACGACGTTTTCGCTTTGGTTTTGTAGCGCCTTTGGCCGGTGCGTCGGGATCAGCGACCGGCATGAAAAATGAACTGCTGGTCGTTTTGTACGTCTGGAAACTGCGGACCTTTTTGCAGTCCTCGTTGACTGTCGCGTCGAGGTAATAGCCGCGCCCTCGCTCATTTTCAATCGGTCCGATGATTTTTACAGAAACGGAGTTCATCAATACCACTTCTCCTTGCGATGCTTGCGCCGATCCACGCGCGGCATTTTGGGCTTCTTCATCTTCTGAAGGACCATTTTGGTGAGGGTCTTTCGCATCTTGTCGATGTTTAACGGCACTTGGCCATCGGGCGCAAGCTCGTAATTGGGCAGGAACGGGGCGTCAAGCTGTTCGGGCATATTCCAAGAGTGACGGCTGTGTCAGCAGAGAGGGCAAGACGTTATGCACAATCGCTTCATACACATCTTCGGGCGAGTCGCTGGTACCGCTTTTCCACGATTGTTCCAGCGGCAAGTGACCTTCACGCTGGACGATGATGTCCACGATCCACACTCCGTCCGGCGCTTTCTGGATGGTGAGCTTAATCATTCGCCGCTTACCACGCTTTCCGGTTCGGGCATCGGCTGTTCAGAGAATTCCACGCCTTTCGCTTCGGCTTCCTCGATCTCTTTCAACGCCTCGACGAGCGTTTCGACGTGGATATGGACCGGCTGATCCTTGAGCGCCTTCGCGTTGGCTTTCAGGTGCTCAATCGCTTCTTCCATCGTGTCGCCCAGGCCCAGCACCGATCCGATGGAATCGCAACTGTGCGGGAAGGACGGGATGGCGTAGAGATCGCCTTCGATCTGGCACGCCGAATAGAGCTTGACCCATTGGCGCACCCCTTCGGGAATCACAATGCGCCGCCAATCTTCTTCCGGTCCGCTGTGGTCCATGACGGCCTGAACGGCGAAGTTGTGAGAGCAAATCGGGTCGATGCACTCGCCGTGTGCGCCCGCCAAGATAATCTCCGGCAGGTTCTTGTACAGCTCCAATTGCGGCTCTCCGGCTGGCGTCGCAAAGCGGCAGGTCGGATCGGTGAAATACGGCGTGCCGTCCTCAGCGATCCGAATTTCCATCGAAATGAAGTTCGCGTAGTTCGCGTCGGCCAGTACCGGGATCATCGCTTCGGCAACTTCCTTGACCGGATCGGGAAGTTCGCGCCACGCGACGATGGAACCGGCGTAACACTTGTCCTTGATTTCCGGTCCGTGCGCCACGAACGACGGGAACTTGCCGCCCGAGAAGTACGTGTCCAGGCCCCACTCAATCTTCGTCGGAATCGCTTCCTCCACGAGAAACCGCACGTCCTCTGCGACCGGCCCGAATGTGACGGCGAATTCGTCGAGGATATGGCCGCTCTCGCGCTGGTCGATCCAGTGCCGCGTCTCGGTGTTGCCACGGAACCGGGAGATTTTGATGTACTGATCTTTTTTGTCGCGGAGCCAGGCGCGCAGTTCGGTGAGACCGTTGCAGACACGGTACGGCCCGACGTGCAGGCCAAGGTCGAGTAGCACTTTCTTAAATTTGATGCGCTGCAACTCAAGGTTGACGCCGTTCCGGCTGCCCCACACCTGGAAGCCCTGGGCGACCAGTTCGTTTTGCACTCCCGCATGGGCACAGTCAGGAAAAACGAAACAGTCGATCTGCTTTTTAAGGGTCCAGAAATCGTTGACTTCTGGGTCGATGACTTCGACGCCGGGGAGGTCGCCAACCGATGCTTCGTTGACTTTTTTGTACGGCTGGTCAATGGAGCACTGGAACAATACGCGCTTGACGGAACGAGCTAGGCGAACCGCAAGCTCAACGAATTGTCCTCCGTCGATGACGCAGAACGTGGTGTCGGATACGTCCTTCACGTCTTGACCGGAATCTCCGGCAGGTCGAAAAGCTCGTCCTCGTATTTCTTCCAATCGACACCCCAGCGCGCCGCCAGAATCCGCTCGATGCCGGTCGCAAGGCAGTGCTGTTCGCGGTACGGCGCGTCCGAGTCGTCACCCGGTTCGTCGTCGCCCTTGTACGCCATGTCGAAATCATCGACCTGCTTCTGCGTGATGCCGTCGTGCTCGCACGTCAGCACTTCGACCAATTCGTGCAGTGCAATCAGCCACTCACGGCGCTTGTCCGAGAGCGCGGAGACTTTGATGTGGAGCGTGCCGTCCGAGTCGTAGAACCAATCCCCGACCGTAGTATAGCGATGCTGTTCGTGAGGGATCGTTTCGATTATGATTTTCATAGGGTTTCGTGGTTTGGTTAAAAACTGCCATTTACCGCGGTACGGCCGCATCGCCTCTGTAACAGCGTCGAGCATCAATCTTCACTCCCCGCAAACCTTTTCCGTCGCATCTCAGCGGCGTTTTGCAGGTCGGTCGCTGCGGTATCGACTTTGACCTCGTGAATCTTGCGCCGCATTTCAAGCTGGTGTTGCTCCTGCTTGCGCTTTTCTTCCGCCTCCCAAGAAACTTGCTTTTGGGCTGTTCGTGCCGCGTGCGACTCGCGTGTGTTCGCAGCCTTCGCATCGTCGAGTTTCTTTTTGCCGTCGAGTTTGGCCTGAGCTTCGGGGTCCATGCCACGATGCCCGTTCTGTTTTTGCTGCTGTTCTTGGAGGCGTTGCGCGTAGGCTCGGACGAGATTCATCAGATTGGAGAGATTATCGCCTTCCTGTTTGACCCGTTCCTTTTCTTCAGGGTCTTGAGCGACGATCTTGATATGCTCGGCGATGTGCTGACCCATGTTTTGAAGGCCAGTAACTTCCTCCGCTGTAGCCATGCCGCCTTTTGCCTCGATGCGCTTAACAATGAGCGCCATGTCCGCCAGAAGGGTTTCAACATATTCAATGTGATTCACTCCGGTTTTCATCGCCACGGGAAGCCCCTGCAACAGCCGTGCGCCGACCAACTGCGCGTCGTGAACTGAATCGGTCACTTTGACCGGCTCGTCCGGCACGAGTTCTTCCGCGCGCGAGGCCGAGTCGGTAATGGCCAGCGTCACGTCGCGCAGAATCTTCCGTTGCGGCTCTGGGTCGTAGAGGTTGCGGAACTGCATCAATTGCTGCGCGATGGCCATTTCGAGGGTCTTGTTGCCCGCGCCCATGATTTCCTCCGGCTCGACTTCCCACGCTTCGGGCACGAGCAACTTTTCCGGGACGCCTTGCTTGAGGCAGTTGTTCCGAAAGGTCCGCACGTCGGGATCGCGCGAGTTCTTGCGGCACAGACGGCGGAACACCTGTTCGTACTCGAAGCCCTTGTACTTGGCCGCTTGCATCATGGCGGGCGAGACGAGCGAGATGGCGGCGTTCGTTTCGGCCATGACCTGCAATTGGTTTTTGCGCTCCGGCTGATTTTCGCGGAAACTTTGGTTCTGGATGTACGAGGCGGAATTCTGCGTGATGATCTTCTCGTTCTCGGCCAGCCCCATCTGCGCTAACGCCTCGTTCACCTGCCAGCGTTCTTCCGGTTTCAGGAACGTAACGCTCTCGTCGATAATGCCCCGCGAGATCAATTCTATCTTCAGTGCTCGCTCCACGTCATCGCCAGACTTGACCCGCATGTACATCATCAAACCCTCTAACACGGCTTCGTTGAATTTACAACGCATCCGGTTTTGGAGATGGCAAACGGCAAATAGTAACGTGCCCAGCGACCGGACGGAGTGATACCGGGCCGGGAACACAGCGGAGAGATCGGCGAACTGGAACGTGATGATGTCCGAAAGTTTCTCCCCGTAAATGCGGTCGCCAGGATTGTAGAGGAAATGGCCCTTCGCACCTTTCTTGCTGTCATCCACCGTGTACCGGGGCGACTCTTTGTTGCTCGTGCCGCCCGCTCCAGGACCGCCGTACGTATCGACGATGATGCGGCGATTCCAGCCGGCCTTCTTGCCGTCATCGTTCCAAAAGTAAAAGTCGTAGCAGTCGATAGTGGGGATCGCGTCGCTTGCGTAAAGCCCTCCGTCCTCCTTGATCCGTTCGCTCATTTTCTCCGGCGACCAAACTTCCGGCCACGTCGTTCCCATGAGAGTCCTGGCCCGATCCTCCACCCACTTAACCATGTAATCGACCATGTCCATGTTCCAGCCAGGATCGACCTTCGGGCCGCTGGTCATGTTCCGAATCTGCCGGGCGGTGTATGACTGGTAGATGGCGAAGAACTGAAGGTTCTCCATCGTGAGCAGTGTTTTGGAGGGGATCAGCACGTCCTCAACGCCCATCGAGCGCCCGCCCCATTTGTCGCGGTCATCCCAATGCGTCGGCGCGATGCCGTGCAGCACGGTCTGACCGGCATCCGAACGAATCTTCTCGAAATAAGGCGCGGATTTCCGCATTGGCAAATTCGCTTCCTTCGTCACGATGGTCTGATACGTCTGCCGCTTGTGCGCCGGCTTCGCGTCGGTGCGGCAACTGAAGAACTTGCTCGCCTTCAACGTGGATTGGACGGCCTGCATTCGCGCTTCGTGCCCAAGGCGCGTCGCGGACAGATCGTTCACGTTTACCTCGATATTGTTGTCTCTAACCTCTTGGTTGCTGTACGGCGGGAACCCGTTGAACAGATCGTTGATGAGCGAACGGTTGACGGAACGCGGATAATCGGCGAGCCGCATTTCCCAAGCCACCATCTCCACAGAGGAAGCAGTATCAAATTTCACAACGCAAGTACTTGTTGACCGATTCTAACCCACGCCGCTATGGGTTTGGAACCTTTTTGAAGATTACACAGGCCGCACGAAACGCACAGATTATCGACGCTGTGACTTCCCCCTTTGGAAAGGGGAATGATGTGATCGAAGTGAATGGCATCTGTGAGCGCAAGTTTGTCGCAGTAATAGCAACGCGCAGTAACTTTCGATTTCACTGCCGTCATCCACTTGATAATGCCGTTGAGGTTAATCGTCGCGGCTCTCTTGAGGGCGCGTCGTTGAGCACTTCGGATCGAGAAAAAGTGTTTGTTCTTCAAGGCATACTGGCGCTGCTGTTCCCGTAGCTTTTCTCGATTATTCCAATATCTGAGCTTCGCAGATGCCTTGTTCTTCTCTTTGTATTTGGGGTACAGACCACGACATCTGGCCCGCATTGCCTCCAAATGTCGAAGGCGATGCCGACGGCAGATTACCCTTCGTTCGCCTCGGTGAGATTTTGCATACTCTTTACCCCAAGCGGCTCGACGAACTTTACTCTTGAGCCGATACAGTTTGATCTTTGCAAGCACCTTTTGTCGGTGTGCGGCGTAATACCTCTTTTGCCTCGCATGTTCCGACTCACGGTGCTTGGGATACCACACTTTATGATACGCCCGCCTCCACTGTTTGCGATGCTCCACGGCGCTGGCGCTCTCGAATTTCATTTCGCCGTGACTGGCACTGGTCCTGTGTTAAAGCACTCACGGTTTTGTTCCACGAAACGGTACGGTGCTGCGTCGTAAATCGACTTCCATTCCGCCTCGACCATGATCCGCACCAAATCTTTGAACAGCGTTTTGGGCTGCCAGCCGAGAACCTTCCGGGCTTTCGAGGCGTCGCCCACGAGCATATCGACTTCGGCGGGACGAATCAGTTCCGGTTGCTTGTCCACATAATCTGACCAATTCATACCGTTGAGATGTCCAAATGCTTCGTCAAGAAACTCGGCAACCGTGTGGGCCTCGCCGGTCGAAATCACGTAATCGTCCGGGTGATCCTGTTGCAGCATGAGCCACATCGCCTCGACGTACTCCGGTGCGTAACCCCAATCGCGGCAAGCGGTCAAATTACCAAGAGCGAGTCGCTTCTGCCGTCCGGCCTTGATCGCCGCAACCGCCTTCGCAATCTTTCTCGTCACGAACTGGTCTCCCCGGCGCGGTGACTCGTGGTTGAACAGAATCCCGTTGCAGCAAAACATCCCGTACGCCTCGCGGTAGTGCCGCGTGAGGTCGAACCCGGCGACTTTGGAGATGCCGTACGGCGAACGCGGGTGGAACGGCGTCGTCTCGCGCTGCGGCGTTTCTTCAGCCTTGCCGAACATCTCGGAGGAGGCGGCGAAATAAAAGCGGCACTTGGGCTGAAATGCAAAAAGCGCGTCAAGTAGATGATGGGTGCCGTTGATGTTCGCATCCATCGTCGTGAACGGATCAAGGAACGACTCTTTCACGAACGATTGAGCGGCAAGGTGGTAACATTCATCGAATGCCACCGTTTGCAACACCTTGCACACCGAGGCGAAATTCTCCATGCTGAGCGGCCACATCGTGATGTTCCCTGCAAGATGCTCGATACGAGACATACGGAGAATTTGACTATCGGCGGCAACACGTCGCATCGTGCCGTGAACTTCGTATCCCTTTTCGAGCAGCAACTCGGCCAGATACGAGCCATCCTGACCCGTGGCTCCGGTAATCAAAGCGCGCTTCATCGTCCGCACGTTCCGCCTTTATTTTGGCTTTGACAACCCAAATCTGAACCTCTCAAATCGCCGTGTGATTCCGTTTGTGCAATTGTCGCCGGATCGGTTGGCGAACCGGCCCCAACTCAAACGCTTCCATTTGAACGCACACAATGTCAGTCAACGGGCTTGCGGCTATTGCGGAAAGCCACCTCCGTTTCGCTGCTGGAATCAAGGCGTCTGTGAGCAATGTGCGACTGGTTTTACCGACAAACTTCACGGCTGGGTACCGCTGCACTGGAAACGGATATGATTCAGGCCCGAGTCTGGTTTAATAGCAGTCATGCGAGCTTGGAGCACGACATGAACCAAATCTTCAAGCACTTGGGCATGACGGTCGTGAACGGGAACATGGACCGGAGCTTCGAGGAACGGCCTCCCATCGGCGGTTATAGCGGCTTCGATTTCGGCGAGGAAGTCCGGGGCCGGGTGAACAGGCTGACCTGCTTGGAGTCGGATTTCGACGGGTCGGACATGATCTTTATGATTAACCCGTCCGATTTCCACCAGCGGATCGCGCACTTCGCCAAGTTCCGGCCCGTCTGCATGTATCTCTGCGGGCAATGGTTGGAGACGCAGCTTGACGAGATGGCCGGTAACATTAACGGGCAGGTTGACCGCAAGGAGCAGCCCCGAATGTGGGTCGCGTGCTACTCGAAAGTTGAGGAAGAATATCTGCGGCCACGGGTCTATAAAGAGCTTCAGGACCGAATCCATCACATTCGCTTCGCCAAAAAGTTCGAGGATTACGCGCCGTGGGTGTTGAACGGCGGCACAGCGCCGGAACGGCATCACCACCTGTTCACCACCTGCAACGATTTTCTTGCCCGCGCCAGTTCGTGTTATATCGCGCAGTGGCATCAGGTCGTCAACGGCATGAATTACCGGCTGGCTGGACGGCGCAGCGAGGAAATGGGCGGCTTGGGCTTGATCTCGTTCGACCAGTTGCGCGAGGAAATGCGGGGGTGCGCCTGTTACTTGGGCGTTCCGTGCTGGCCAGCGCCGCTCGTCCTGAACATGATCGAGGCGATGATGACGGGTGCGCCAGTGGCATTTTATGAAAACGGACGCGGAGCGGCGCACGAAGGCATCTTTGCCGACGCAACCGGCTGTTGCTCGTCAGATGTTTCGGGACTTCGGGCTTTTGCCAGTCGTTGCCTGAACGAGAAAGGGTTTCAGGAAGAACAAGTCGGCAAGTCGATTGAGCGGGCAAAGGAATTCTTCGATTTCGACAAGCAGGTCGAGAAGTGGCGCGTGCTGTTCGGGCAGATGGAGGACTTGTGGAAGTGAACTGGACCTGCACACGATTGGAAGCCATCTGGACGTGCGATGCCTGTAAGAAGGTCCAGTACAGGCACTGGTGGACCGGCAAGTTGCCGCTGTGCTGGTCTAGCCGACCGGGAGAAACGGTGTGTGACAAATGCTACTGTTTTTTGAAACCGTTACTGAAGGTCTTGGACGAGCGTTACGGAAAGACTAAATGAGCACGCACGCACCATACGATTGCACGCCTGTAATTCTCGATCCGGTCACGATGACGCCGTTGCCGGATGATTCGCCCGCAGTGCGGGCCATGTTGGAATTTTGGAAAACCACAACTCCCGACGAGCGTGTCGCTTTCCACGAGTTCACCTGCCACAATTCTCGCGATCCCAAGCACGTCGAGATAATGGAGCGTCTGAGCCGTGGCGTGGAGGCAGCGATCCGGCAAAGAGGCGAGCAAAGCCTGTCGGCGTGATGGACTACTTTGCCCTCGATCTCGAAGCCAAGTACCAGCATCTCTGCGCCACGCAATCTGACATCAACGACGCGCTACCGACGTTGCGCCGTTACGCGAGCCAGTGTCGCCGCGTCACGGAATTCGGCGTCCGCACCGCCGTTTCGACCACTGCGCTGTTGGCGGCGCAACCGGACGTGTTGACTTGCTACGATTTGGAACTGAACACGCAGTTCATCTCGGACCTCATGCGCGTCAAAGGCCGGACGCAATTCAACGTCTGGCAAGGGGACACGCGGACCATTGAGATTGAGCCGTGCGATTTTCTTTTCATCGACACGGAGCACACATTCAAGCAGTTGAGCATTGAGCTTGCTCGGCATAGCGGCAAAGTCACCAGATTCATTGCACTTCACGACACAACGATTTATGGGCACCAAGACGAAGGGGACAGCGACACAGAGATAAAGGGATTATGGCCAGCAGTGGAACAATTTGTGGCGAAGGAACCGTACTGGAACGTCACCGAGCAGATCGTGAGCCGGTCCGGCCTGACCGTGCTGAAACGGGGGCCACTGTGACGCCCATCCCGGTCATCGGCGTGTTGGCTTACTATTGCGGCGACCTGCTGGTTCGCATGGTGGAAAGCATCGACCATCCGGTCGAAAAGCTCGTCGTGGTCCTGAATGGCATCGACGATTCAGTCGTGCGCGCCGCTGACCGGATTCGCGTGCTGTTCCCGGAC
>Ga0137387_10000209_pt1 | contig 23618 bp, 28 predicted proteins | sample SagtaG_3_FD_104909 | JGI IMG/M metagenome (GOLD analysis project Ga0137387, IMG submission 104909) | Vadose zone soil microbial communities from Angelo Coast Range Reserve, California, USA - Sage2_R_115_16 metaG | ecosystem: Environmental > Terrestrial > Soil > Vadose zone > Saprolite | place...
CGCAGGAAAATCCACCTTGATTAGTCTGATACCGCGCTTCTACGATGTCACCAGCGGCAAAGTGACGATTGACGGCTACAATGTCCACGATGTGACACTGGCAAGCTTGCGCAAGCAGATCGGGTTGGTGCAACAGGACACCTACCTTTTCTCCGGCAGTGTCGCCGACAGCCTTCGCTATGGGCGGCTCGATGCCACCGACGAAGAGATTGAGGCGGCTGCAAAAACCGCCAGCGCCCACGACTTCATCATGACGTTACCACAAGGGTACAAGACCATTTTAGGGGAGCGAGGCTCCGGTCTGAGCCAGGGTCAACGCCAACTTCTGGCCTTTGCCCGCACTGTTCTCGCCGGCACGCCCATACTCATTCTCGACGAGGCCACATCCAGCATAGATACCCGTACAGAGGAACTCATCCAGGAGGCCCTCAAAATATTACTCAAGGGGCGCACCTCATTCGTCATTGCGCACCGTCTCTCGACTATCCGTGACGCCACCACAGTCATCGTCATAGACAAAGGACAAATTGCCGAGAGCGGCACTCACGAAGAATTGCTGGCACGTAATGGAAAATACGCGGATCTCTACCACAGGCAGTTTCCCTGATGAGCTAAATGCTTCCAAGTTGATTATGCGGCCTGAGCAAGTGGCAGAGGAGCATTTTGATCCTTGTCTGGTGCAAATGGACTGCCGATATGACGAAGCACCTCTGCGGGAGTTTGTGCGAGTGCCTGAAAATGAGTCTCCACATCCGCAAGCAGGAGTGCGAAATCGCTGCGGTGATGATTGTGTGTCACGACCCGTCGCGAGACGCGCCAGAGCCATTCGATGCGGTTGGCATCGGGATCATAGGCGGGCGTATAGACCAGATACAAGTGCTCCTTCAACTCGGTGAGTATGCTGCGCACGAGCAGAGACCCAGCCGACGTGTGCGTTTTGAGATTATCCGTCATCACGAGAGCGATGCGCTCGCGACGTTTGGAGCGAGCCACGGCTGCACGCACTTGGTCACAGAACACCTCAGCTGTTCGTCCAGGCGCAACTCGGCCACCCTCCCAGCCATCGCGCCAATCCACCAGGCCAAAGCCGTAGACCTTGCGGTTATCGCCCGGTGCCTCGACCAGGCGTTGCCCACGTCGGCCTTTGCGAGACCAGACACGGGTGAGCGTCGGGTGAAAGGCAACTTGGAACTCATCCTGCAGATACAGGTCGGCTTGCGGCAGCAGAGCCAGCAGAGCTGGCAGGTCGGCGGGAAGCTGATCCCACAGATCAGCTTCCACCAAAGCTTTGACGGGTAGAGGTTCGGGTGCTGTGGCACCAGCTAAGAGCACCTCTACCCGCAGGCGTTTCCCACATAGTCAGCTTTCTCTTCGGCCTTGCGCCGCAAAGTCCAGGTCGGACGCGAGGCCTCCGTACTCATAGGCATGTAAGTACACGCGCACCGTCTCCTCCGTGACCAGCACACCGGTGTGCTGGCCTAAGTACGGAGCCGAGCTTCTCAGTCGTCCAGTTCGCGGTGTCCTGTCCTACCTCATGGGGGTCCAACTCGATGACTCGTATCAACTCCGCTTCCCAGGCGGCCGTGACTGTTCGCACTCGGCCTGATGCGGTTCGCCGGGGAACGGCGTCCAAGCCTCCTGCAAAGAAGCGTTTGAGGACACGCACCGCCGTGTCCTGGCTTCGCAGCACGATCTGAGCGATCTGAGTCGAGGTCTGACCTGCTGCGGAGAGCAACAGCATCTGATAGCGGGTACGCGTTTCAGCATCGGAGGTGTCATCGTAGCGATGGCGCAGCTCGGCCAGTGTTTGTTCGTCCAATGGCGCGAGGGTTATGGGAGCAGTCATCTCTGTTTTCCTTTCTTCACTCTTCCACATTTCTCCCTCCCATTGTATCACATCTCCGCACACTTTCCCTGGAAGCATTTAGCATCACCTGTTCGGTGATGTAACCGGTCAAGCGATCACCGATGCGACTCTGGAGCATGGCAATCAGCGGTGCGATAAGCTGTCCGAGCACCACGACAACGAGAGTGAGCGCAATCCAAACGGCGAGCGGTACACGGGTAACGATGGGATCAAGAGCAGTTGCGCGTCCCGCGAGAGCGGCAAGACTATCGATGACGGCCCGCGATAGTGCCAATTGCAACGGAGCAAGCCCCGACTGCACCACAAAGAGGAGCAGCACAGCGACCAGCAGGACAGGGCTGGCTTTCCAGACCAGTTGCACCGTCGTCCAGCAGATGCGCGCCGTGCCGGCCAGGTTTTGCCCAAACGATTTGGTATTCTCCATTGATGCATTCTCCTGAAAAAGACAACAAACATGCGAAACCCGTAGACGGGCGTCGATGCGAGAAGCAGCAAGAACGTCATCATGTGGAGGCGCGCGTGCTCTGGGGATGACTGCGTTTTTTGCACAACCAACCCCTTCACAAACGGGAGAGCGCGAGAGACAAATTGCTCTTTCCGTTTGCGCTGTGGCGCTGTGTAGATGAAGTTTTAGAGGGCAAACGTAACTCTGTTTACCCGGGAGAAGTGTGCGTGCGTCGCTGCAAGCGAGCAAGCCTTGCGATGGTTGATAAGACTTGGCCCCGTCTCTGTTAAGGAGCCAGGTCTCTAAGGTCAGCCACTAAAGAAAGAGGGATGAGGGTTCCAGGCCTTGGAGAAACCAATGCACACATCTGCGACGAGGAGGTAGAGCAACTCCTGCGCTACTTGCACGGGAATGCTCTCTTGCTCGTTTCGTGCCATCTGTCTCATGTTGTGCATCCTGACAAATTCAGTCATAGCGAACATTCCCTTCTCTTGAGAAATAAGACATTGGAGATCCCTCTGCTCTCTTTATGCCCGATGATAGGGATCTTTGTCAAGATATGCACAGAGCAGGAGGACATGTTCCCCGCTTTGCCCTTGCATTTTTGGAGAGATATAAGTAGAATATAACCATGGTTATATATTTATGTAACTAAAGTTGTATTTCCGAGTAGAGAAGCGTCCTTCGACAGATGAGGAAAAAGAAGGTCGCGTACTCAGGGCTTCATCAGTAGGAGGGATGCCGCGTGGAACAACCACAGGGAGTGTTGTGGGTGCTGCTCGTCTACAAAATTCCGCGCGAGCCGACAGCCAGTCGGGCTCAGGTGTGGCGCAAACTCAAACGCCTGGGAGCGCTGCTCCTGCATGATGCCGTCTGGGTGCTGCCTGCCACGCCCTGGACGCGTGAGCAGTTCCAGTGGCTGGCAGTGGAGATTGGCGAACTGGGCGGCGAAGCACATCTATGGGAATCGCGCCTGCTCTTGAATGGGCAGAGCGAGGTGCTGGTTCAGCAGTTTCAGGCTCGTGTGGATGTTGCCTACCAGGAGATCCTGAAGGATCTCTCGCAGGAGGAGCCCGACCTCGCCGCGCTTTCCCGCAAGTACCAGCAGGTATGGGCGCAGGACTACTTTCATTCGGAGCTTGGCCGGCAGGTGCGTAAACGACTGATGCATGCGAGAGGAGGGTTTGCCTCATGAAATGGGTCACCTGGGAACGGGTGGGCGTGGACCGCATGGCTTGCGCCTGGCTCATCACGAAATATCTTGATCCAGCAGCCGAATTCCTGTTCGTCCCTGCCGGGTATAAACCGCTGCCTGAAGACGCGGAGCCGTTTGATATTCCTGGCGTGCGGCTCTCCCATCACCGGGGACACTGCACGTTTTACACCATGCTGCGCGAGTATGACCTGCACGATCCCGTCTTGCAGCGCATCGCCCGTGTGGTCGATGAGGCCGATACCGTGCAGGAAGTCAACCTGGAGCCTGCGGCTGCCGGTCTTGATCTGATTTGCCGGGGTTTGCGCCTGGTCAGCCCTGACGACCAGGTCGCGCTGGAACGTGGGAGGCTCATCTATGATGCCCTATATGCACAGTTGAACGTCGAGGCATGAGGCCAGGATGGCAACGCCCACTAGAGAAGGAGAACAACCATGGCAAGAACGCTGGCCCTGCGCCAATACCTTGATCTCCCATTCCACCCGGAGGGAGACTTCGATCATGGTGATGTGTATCTGCCAAACGGGCATGTGTACATCGCCAATACAGCGGCAGGCACCGTTGAAGTGGTCGATGGGGAGCGACTGTGCCACCTCGCGACGATTCCCGACTGCCCGGAGGCCAGCGGAATGCTCGCGGCGCAGGACAACGCGCTGATCTTTGCGGCGATGCGGGGTGCAGGCAAGCTCCTCGTGATAGACGCCATCAGCGGGACAGTGATACGCGCTGTTGCTGTCGGATCTCGCCCCAATGGTCTGGCCTGGGATGCACCTCGTCATCATCTGCTCGCTGCCGATGTGCAGGACAACACCGCACGGCTCGTTGATCCCATGCTCGGCCAGGTCATTGCGGCAGCATCGCTGCCAGGTCGGCCGCGCTGGGCAGTCTACCACCCGGCAGGAGACCGATTTCTCATCAATATTCGCGAACCGGCAGTTGTAACCATCCTGGAAGCGGAATCCTTCACGCCGGTTGGCCAGTTCCCTGTTTCCAGCGCGGGGCCGCACGGACTCGATCTCGACCAGGAAGGCAATCGAGCGTTCATCGCCTGCGATGGAGGCAACGTCGTCACCCTGGACCTGGCATCCGGCAGCGAGTTGGCCCGAGTGCCAATTGCAGGTGTCCCAGATGCCATCTGGCACAATCACCGGCTGGGTCGGCTCTATGTCGCGATTGCGAACCCAGGGGTCGTGGCCGTAGTCAATACCTCGACCATGGTAGTCGAAGAGGTGATCCCCACCGAGGCTGGCACGCACACCACTGCCTTTGATGCCCTGCGGCAGCGCCTCTATGTTTTCCTGCCGAGCTGTCGTGTGGCCGTCTATGAGGAACGCGAGGGTGGGTAATCAAGGACCTCCCCCATGGTGTGCTTTTCTTATTGTCCGTTCAGATGATGCTCACAGCAGTGAGAAGGAGAATATCCCGATGAAATGGATTACGCGTGAACATGTCAAAGTCGATCGCGTCGCCTGTCCCTGGCTGATCAAGAAATTTGTGGATAAGGACGCCGAGTTCCTGTTCGTCCCCACTGACCAGGTGATGGAGGTAGCTGAACGAGAGGGAGCCATTCCCTATGACGTGAAAGCGGTAGAACTGGGACACCACGGCAAGGAATGCTCGTTTGAGGCCATTCTCAAGAAGTATGGATTGACGAGTGACCCTGCCCTGGTCTTGCTCGGCAAGATCGTCAACGGCGCGGATACCGACAACTCGCTCTGGCGCCAGCCGGAGGGAGAAGGGCTGGAGGCGGTTGCCGAGGGGTTCCGCCACCTGGGTTTCAAGGATGATCACGAGCAGAATGCCGCCGAGTGGATCGTCTATGACGCGCTCTACGCTTACTGCCAGGAGATGGTGCGCCAGGACAGACCCGATGGCGCTTTCAAAGCAGCCTCATCTCAGGAGACCGGGAAGACGAACCCATGGGATCGCACTGGGGTACAGCCAGCGCAATGAAACCGGCAGGAGACGAACTATCTCACCGGGCAGATGTCCAGCGCATCCTGGTGATGCGTGGACTGCGCTCGCTGGCCTACGGGCTGCTGTCTGTAGTGTTAGCTGTCGCCCTGGCAAACGCGGGATTCTCGCCTGCGGCCATCGGCATCCTGATCACCGTCTCCCTGGTCGGCGATGTGCTTGGAACTTACGTCATCGGCATCGCAGCTGATACCTGGGGCCGGCGGCGCACGCTCGCGCTTCTGGCAGTCCTGATGGCAGGAACGGGCGTGATCTTTGGGCTGACTCGCAGCTACCCTGTGCTGCTGGGGGCGGCGTTCTTCGGCACGTTGGGGATATCGGCCTCGGAGACCGCGCCCTTTCTGCCGATTGACCAGGCCATGATCGCGCAGGTGACGGAGCCTGATGAGCGAACCGCGCTCTTCGCCCGCTACAACCTGGTCGCTGCTTTCAGTGTGGCGGTGGGAGCGCTGGGGGCGGGACTACCCGACGCGCTGGCTCATCTCGGCATGCCTCTTGCTTTGGGTATACGCCTGCCGTTCGGTGTGTACGCGGCATTGGCCCTCCTCGTAGCCGGGCTATCGCTGCATCTGTCACCGAACGTGGAAGCTCCACGACGGGCTGCTCACAAGGAGCAGCCCCTGCGGCACTCGCTCATCCCCCCACTTGGCCCTTCGCGGGGCATCGTGTGGCGGCTGATGGGCCTGTTCAGCCTTGACGCGCTCGCCGGGGGGCTGGTGGTGCAGAGTCTGATGGTGCTCTTCTTTCACCTGCGCTTCGGCGTGTCGCTCGCCGCCCTCTCCGCTCTGTTCTTTGGGGCGAACCTGCTCTCGGCGCTCTCGTTCCTGGCGGCGGTACCACTGGCCCGGCGCTTCGGCCTGCTCAAGACGATGGTATTCACCCATCTGCCCTCGAATGTGCTGCTGGTGCTCGTCGCTTTTGCCCCTGTCTTTCCCATCGCGGCTGCGTTCCTGCTGCTGCGCCAGCTCCTCTCGCAGATGGATGTCCCCACCCGGCAGGCCTACACGATGGCCCTGGTGACTCCAGAAGCGCGGACGGCTGCCGCCAGTGTCACCTCGCTGGCCCGCAGTGTGGGTTCGGCGAGCAGCCCCATCTTCTCCGGTTTGCTTCTACAGGGACCCTTGCTCGTGCTCGGCCTGCCGTTCATCCTGGCCGGGGTCCTGAAAGCAGTGTATGACAGCTCGCTCTGGCTACTCTTCCGCCATGTGCGCCTACAAGAGGAGGAAAATCAGCCCACATGAACGTATCTGATCCATCGCTCCAAGCAGAACAGCCCGGCACATTTCCATCGTGAAGTGTACAACATCTTCTGAGATGTGACTCCTTGGGGAGGCATCGGAGGTAAAACCAAAAGGAGTCAGGGCAATGCACATAGCCCCCGGACGATCTCCTGCGCCGCCTTGTGCCAGTCGATGCTTCCCGGCCGCCGGTGCCACTGCACCATCAAACCGTGCAGGCTCGCCTGCAAGAGCAGGACCTGGGTCTCGACCTCCAGGTCTGCACGAAACTCCCCGGCGGCTATTCCTGCTCGCAGCAGGTCCCCAAAAGCCGCCATGCCCCGTTCGTGTCCCCGCCTGGCTCGTTCTGCCAGGGCGGGAATCTGCCGTTCGAGATTCCATCCCTCCATCAGGATGCGGCAGGCATCGGTCTCTGCCCGGACATGCTCGCCAGTCACTTCGATCAACAGTCGCAAGGTGGCTGCCGGAGACAGGTCCGGAGTCAGTCGTGCTCGGATAGCCTCCTCCAATCCGCATCCCCACCGCTCGGAAATGGCCAGATAGATAGCTTCTTTGCTGGGAAAGTAGAGATAGAGCGCTCCCCGTGAGAGACCGGTCTCCGCCACCAGGTCCTCAATCGTTGTTTCATGGTAGCCGCGCCGGGCAAAGCAACGCACCGCCGCATTCAGAATCTGGGTGCGTCGCCCTTCTTTGGCTGCCGGACTCGTTTTTGGCACGGTTCCCGCTCCTCCAGACCGCTCCCTTGTTGACAGGACTCGCTCTTTCGTTTACAATAAAAAATGGCCAGTCGTTTTTATTATAACAGATGCGAACGATGGAGACAAATCCTTGTTCTGAGGAACCTTCGGGGAAACCCACTGAAAGGAACCATGATGAAAACAGATACTAGCCTCTTTTCACGTCTTCCAGGCGGTCTGAAGGTCCGCAGCCTCCTTGCGCTCGCGGTAATTCTCCTGGCTGCCTGGCTGATCGTCGAATCGCCCCTCTTCCATAAGACCGCGCCGCCAGGAATGCATTTGACGGACCTGCACTCGGTCGGGCAGTTCCAGAGCCTGTTCAATGCGGATGTGGGCACCCCGCGCCTGGTGCTCATCCTCTCACCCACCTGACCTACCTGCCATGCTGGCGCCAGTTGGGTGCGGACAGAGATTTTAGAGAAATATCGCAGCGCCAGGCTGCGTGTCTATGTCATTTGGACCGTTAAACTCACCTTCGATTCGCGGGACCAGTGGGATGGGGGAGGACTCTCCGACCCTCGTGTGGTCCACCTGTGGGATCCAAAGGATCTTCTGGGAGACTGGTTTGTCGCGCATCAGCCAGATTATCAGGCTGGCGACTGGGATGCCTACCTGCTGTTTGGCCCTCAAGCCACGTGGACCAGCCAGCCAGCACCCTTGATCAGTTCGGGCGGTTCAGTCATTGATACAAAGGACCAGCTTGCACAGAGCATCGCGCCTTTGCTGAAGGGATAGAGCCTGCCCTTCCCAGGCTATATTCAGGAAGGAAACGATCATGTCTCTCACCACTTTTGGTCTGCTGGCAGCGTTTGTAGGAGGCGTCCTGTCCTTTCTCTCGCCGTGTGTCTTTCCACTGGTGCCTGGCTACCTTTCCTACCTGGCAGGCACCAGCCTGGAAGAGGCACAGAGCCAGCCCACCACGCGCTGGCGGGTGAGTCAACATGCACTCTGGTTTGTGCTGGGCTTCGCACTGCTCTTTACTCTGCTTGGAGCCGCAGCTGCACTGCTTGGCAGCGCCTTGCGCCCGTACCAGCAGGTGCTGGCGCGCATCGCCGGGCTGCTGCTCGTCCTCTTTGGCATCGCGCTCACCGGACTGGTGCCGATCCCGTGGGTATCCAGGGACCACCGTGTGCAGGTGCAGCCAGGCCGGTCGGCCTGGTGGCGTTCAGGACTCATCGGTATGGCTTTTGGGGCAGGCTGGTCCGCCTGTACCGGCCCTATCCTGGGATCGATTTTGGTGCTGACCGCTGTACGATCGACGCTGCTGCAAGGGGTGATCTTCCTGCTGGCCTATGCGCTGGGCCTGGGGGTGCCGTTTCTGCTGGTCGGCATCCTGGTGGATCGCGCCGGTACGTTCATGCGCCGCATGCGCCGCTACACGGGTCCCCTCTCGTTCATCGGGGGCGTGATCCTGATCCTGATGGGCATGCTCTTGCTCACGGGCCGTTTGGATCAACTGGCTAACATGCTTTTCCCCTTTTCCTTCTCACCGTGAAGGGGGAGACGAGGAACACTCCTGCACATCTTTTAGGAGAAGGTCATGATAATAGAACGCATCTATCACGAGGGGATCAGGGAGCCGTTGCGCTGGATTGTCCTGGCCGTGTTTCAGCCTGCCCGCTTCCGCGCAGCCTGTGAGCCCACCGGATTCCGGCAGCGCGCTGGCATGCAGGCTCGCCTCATTGTGCCCCTGTTCCTGCTCTCATTGCTGCTTGTTACGCTGGTACGCATCATACCGTTGCCCGCACACCTGCTCGTCTGGTCGAATGAGCCTCATGTGCTGCCCTGGAGTCCCTGGCTGGTGTCGGCAATTGGGGTCACGTTCGGGCTGGTAATGGGCCTCCTCTTCGGCGCGATCTGGGGTGTCTCCTTCGGCATCGACTTCAGCCTCACTGCAGGCGTGGTCTTCGGGTTGCCAGGCGTCTATGCCTTGCTCCGCACGGATGCGCTCGGAGCGTGGCTGGTACCGGCGCTTGGTCTGGCCGCAGGTCTTGCGCTAGGTCTCAGCTTCGGCCTGCCCTGGGGTCTCGCTTTCGGCGTCATTGTCGGCCTGGCAGCCGGGGTTGGCATCGCCGGCCCAAATCTCGTCGCTGACCTGGTGATCGGCCTGGGCTTTGGTCTCGCGCTCAACGTGCAAGGCAGCATCGTCGCACGTCTCGCGATCAGCCTGCTCATCGGCCTCATCCTTGGCGTAATCGGCGGACTCACCGCAGGACTGCCAGGCGGTCTGGCAAGTGGCCTGGCGGCAGGGGTAGGGAGCATACTGGGGCTGGCTCGGGGTTCGCGTCCCTGGTTCACGCGCCAGGAGCCATGACCGCCGGGACCCGCGCTGCGGAAGAGCCCGACCAGGGGTGAGGAATCACCTATTCCTTCCAGTTTTACTCCTTTCAGAATAGTCACCCGGAGCAAAATTTCGCTTGACAGATCATGATGTTTGCAGATATCATCTGTATCAACAGATAAACCGTTGTTTGTAGTTTCTGCCGGGTTCAGGCCATCAAACGAATTTTGACAGAGTACCAGTCAGGAAGAGGATAACAATCGTGCAGCGTAAGCACTTCTTATTCGTGCATATCATGCTTACCTCCACATGCTACCTGCCTATGGCTATGGTATGCAGCAGGTCGTCGCTGTCCTCTCGATGCACGCAACTCTTGATTACCTGAGCAGAGACTGATTATCGTAGAAGCACACATTGAGGGCGCAGGCGACACACCTGCGCCCCCTTCTTTTTGGAGGTATTGGCATAGTTACAGTAGCAAGGTCCTGGATTTGTAGAGCTTCTAATAACATCTCTTGCGATTGCCAGGCCTTGCGACAAACGAGGCAGCAGAGGAGGGAACGAATGTCGATCATCGAGGTTGATGGATTAGCCAAAACGTTCAGAAGCCGCGAGCGCTCAGCGGGCATGGCTGGTAGCCTGCGCTCGTTCATTGCTCCCCGCTACCGCGAGCGTGAAGCCGTCAAACACATTAGCTTTACACTGGAACCAGGCGAGGTTCTGGCCTTCATTGGACCAAACGGCGCGGGCAAATCCACCACCATCAAAATGCTGACAGGCATCCTCCATCCCTCGGCTGGGAAAGCGCAGGTATTGGGTATGATCCCCTGGCAGCAGCGCCGCAAGCTGGCGTACCACATTTCCAGCGTCTTTGGTCAGAAGTCACAACTCTGGTATCACCTGCCCCCGCAGGATACATTCGACCTGCTGGCGCGCATCTACGAACTGGACATGGCGCAGTATCGCAAACGCCGCGCCTTCCTGGTAGATGTCTTCGACATTGCCGAGCATATGCGTACTCCTGCCCGCAAATTGAGCCTGGGAGAGCGCATGCGCTGCGAACTGGCGGCTGCTCTGCTGCATAAGCCTGCTGTCATCTTCCTGGATGAGCCAACCATCGGGCTGGATGTCATCGCCAAGCAGCGCGTACGTGAACTGATCGGTCAGTTGAATACAGGGGAGGGCGTCACCGTCTTTCTCACCTCACACGACGCGGGCGATATCGAGCAGGTCTGCCGCCGTGCCATTGTCATCAACCATGGTGAGATCATCCTCGATGCGCCGGTGACAAAACTGAAGCGTGACTACCTGAAGGCAAAAACGGTCGATTTGCTGCTGGAGGAGCCTGCGGCTGCGCTCCTGAAAACAGAGAGCGGCAGTGGAAAGCAACGCCTCAGCGTTCAATTACCTGGCTCCATCCACGAAGAAATCCAGGCAATCGATGCTGTCCAGGTCCTGAAGGCGAAGGGCCATGGACTGAAGCTCGAGATCGATACCTCGCGCACTCCGCTCGAGCCTATCATCGCTGCTATTATGGAGCGTTGTCACATTCTCGACATGACCATTGCCGACCCTCCTATGGAGGAGATCATCGCAACGATCTACGGCGAAAAAGGCCGCGAAGAAACAAATGATACAACATCGTTCCCGTAGACCCGTAAGGGCCCTTGTGGCCGCCCGCTGCTGGAATTCACGTCAACCGCATGTAGGAGACCAACCATGAGCACAATCATCCATGCTTCATCTCGAAGCATAGGTCGAAAGGTACGCTTCTCTCTACGAAAATACCTTGCTGTCTTGCGTGTGAGTGTCGCCAACAACCTGGCCTACCTGCCGGAGGTGTTCTTTCGCGCTTTGCTACTCGTCGTGCTGGTCTTCATCCTGACCCAGTTGTGGAAGACCACCTTTTCGGCACGCGGCGCAACCCGGCTGAGCGGCTTCAGCATCAGTGATATGGTATGGTACCTTGTAGCAGCCGAGGCTATCGCTATGTCACTGCCCGCGCTCACACGCCGCGTCGACCAGGAAGTGCGTTCCGGGCAACTGGCCTACCTGTTGGGACGACCCTGCAACTACGTGCTGTACCACTTTTCCCAGTACCTGGGAGAACGCCTGGTGCGCTTAGTGATGAATGCCATCGTTGGCTCGATACTGGCTCTTCTGATCGTAGGGCCGCCGCACTTCACCTGGATGGGCCTGGCGGCATGGCCACTCGCTGCCTTCCTGGCCCTGTGTATAGACTTTGTGGCCTATGCGACCATCGGGTTGTTTGCATTCTGGACCGAAAACACCGAATCCTTCTCGCTGATCTTCAGTCGCCTGACGCTGGTGTTAGGTGGCGTGCTGGCGCCGCTGGAGATTTTCCCGCAGCCGCTGCGCAGCATCGCCCAGGCGTTGCCCTTCAGCGCTATTCTCTACGGCCCATCGCGCACTCTCGTGCATTTTGACCTTGCTAGCTTTATCCGGCTGCTGGAGCAGCAGGCGCTGATGATCGCCATCGGCGGTCTGATCCTGTTTGCGGTGTATCAGATCGCCATCAGGCGTGTGAATATCAACGGAGGCTAGAGCGACATGTCCATCATCACTACATTTGTGCGGGCACTGCGCCTGGTTGGAGCCTATACAGTTGCTAATGTGCAGGCAGCTATGGAGTACCGCGTATCTTTCTGGGTGCAGATCATCACCATGATTGCCAACGATAGCCTGTGGCTGTTCTTCTGGTGGACCTACTTTCACCAGTTTCCATTGACGCACGGCTGGCAGGCGACGGACATCGTCATCCTGTGGGCAATTTCCGCCTGTGGTTTCGGCCTTTCAATGGGCATCTTCGGCAATGCTCGCTACATTGCCTCCCTGATCATGAATGGTGGGCTGGATGCCTACCTGGGTATGCCGCGCTATGCCTTACTGCATATCTGTATAGCTACGAGCGACACCACTGCCTGGGGTGATATCATCTTCGCGCTAGGAGCATTTGTGCTGTTCGTGCATCCCGATGTGTGGCATATCGGCCTATTCGTGCTGCTTGCGCTGCAGGTGGGATTGATCTTTACCGCGTTCCTGGTGATACTATGCTCGCTGGCATTCTTCCTGGGAAATACCGAAGGCCTGGCCCAGCAGCTACTGGGAGCGCTGGTCTCGTTCAGCACCTATCCAATGAACATCTTTAGCGGCGTGGTACGTTTGCTGCTCTTCACGGTTGTTCCGGCCGGCTTTGTCTCCTTTGTCCCGCTGCAGTTGCTGCATGCCTTTACCTGGCCGCTGCTGGGTGGCATGGTTGGCTTCACGCTGCTGATCGTGTCCGTTGCTGTGGGCCTGTTTGAACTGGGCCTGCGCCGCTATGAGAGTGGAAACCTTCTGGGCATGCAGAATTGATATGTGCCAATCGTACCGAATAGGGGCGACAGCAACCGTCGCCCATGGGGCTGGGCGAGGATAGGTCTTGTGGATATTCACGCCGCTGCCTACGTACATGTGTTAACGGCATCCGGATGGTAGGCCAGCACTGATTCCTTGTGCTCGCGGCGGCGGTTGGTCATCACCTCCAACACCCGGATGACAGCGAACGTTTTTGCCCCTTCAGAACTCATTTGCTAACATGATACAATACCATCGAAGCCGAAGCGATGAAGCGATCGGTGCGTGTTTCTGCATAAGCCAAATCGATCTGTGGGTGAGGTACGTCTCCGATGAGTCAATCTCAAAATTGCAGTCAGTTCCTGCTAGGCTGACAGATGTCCTGGTGTGGCGTATCTCCTGTTGATTGGATAGACCGACGAGAGAGCTTGTCTCTCCCGGGGAAATCACGAAGATTCACGGAAAGGACACAGTATGACAGAGGAAGCAATCATAGATGAACTTGCCAGGTTGGCGACAGACTGGGCATTGGATGAGGAACCTGTGGGGAGCACGGCCGAAGTGACAGACATCATCGAGGTCGATCCGCTCGAGTGGATCACGGAGTCCTCTGGTGTCAACCCTGATCAGGTGTTTGTGGTGAACGTCTTGCTTGATTACGCTGAGGTGGCAGATGAGACGGACGTCGAGGGTGAACGTGAGGTGTCGGCAGTCTATGGCTACGACACAGAGCGTGATCGCTTCGAGTTCGCCTACGGGGCCGATTACCTGCTGATTGAGCCTGACGACGAGGAGGAGGAGTTTGATGACGAGGAGTTTAGTGACAGAGAAGAGGAGAGCTGAAGTGGGCAGGGATCCGCTTGTTTGTGTTGGAAAGGAACTAGCGCAGGCGCCCGCCCCGGCAAAAATGCTGGACACTTCGTTAAGGGATGTGGCCCGGTCACTGGCATTGGTTGGTCCAGGTGACGCACCTGGTGGTGATGCTCTAGCGCACTCCCGAAAGGTGAATACTTCGACGGAAAGGCGGGCTGTCTTGCAGCATTCATCCGTCACGTCCCTCTTCTTTCTGGTGTACAAGGGGATTGGATTCACTCTCCTTACCCGTCTCTATGCGCGTCAGCGAGAGCAAGGGCAGACCTAAATCACGTATTTTGATGAGCACTCCATGCAGAGCGGTCTGGTCAACGACTGGGCCAGAGAGGATGGTTTCTCCATTGTCCACCAGGGTGATGGTCAACCCATCAAACCAATCCGACCACTCACGGTCAAGATGCCCCTTGACGACGATCTGGTAGACCTCTTGTCGAACGTGTTCGCTTTCCATTCCTGTGCTCCTTGCTCGTCTTCTTGCTCTCTCACCGTCAAGGGAACATCGTGGTCAGCCATTCGGCACCCTCCTCACTCGTGAGTGGTAGCTCGAACGAACTGACGCGTGTGGTGATGAGGAAGGCGACGCCTTGGTGCCAGGTCACCTTCCCGATGGTGTTGTTTAGCGAGTCGGTTGTGGTTCTGGCAGGGGTACGGCTGCCGCTGCCGCCGACCGACGCTTGCGACTCTGCATGATGGCCGGCCCGGTGAGTGCCACCAGGCCGATCATGCACAGCCAGGCGACGCGTACCAGGGTCGCTTGTGGCGGGAAGAGCGCCAACCCCCAACACTATCAATGAGAGAATTGCGGCATACAAAACTGGACCTCTTCGTGCCTTGGGCCAGGCAAGGCGCGCCAGACATTCGCAGGTGATTTTCTTGTGGCTCTCAACGCATCCATGGGACCCGAGCCGTGAGTTGCATCATCTCGAAGCATACGACAGGTACACCAAATAAATTGGAATATCAGTGCCTGCATGGAAAACCGCAGGCGCGAGGATGCTTCCAGATTTTTGCATCAGATAGCCTAGGACCAATCCCTGGATCAACGCGACTGCGAGAAAAATTGGCAGACTCCGACTATACTGGACTTGTACATGAAACGAGGCGAATATGATGGCTGCGAGCATATTAGAAGCCACTGGCCCCAGAAACCTCCCATACTTTTTCAGGAAGAGCCCTCTGAACCACAATTCCTCCCTTAGACCGTTGCAGAGCACGAGAACTATGAGTGCTGGTGTGAGTGCAAGAAAGCGTGAAAGGGTAACTCCATGGTTTGGAAAGAATGACTTGCTGAGTCCGAACGCGGCCAAAAGAAAGAACACCAGAAAGCCGAGTATGCCGACAACAAGCCACTTCCAACTCCTCTCCTTATTGATAAAGAGAGCATTCAAGCCGCTTCCCGATGTCTTTGTGAGAAGGATGATCGGTAGAGTCAGGCTTAGCGTGCCGAACAACTGAGCTAGAACGGTCCCCAGAACTGTGGAAGCGAGTGGATTATTCACGCTGGGAGTCTCGTGCAGAACGTCATGAATGAACCACTGTTGAATCGGACTAATCGAAACATCCCCCGCAAAACCTGCGAAAGTGAAGACAAAGAAGGCGAAAGGAATCTCCCAGTATCTCCTCAGGTTCTGGCTCCTCCTTGTGAGGACTGCGACTGTTAGGAGCAGAGCAGCGAGACCCAACAGAAAGGAATCCTCAAAGATGCCTGTAGGTATCAACGAGACGCTTGCTCGATAGGCAAAACCCGTAGCTAAACAGAATACGACGAGGACGGAACGCGAGATGAGGCTCGTAGGTTCCTTGGCGACAATCACATTGCTAGTCATCAGACCTCTCCTTTTGTCTCGCCGCCATCTCGGCGACCCAGCGATTCACCAGCACGGTGTTCTGAAAAGCAGTGTAACCGGCGCCAGGGTGGGTTTGCACCCATCAAAGGGTGGGAAAAAGGGGTGGGTTTTCCTGCGCTCTACGATCAGCAAGTGGGTGGAAAAAAGCTGCAAGAGGTGAGTCCAACAGGATGCTACACGATGTTGAGTTCCCTTGCTCGGGCTATGGCCTTCGTCCGGCTCTCGACCTGGAGCTTGCCGTAGATCGCGTTGATATACCATTTCACCGTACTCACTGCAATCACCAGTCGGTCCGCAATTTCACGATTGGAGTAGCCCGCGACGATCAGCCGCAGCACCTCCAGCTCGCGTTCGCTCAACGGCTCACCGAGCGAGTACGTTCCGGACCCAGGTACAGCTACAGCAGAGTGCGACACGTCCTCGTCATGCGCTCTGCCCAGCAGTGCCAGGAGGTGGTCACGATAGCCGGTGGAACCAGGCTGATCACTCCCTCGGCGTGTGCGCAACTGCACCAGCAACCGGGCCATCGGCAGCCCCTCGTCCACAAAGAGCCGGATGTAGCCCTCCGGCTCAGCCAGAGAGAGCGCTCGCGCGAGCGCCCCCAGTGCTCCTGCCTCATCACCACATGCCTGCTGGGCCACAGCCTGGAGGACGAGGTGCTCCAGCGCATTGCCCATCCGCCCCTGCCGCTCGGCCAGGTCCAGCAGCCGTGCCAACAACGGCAGCGCTGCATCGGGTCGGTGCTGTGCGATCAGCACTCGTGCCAACGTCTGGTACTCGATCTCACGCGGTGGGCTGAGTTCGTCCTCCACTCGCAACTGCCGTTCCTGGACCCACCGCACGGCCAGGGCAAGATCATCTTGCGCCAGAGCTAACCATGTATGCCATGCTGTGAGCGGCGCCGCATTGAGAGGAGGGAATGGAGTCAAACGGAGGAGCTGCGCGATCTGCTGAATCAGCGTGTCTGCCCCCGCTGCATCGCCTTGCGCCTGTTTCACCCGTGCGAGCGCAATGTACCTAAGAGCAGAATGGCGACGTTGCCCGTTTGCTGGCACTGGGCAATGCCTTCTTGCAGGGAGCGCGAGGCCTGGTCCAGGTCGTTCCACTCGCGCTGGAGTTGTCCTCTCCCCACATACACTGGGCCGGTAGCGGCAAAGCTATCACCTCGCGCTGCTGCCCATTCCAGCGCCTGCTGATAGTTCTGATCGGCTTGATGCAGATGCCCCTGCCTCACTTGCGTTTGGGCCAGTTCAAAGGTGGCCATACAGGCCACATAGCTGTTGCCAGTCGCTTGACTGATCGCCTTGGCCTCGGTCAGCGCGGCGGCGCCCGCTGCCAGATCATCGCTCCACAAATAGGCGATGCCCAGGTACCAGGCGACCAGGCCACGAGCCGTCTGGTCCTCTTGGAGCTGCTCGAGAGCCTGAAGTGCGAGTTCAATGGTGCGCGGGGTGTCCCCGCGTCTGAAAGCGATATACGCACGGGTAGCCGCCACCCGGCCAGCGTATTCGATCAGGCTCCGGGGTTCGTCGAGCTGCGGTGGTTGCACGGCACGGCTCATCGCAGTCAGCAGTGGCCTGATGGGGCTGGGGCGCAGTCGGCGCTCGAGGTCCTGGAGCAGCCGTTCAGCGGCATCGTACTGACCGGAGAGCGCGAGGAGCCATCCTTGCCAGAGGCAGAGTTCCACCCGTGAACGGACCAGTGCATCAGGCAGTGCCTCCAACCAGGCGCGCAGCGTGGCTATCTCACCACGCTGCGCCATCGGTTCAGCCGTGTGCTCGATCAGGCATGCTGCCTGCTCGAAATCTGCTGCCGCCAAAGCGTGGTGAATGGCGTCGTGCGTCAGACCTTGCTGCTCATACCATGCGCTCGCTCGCTGGTGGAGTTCTGGTACAAGCGTAGGATGTTTGCGCTGCAAGCGATGGCACAACGCTTCAGCGAAAAGCTGGTGATAGCGATACCACCGCCGCTCATCGTCCAATGGAACGAGGAAGAGATTGGCCTGCTCTACCTGCTCCAGCATCGCCTGGCCGCTTGCCTCTCCGCCATGCTCGCCAATTATAGCCTCACAGAGTGACCCCTGGAGCCGTTCCAGGATGGCGGTCTGAAGCAGAAAGGCCTGGACCGGCTCGGGCTGACGGGCCAGCACCTCCTCAACCAGGTAGTCGATGATGTAGCGGTGACTCCCGGTGAACGCCTTGAGAAAATCTGGAATGTCCTCGCGCCCACGCATCGACAAGGCGGCCAACTGCAAACCCGCAATCCAGCCTTCGGTGCGGGCCTCCAGGACAGCGATGTCCTCACCAGAAAGCTCCCGTCCGAGCGCGCGGGCGAGGAATGCCGCCGTTTCCTGAGCGTTGAACCGCAGATCAGCTGCGCGGATTTCGGTCAAGTACCCACGCGCGCGCAGGCGTGCCAGGGGAAGCGGGGGATCGGCCCGGGTCGCCAGGACCAGGTGGAGGTGGGACGGCAGATGGTCGACGAGATACGTGACGGAGCGATGGATCGATGGTGTGGTGATCAGATGGTAGTCATCCAGCACGAGCACCACCTCGTGGGGCAGGAGAGCAAGCTCATTGATCCAGACGGTCAAGACGGTTTCGATGGGTGGAAGCGGCCTCAGGTCAGAAACCTCGAGGAGTGCCAGGGAGGAGGTTCCACTACCCGGATGGACGCGCTCCAGCGCCGTGAATACATAGGACCAAAAGCGGGTGAGGTCATCATCGCCACGCTCCAAAGAGATCCAGGCAGCTGAAACAGGAGCGTGTTCGAGCCAGGTAGAGAGGAGAGTCGTCTTGCCAAAGCCGGCAGGGGCGGCGATGAGCGTGAGCGGGCGTTCCACCGCCTGCTGGAGTCGCTCGACAAGGTGGGGACGGCGCACGAGCTGCAAGGGCGGTTGCGGCACGTGGAGCTTGGTAGCAAGCGGTGGATCAGCAGGTGTCGTGGTCATGACGTGCCGCCCCACCTCTTCCGTTGGAGGAGATGGCCTCTCCACGCTGGCCTCTCCCCCCTGCGTCCCTGTTGGATGTCTGTGCGAGCGACTGGGCTACCGCGTTCAAGCGCTCCAGCGTCAAGGCCTCCGCCTTCCCAAGGTAGAGAGAGAAGTGCTTGCCGTGCTGAGCACGGTAAGCTTTCCAGTACCAGCCGCCACGCTGATTGCCCGCGCGTTCTTTGCGAGCCGTGAAAGTGCCATTGTCACTGGTAAACGCGAAAGTGGAGGCGGTCGCCAGCCAGGCAAACCAGGCGGGTGTCTCCACCGCGAGCACCTGCTCGTGTTCGTCTTGCTGGTAGATCAGCCTGTCACCTCGTACAAGAGGGGTCATCTTCGCCATGGTTGCTCTCCCACGACACGTCTGATGCATTTCATTCCCGAACAGGGGAGCGGATGTTCGGGAATTCGTCGACACGTACCGAACATCTTCTCCCCCGAGATCAGGAACCTCCCCGTTTGCTCCTGGACATACAAACCTCTTTTCTCGTTTTTCATAACTCTGTTCATTGCCAGGCATTCTGTATTAGTTAGACATTTGCGAGCCTTCGGCCGGGGATGCCTGCACAGCCTGGCGGCGATGCCAGTTCTCGGCAAACAGGTTGAAGAAAATCCGTTGTTGTGGGTGCTCTCGAATGACTTCCTCATTCAGTTTCACACCAAGCCCAGGCCCTTGCGGGAGCGTGAAGTACCCGTTTACTACCTCGGGATTCCCTGGTGCAGCGGCCTTCACCCAATCCTCTGCGAAGTCGTTGAAGTGCTCCTGAATTTTGAAATTAGGCGTGGAGGCTGCAAAATGGAGTGCAGCGGCCGTCGAAACCGGTCCCCCCACATTGTGCGGCGCAACCAGCATATAATACGTCTCAGCCCAGGCAGCAAGCTTCTTCGTTTCGAGGAGACCGCCGAAGTGAGTGATGTCGGGCTGGATGATATCAGCGGCCTGGAGTTCGAAGAGCTGGCGATACTCATAGCGCGTGTGGATACGCTCGCCGGTCGCTAGGGGGATAGTGATCTTCTCGGATGCTTTCTTGAGCGCTGCCAGGTTCTCCGGTGGCACCGGCTCCTCTACCCAGGAGGGTTTGAATGGCTCAAGCTCGCGTGCCATCTCTATGGCGGTTGCCGGGTTGAAGCGGCCGTGCATCTCGATCAGAATCTCCACGTCGGGTCCGACGGCGTTACGAACTGCCTCGACCAGTTCGATCGCCCTAAGCTTCTCGCTCCGGTCGATTTCGTAGAAACCTGCACCGAAGGGATCGAACTTGAGGGCATGATAGCCCTTCTCAAGGACACGTTTGGCCGCAGCATGGAATTCTTGCGGAGTGCGTTCGACCGTATACCAGCCATTCGCATAGGCCTTGATCTTGTCTCGCACCGCGCCCCCCAGCAGCTTATAGACAGGCTGACCAAGCATTTGACCGATGATATCCCAGCAGGCGAGCTCAATCGTCGCGATGGCAGACATAGCAATCTCGCCAGCACGCGCGTAGTCGTTCAGGTACAATCGTCGCACCAGGTCCTCGATATTGCTGGGATCATGGCCCAGGACGTGGTTGGGTACAGCTTCTGCAAAATAGCCGAGCAGCGCATCGGTATGGTTGAGCATACGTACCTCACCCACGCCTTCCAGCCCGTCGTCTGTGATGACACGGACGAAGGTCAGATTGCGCCACGCGGTCCCCATCACAGCGCTTTTGACATCGACAATTTTCATACTGCGCCGACCTCCGCCGCAGGAATTGCCAGTCCAGCGGCACCGGGCAGTGACGACACGGCGTCCGGATAGTACCGCGCAAGCAGGTCCAGACCAATTTTCGCACGACGCACGCGCTCATGGCTGAGCGCAAGTGACACGCTTTCGATATGTTTGCCGGCCGGATAGATATTAGGCGCATTGCGCAAACCAAACTTGAGGTAGACAGGAGCGGCGATACGGACCAGTTCAGGAATTTCGTATAGCCGTACAAAGCCTCCCAGGTCGTCTGGCACCTCCACGTAGATGTCCAGAGGAATGTCTACCGCCTGGCGAATGGCGGCAATTTGTGCCAGCGTGAGGTCGGTGGGGATATTGAAGGTACTCGCACCCAGCCGCTCCATCAGGCGAATGGACGCCGGGTTGGATGAAGCCATCATGACACTGATCTTGAACTGCATCTCTTTGGGCAAGACGTCGGCCCGGCGCATCTCATCGGCGACCCACAGCGCTCCCTCATCCGCCAGCAGCACGCTGCGAATGCCAAGTGCTGCCGCGCGCTGTACATCTTCTAAGCAGTAGACGAGCTGGTCCTGTCCGCGCAAGCGTGCGCCAGCGGCCTTACCAGCACTGGAAACCGTCATCGCTCCGGTATCCCAGGCGGCGTTCGGTCGCGCGAAGAGGCTGACCTCCATGCCCCGAGCCTGGGCCAGACGCCCCATAGCGCGGATTTCGTCGTCTGTGAGCAGCATCACGCCGCTTCCCTGCGACACACGGTGGATGGTGAGTTGGTAGCGGTCTGCCTCCTCGATGATCGCTGCCAGTGCGTCCGGTCCTTCGGTGCTGGGAATCTCAACGCGGTACTGTGCTCCATCAGGAAAACGCTTAGTGCTGCTCGGTAGGGCATAGAGGTCGCCGGGAGGCAACCCCATACCTTCGAGGAAACGCCGTGTCGCCTCCATCAGTGCAGGTCTCCTTTCTTGTACGTGAAGCGTCGTCCATGTGCAGGGATGTAGCAGGTCAGTGCAGGGTGATAGGCCCGTACGTAGTCTACCAGGACACCCGGTCTGCCCTGATTGGCCGAGAACATCTCATAGTGTGTCGGCACCAGCAGTTTCACGCCAGCAGCAGCAGCAAGGTCGGCGGCCTCTCGTTCGTCCAGGTTGCCCACAATGTCGAGCTGCTCTCTGAAATAGCTCCGGCCATTGATGGGTAGTAGCGCGATGTCCACTTCGAATTGCCGCAGGCGCTCGATCAGACCGTCAAAGGCAAGTGTATCACCAGCAGCATACACCCGGACCCCTGCCATCTCAAGGACGTAACCAAGGTAGCGGTAGAGTCGCTTACCACCATGCTCGACGAAACCAAAGTCGTAGACAGCGGGCGGTGCCTGCAGGCCATGCAGGGCCGGGACGGGAAAGAGTGTGACTTCGCCCAGGTCCAGTTCCTCACCGGGCTGGACACCCACCACGCGCTCAGGCGAAATATCAAGCGCCGTCACCTGATCTACGATCGGCAGGGGCACTACAAAGCGGGCTTGTGGTGACGCCTGGGCCAGTCCTCGCAGCGCTTGAGGATCGAGATGATCCCAGTGCTCATGGGTGCAGAAGACCAGGTCGGCAGGCGGTCCCTCCACTGCTGGGAAGAGGGGAGGTATCAACCGGGCGGGATGGCTGGAGAGAAAAGGGTCAAGATAGACGATGGAACTGCTGCTGCGCAGCACGAAGCCAGCCTGCCCCAACCACCACAGTGCAATGGTATCTGGCGGAAGCTGCGTGTTGAGAATATCCATGGCTGTACTCGTAGGTCCCCGATTTATCGAGGGATCAGGCATCATCGCTCCCCTCCTTCCTGGTCTCCATTGTGGACTACCAGCACTTTCAACATCTTCGCTTGACGGCTGATCAACGTATCGAGCGCGGTCTGATACTTGTCCAACGCGAAGCGGTGCGTGATGAGCGGCGCGAGATTCAGCAATCCAGCGCGGAAGACCTGCACAGCGTAAGTCCAGGCAGCAGAGGAGGCCCCAAAGATACCCAGCACTGCCAGGTGCTTGAGGACGAATATATCACTCTCGATAGTGAGGCGAGTGCCGGAGCCGGCGATGCCTTCCAGCGCCACCGTGCCGCCTCTGCGTGCCAGCCGCAGGGCCTGCTCGACTCCTTCTGGACGGTTCCCACCTTCGAATACAAGATCTGCACCCTGACCTCCAATCAGTGAGTGTATCAACGGCTCAAGATCTCCCCTCCTGGCGTCGAGTGTGTGGGTGGCGCCCAGTTGACGCCCCAGTTCCAAACGTTCACTGCGTGAGCCGATCAGCACAATAACAGCGGGGCTGAATAAGCGTGCCAACTGTACGGCTAGCAAACCGATGGTACCATCTCCCACTATGACCACCGTGTCACCAGCTCGCGGCTGCGCGCGCAGGAAGGCGTGCGCTACCACTGCTGTCGGCTCTAGCAGTGCTGCCTCCTCAAGCGAGGCATCCTCAGCTAGGGTATGCACCAGGCGGGCAGGGACAGCGACATACTCTGCGAGCCCTCCGGTGCGTGTGAAGCCAATCTCTTCGTAGCCAGCTTCACACAGGTTGGTCAGCCCCATGCGACAATTGCGGCAGGTGCCGCAAAACAGGAAGCCCTCTACTACCACCTTGTCGCCCAGCGAGATAGTGCGTACGTGCTCGCCGACGGCGACCACTTCACCGGACCACTCATGACCAGGAACAATGGGGTAGCGAGAGTAGCCTTCCGGCCGGATGCCCCGGTAGAGCTCCACGTCGCTGCCGCAGATGCCGACCGCATGTGAGCGAATCAGCACATCCTGCGGGCCGACAGCGGGCTTCTCGAGTTCGGTCAGGATGGCTTCGCCAGGGCCTTTGAGAAGTAGCGCTTTCATAAGTATGCCTCCTCGACATCATTCCTGGGAATGAATTCATCTCTACCGCGGTTGACTACGTACAACGAGCGCATCAAGGCCATTCACGATGACAGTTCCTGAGATGGCCTGGCCGGTGAGTAGCTCTATCCCTCCAGTTGGCAGCCGAACCTCATGGGGGACCCTGTTATGATTGAGGATGAACCAGTAATCAATCCCCTCATGCACCCGTC
>Ga0137387_10000227_pt1 | contig 22871 bp, 20 predicted proteins | sample SagtaG_3_FD_104909 | JGI IMG/M metagenome (GOLD analysis project Ga0137387, IMG submission 104909) | Vadose zone soil microbial communities from Angelo Coast Range Reserve, California, USA - Sage2_R_115_16 metaG | ecosystem: Environmental > Terrestrial > Soil > Vadose zone > Saprolite | place...
ATATCCAACAACTCATACTTGCCAGCATAAACATCCCCAGCCATAGCCCAGCTCAACAACTTGTCAACACTCACTGACCTCAACATTTTCGCCTTAGGATCCTTCTTCGGGTCCGCAGTATAGACTCCTTGAACATCTGTCGCATTAACAAGAAAATCCGCACGGGTTATCTCAGCCGCTAGAGCTGCCACAGCATTCGTCGACTGTCCAGGCTGAAGCCCTCCGGGTCATTGACGAGTTGTTGAAGAATGGCGCTTGCGTCTCAGCCTATGATCCGATGACGCTGGAAAACGCTCGACGGATCTTGTCAGAGAAGGTGGAGCTGATGCCTGATGCGATCTCATGCCTCAAGGGAGCGGACTGTTGCATTCTAATGACTGAATGGGACGAGTTCCGCAGACTAAGGCCAAGCGATTACAAGTCTAGCATGAAGGCTCCAAACATTGTCGATGCGTGTAGAATCATCAAGCGGGACGACTTCGGGGAGTTCAACTATCTCGCAGTCGGACTGGGAATATCTTCGTCATGAGGTACTGATTCTCAGCACGGACTACTTGCACGACGCCTGAATGTAGGGCTTGGGACCTTTGGGTCAACGTCTTCAGAAATTTCTAATCTCAACATCTTCTGGAGAATTGGTCACGATGCCGCTCCGCACAGAAACTGTGGCCTAAGCTTAAGCATTTTCTTGCAGAGTTCCGTCAGACTTAATAGAATCAAGCCTCGCAAAGACGCAACTCCGTGCTTCGAGGCAGTCTTGATCTTGAGAAACCATTAGAACCTTAGCGCACAACCTCCAATGCCAAGGTCGTATTTGCTTGAGATGGGAGACTCACTGCCACACGGTCTACAGCAATCGAGCACCGAGAAGATTCGACGCATTGAACACGCCGAGACAACTGATAGAAACTGCGATCAAGAAGGGGCTCGGAGGCATCATAATCACGGACCACGACACTGTGGCGGGGGGCCTGGTTGGAGAGAGAATCTCACGGAATTACGGTAACTTCAAAGTTATCCCGGGAGCGGAGATTACAAGCAGCTCGGGTCACATCCTCGCGATTGGTATTAGGTTCAACGTTCCAAAGGGACTCAGCGTAGAGGAGACTGTCGATAAAATCCATGATCTTGGAGGCATCGCCGTTGCGTCCCATCCGTTCGCAGGTGGGAGGAGACCGTCACTGAGGGAAGAGTGCCTGAAAGCCGATGGAGTGGAAGTCTTCAACGCCAATAACAGATACGATGCGAACCATAATGCTCTCTTGCTGGCGAAGGCCCACCAATCTCGCATGACGGCAGGTAGTGACGCCCACTGGGCTCGAAACTTGGGCTACGCGGGAATAATCTGCGATGATCCAATGGAAGATATCAGAAGAGGACACACAAAGATCTTCGGCAACTACACAAGCCTACTCGTTCGTCGAGTCTTCGTCTTGCGACAGTTGGCTTCGGCATTGGTTAGGCGTCCTCTACCGTGAGTGCTGCTTCACGTAGACCGGTCATATTGAAACGCCTAGGCTTCCATGCTTGTAATGGAAGCGTAGAGCCAGGGCCATTCAACGATGCACCGGTAGCCGCGTTTCTCAAGCAATGCTTGGAGGCCTTCCTCTCCTGGATGAAGCTCGGCTGCTAAATTCTCGAAGAGTCTTCCTTCGAGTAGCTCGGGGGCTCCAGTCAGTATCTTTGTGGCGTAGCCTTCGACGTTCATCTTCAAGAGTTTGATCGGCCGATCACTTAGGGCGGGCAGGAATTCGGATAGAGTTCTCATCTCGATAGTCTGACTGGAACCTCGGGAGTCTTCGTCTACGATTCTGGTCGCGCCGAGGTTTATCCTATCTACCTTGAGATATCCAGTTCGCGTTCCTTCGCCGAGAGCCACGTTATACAATTTGACGTTTGTGAGTCTGTTGTTGCGTATGTTCCTTGCACAGATTGAGTAGGTCTTAGGGTTGGCCTCGAAAGCCAGGACCTTTCCTTCAGGTCCCACGATTCTCGACGCACGAGTTGTGAAGTCGCCTATGTAGGCTCCGCAGTCAACTACTATGTCTCCAGCCCGTAATTTGCAATGTCTCTCATAGATGTGAAGGACGAACACCTGAAGGATGAAATTGATGTCCCTGTTGAACACATGAAAGCTGAACCGAGCGTCCACCCCTAAAGGTCCAAGCGGAAGTTCGAGTACAGGATCTATTCCCGTAACGGACGAGAAGGCACCGACCGCTTTGTAGACTTGTACAACAGCCTGTCTAGCCAGTCTGATACTGGCTATCATCGACACGGCTTGTGCCAAGGATTTCGATAATCCCTGTTTGAATCTCATATGAGATGTAGGTTCAACTCGATGGTCCAAAAACAGCTGCTCAGCCCGGCCAATAGCCGACTATTAGTCTAGTCTTTCTGCAAGTTCAACTTTGCGCTTTTTAGACCAACACCTTTTCAAACTTCCCACAAGGTCGCAGCTGCCGATTCCAACCGCGTATCAGCAATTGCGTCGCGTTCCCCTCGCAGTGCTTTTGAAGCAAAGCATATCATTAGACTACGGACAAGAAGAGACGAGTCTCAATCGCATATGCGGGTCTATCCATAGACAATGCTTGAACAAGCAAGGTCCACAAAAAAAAATAGACCAGAAATCCCTATTCAGGGTATCTAGTCCAACGTCCCCAGATAGCGCAGACTGTTTCCCGAGTCGTTACGCAGCCTGACGAGTCGGCGGATCATTCTACGATTGCGTCGTATGGCCAGAGCCATCATTGAAGCAGTTAACGCAAGGCCGATGGCAAGCCCAATCAGAAACAGGGATGAGAGGGGGAGAGTTCTTACCAAGCATTGGAGACAAATTCCGCCGGGGGATGAAGGTGAAGCGGCAGCAACGGTCAAGACGTGAGAAGCTGCGGCCACGTCTCCAGCGGCATCTGTCACGGTTAGCCCAGTCGTGTAACTTCCAGCCTTCTGGTAGAGGTGGCTAATCGTCTGTCCAGTTCCGCTGCTTCCATCGCCAAAATCCCACTTGAAAACATAGGGCGATCCTCCCCCAGTGGCTGTAGCCGCGAAGCTGATGCTCTGACCCAGCTGGGGGTTGCTCGGACTGTCCGTAAAAGTTGCCTGCAATCCACTAGGCTGACTTGTCTTAACCGTCTCGATCTGAGTAGCTGGACTCAAAGGAGATGAGGAAGCAATGAGGTTTGGAGTGCCCGCCGCTGAGTCTCTATAGAAGAAACTCACATTGTCAGTCCCAGCAGCAATGGTAACCGTGGTAATCGTAGTTGTACACGCAGAATCAGAATAGAAAGTCCCACTAGACGAATTGGTCGAGAGACTGGCAACAATCTGTGCGACAACGTTGGTCGGAGTACCGGCCGAATTCTGGGTCTGAACCGTCATTGTGGAACCGCAAACACTGGCGGTCAGAGCCTGAGCGGGAGTGGCAAACACGAGCTTCACGGGACCGGGACCAACAATCGACTCAGTCTGGGTAGCAGAAGTCAACCCGGCAGCAGAAGCAGTAATAGTCGGAGAACCGATTACGGTGTCCTTGTAGAAGAAGTTGGCAGTGCTCGAACCAGGAATAATACTGATCGATGCTGTAGTGGTCGTACACGCAGCATCAGAGTAGATGGTACCACCCAACGAAGTGGTCGACAGGGCAACGTTGGCACCAGCGGTTGTCGGATTGCCGAACGAGTCCTGGGTCTGAACCTTGATTCCAGCGGAACAAAGACCAGTATTAGTCACTTGAGAGGCGCTAGTGAAAGCGAGCTTGGCAGGAGTAGCGGAATTGACAGTTTCAGCCTGAGAGGCGTTAGTTAGCCCAGTGTTGGAGGCAGTAATCGTCGCTGATCCGGCCGTTGTATCCTTGTAGAAGAAGGAAGCACTATTCGTGCCCGTAGCGATAGTCACAGAGTTTGCCGACGTGGTACAGGCTGAATTGGAGTAGAAGGTTCCACTAGACGAGGAGGTAGTCAGGCTAACTAGAGTGCTAGTGGTCACGTTAAACGGGTTACCTGATGAGTTCTGAGTCTGAACAGTTATGGTAGCAGAGCAGACGCCAGCAGTCAGGGTCTGAGCAACAGTAGTGAAGACAAGCTTTGGTCCGCCAACTGAGAAAAATTCTGACATGACTTTTGCGCCGCAATCATTCCCCGAGACTAAGCAATTTAGCGACCAATTAGATTCAATCGTTGCAAGCCAGTTATAGTGTGTATAGGATACATTGGACGTGTATACAGTCTTTGCTTGAGGGCCAACAGGAACCCAATAAAGGGGAGCCGTCGAACCCGAACCTGCTTCGTCAAAAGTTATGACAAGCACCGCCCGTGACGTTTGGAACAAAACACTCCCAAGTATCTTTGGAACAAGTCTTGAAAGATAGGTGTTTCCTGTGCCCACAGAGCAGTCGTGCATATCGTCACAGAGGTCGGGAGTCAGCCAGATGTAGTTTGCCGGAGAAGTAGCATTAAGATCTGCCAGAAAAAGGTCATCGGTCTCGGTATTGCAACAAGGAACGATTACCGAATTTGCACTTCTGATATTTTGACAACGTGTAGAATTGTTGACAATATCTTGGTAATAGACAAATGGATTGTGCTTCGCCGCGTATTGATTTGATGTGGCAGTTGTAGTGCAACCGGATGCTAACGGATAGTCTTCCATGTATGCTTTCCAAGTCAGCCTCCCAGCATCCAGTCTATCAACTATGTTTGGCGCTGTGACCGGGCAAGTGGTCGGAGAACAGTCAGATGTTATTCCAAAGTTCGAGCCTCCAGTTAAAGCAAGATAGTTTGGTAGACTAGGTTGTAGACTGCCCGGTATCGCGTAGTGTGTAGAGTTAGCCCACTCTACACCGAGAGAATGCATGTATGGAGCCGTGCTTGCAGTAATTGAACTTAAGGCATGATTCTCCATAATGATGAAGACGACATGGTCGAAGTAGGTACCTGGTGCAGAGGTGGCCGCGAAGTCTAACGGATTTTGGCGCTCACTCGCAATATTTGTCACAAATGCTGCGAACACCATCCCCAACAGGAAGAAGCCTATGAGAAGGGCTCCCAGGGCTATTCTGAAGAAGCTTCTGTGGTCGGAGAGTTTCGTTCTCAATCTTCGTAGCGCTCCAATTCACAGGAATCGTTTCGGAACTCTTTCCTCGCGCGTTTGCGACGACGTACAGGCGGCCGACCAAGAACCAGACTCTTTGTAATGAGCGAGTTCGCTGGACGAAGATCACTATCGTCTTCCCATGGGTTAGGTAGTGCTGAACCCTTTTCTCGGCTAGCCGGTCCAAGTGCCCAGTCTGGATACGACTCTAATATGGATTTTGCTAAAACACGGGAACTGCCTAAAATATTTTCTGAGCGAACTCTGGATATCCATTGTAATCTCCGGTCAGCTATGAGATGGTCGAACCTGAACCACACATTCAACCTTGTGGTCAAAATCGAAAATATTTGTAGGACAATTCGATTTATCTTTGCACCCGCGAGTTGGACTCGTCACATCATGTCGTTCATTTGCGTAGGGCTGGGTATGATTCGAAGGGTTAGAAGTACATGCAGTTTGAGCTTAGTGTCGTCGTCATCCTTTCGACGGCTGCACTTTGAACTCGCCATTCATCCATCCAGCCCCTTTTTGCTGGGTCTAACTGTAGGGCCTCTCCTTCGTATCCGGTCAAGTTCGGTACTCGCCTTTGCATTAAGGAGGGCCATCGACGATACTACTCCGATAAATCCGCCGATGATCATCAACCACTCAATGCTCGACCAGTTCGTTGGGCTGATGCAACTGAGGCAGATGCCGCCAGGCGCCTTGAAAGTGAACGTGGCAGTGGCGGTTTGAATGAGAGCGCCACTGGTACCTGTAATCGTGAGAGTGTACGTTCCCGCGTTACCTGCACTGCAGGTGACTGTGGCGATCCCAGAACTGACCACAGTGCCGGGACTAATGGCAGCGCAGGTTAGACCAGAAGGTACATTCTCACTGAGAGTAACCGTACCAGTAAACCCGTTCAATCCTGCAATGGTGATTGTGGAACTCGCGGATTGTCCGGTGGAAACGCCAGGAGGAGAGGACGCGGAGACGGCAAAATCAGAGGCTGACTGCGTGCTACCGGCTGAAATAATGGTGCTCCAGTAACTCATAGCTTGTGCAAGAATTGAATTGGAAGGAGAAACGTCATAAACCGAGCCGGCGCCAGAACTTTCCCACGCCCATATCTCGCTACTATCTGAATTCTCACTCGTTGTAAAGTTCAGTAGCTCCCGGTCCCAAGCCCCTGTCGGGTCGGAAGTTAAGTTTTGATTATACTCAGAGAATTCCATCGCCTTCCCAAGTAAGTGAGCATGAGCAGTGTACAGATTGACATAGTAAGAGGTGGCACCGGATAATGTCCCATCAGATTGACCTGATGCATAAACCGCTCCAAGGGCCCCGTCCGAACAACTAACGAGCGGGAAGTCGTTGCAGTAAGAATGAACGGACACAAAATCCATGAATTGTGTCTTTTGATCTATTGCGGAATAGTCCCATGAGCTTCCAGTCCATCTAAGTTGCCCGAATCCACCCCAGTCGCCGGAAATCAAGTGGTTAGGGTCGACACTTCTAATGTAGGTTGCCATATCATTAGCCCAAGCTATGACTTGTTGTAGTGAATCACTCGAACCTCCACAGTTTAGACAATCGGGTTCCCCGGCAAGTTCCCAGTACGCTATTTGGGAACTTGTATTGTAGTGGGATACAATGGGCTTTATCCAGGTGTTCTTGAGCGCGGTGTTAGCTGTACTATTGGTCATGAAGTCGCCACCCAAGAGCGATTTCCATTGGCTCCAGCAGGAACCGGTGTGTGTGGTTACGAGCGAGGGATTGAGAAGTATTTTGTTGTTCTTAGCATCAGAGACCATTTTGTCCAAGGATGAGAAGAAGAAGGCTGGATTGGACTGTAGCAGCTGGTAAGCTGTTGAAGGACATGGATTATCCAACCAAACCTTGACAAGAGTTATGCCATGCTGACCTGCGTCACTAAGTCTTGTAGGTCCACTTGGCGTGTTACTACTTCCAGGCAGATAGCCTGCTCCCAAGAGACTTGGTATATCAGCACCGACAAACCTTGTTCTTGACCCGTTTAGACAGAGATATCCGTTTCTGAGCTGAATGAAAGTCGCGCTCGTACCATAACAGTCCGTCTGCGCCTGGACGGCAGGAAGCATCGACGGTATCACGAGAGTGACGCACAGGATTAGAAGCGCTAGACTCTTCACATTCAATTCCTGCCGACCAAAACCAGACTCTTTGTAATGATTGGGTTCGCGGCGAAGTCTAGTATGGTCAAGCGAGGCGCATAGGCGGTCTTGAACCATGCCGCAATCGGCGGGGTTCATGAGCCTACTTTCAAATGGATAATTGCGTGGGGTCCGAAGAGACGCAAGTCGTTCCTGTGCAATTCCGTGTAAACAACGGGACCATCATACAGCTTCATGTAGCATCTATTGAGAGGTCTGATAATCGTCTGAACCCAGATTCTGCCCGCAGAGTCGAATAGCACAAGGATAAAATCGACTCGGCACCGACGCCATAAACTCGCGAAAAGGCTCGACCTTAAACCGCCGGCGGCCGGCACGAATGACTCGCAAGCTCGCGTGGTTCAGAAGTACACAGTGTTGGCGTGAAGGAACACTGCGAATTCTTGGGACATCCCGCCAACAGCTTCAGGGCACGTGTTCATGATTTCCGTATGAACCGTGATCTGACTAGGACGACGAGGCACACTAAGAGTATTCCAACTCCTAGTGCCACAATCTCTCCTACACCGCTTGAGCTAGTGAACTGGCTAATGTATGTTCTGAAGTAGGCATTGTTGAGATCCTCTTCTATTACCGAAAATGAGAGGATGCGATTATCGCAACCTCGATGATTACGATTGCTAACACTCCCGGATTCCTCCATGGACTCGGAGATCTAGGCTTTCTGTCCAAAGGTTTTGTATCATGGGAGGGCTTTCTCCTATCGGTTCCGATGACCCCTACGCCCACTGCGGCAATCACTATTGACGCTATCATCCCATAGAAGAGAGGAGGTTCCATTCCTAGAATTGTAGCGGCCGCCGGCACCCTGAAGAATTCTACCATAGACCTAGCGTCGCCATCGTTGGAGGTGAGGTTCTGCATCCCCCACGCGATCTCTAGGGAGCTGAGGAGGGAGTAGTGTGAATATTGCTGTGAGGACTTGTAATTGGTTTTGATGACCGATCCTGCCCAGACAGTGAAAACATAATCGCTTGGGAAGATTGCGGAAGGGGGTCCCTCGTCGAAGGTTATGAAAAGCGCTGCTCTCTGTGTCTTGAAAACATTGCTACCTAATATCTTAGGAACGAGCGTGCGCAGGTATATGTCGCCACTGATTGTGAGACAATCGTGCATGTCGTCACAGAGACCCGGCGACAGCCACATGTAGTTCGAAGCGGTCGACGTTGACTGTAAGTCCTGCAACAGCTTATCATCCGTTTGTGGGGGTTGACTGATCACCGAATTGGCGGAAACTATTCTGGCGCACCGATCAGGGTTCAAAATAATGTCGGCGAAATACACGAAGGGGTTGTGGGTTGCCATGTAACCTGTACTGTTGCTCCCAACGAAACAATTCCCTAGTGAGCAGTGAGAGCCACAAGTAGGAGGATAGTCCTCCATGTAGGCTCTCCAGGTCAGTCCTGCTGACTCTTCTGCATCAATGATGTTTGGGGCAGAAATTGGGCAACATAAAGCTCCGGCATTACAAGATCCTCTAGGGGGACAGTCAGCTGTGACACCGAAACTGGAACCACCGGTCAGAGCCAAGTAGTTAGGGAGGCTTGGATGACTGATGGCAGTGTAGTCGGCAGCGAGTGAATTACTGGACGCAAGCTGATTCAAGTAGGCCGTCGACGAGCTGCCACTGATACTGTTGAAGGACTGGTCCTCCATTATGATGATGACGATGTAATCAAAGGCAGAATTGCCGGTTGGCAAGAACAAAGCGGAAGAACCAGGCGAGCTCTGTCCCTTGGCGGGAACGCCTCGCGTCCCAGCCCCAAAGGCTGTTCCTGACGCGATGACGCATATGAGGAAGGCTCCCAGAATCCTCCGTGCGAATCCGTTGGGTTGAATTCTCACTACTTTTCGTAGAGAATAAAGCTTGAAGTCTCCATCACCTCGTGGAAGTGGAGATCAAATTCGCTCCTCCACTGCGGATTGTGATAGTAGAGATAGTTGAAGTAGCCTTTCCAGTAGATCTGGCTTGCCGAGAATTTTGGTGAGAGTAGGGAGCTTGACTTTGAGATAATGACCGCGTCCACGTACGTCCATGGTGACCTGCTGACATTCGCAAAGGAAGTGGAGTATTCATCAACGATGCGGGGGATATCAACGCCACCCAACACCGAGAGATATGCGCCTCCCACTAGACCAATGTTGGAGACCAGAATGGAACCTTGCGCAACATCACCTACCTGGTTCCACACACTCTTCACGCTCTGAAGGTCCGAGTATCCGTATTGCTGTTCGACCGATGGTGGGAAGCTCCCGTTGAGTACAAAGAAAGCTTGGAAGGGAACCGTGGTTACCAGGAGAATTAGAGTCACGCCAGCCAGAAGACGTGGCCTCTTCCAGAACACGACTAGAAATAGTCCTAGGCCCAAAACCATCATCTCGTATAAAATGTTGACCCGACTGAGGATCAGGTCCAGAGACGCAAGGCTGGGAGAATAAAATAGAGGGACAGCTCCTAAGTGCTTCGGCCCTGATCCCAGAAAGTATAATGGGTTCCTGAAGATGGCCGTTTCAAATAAGAGCCAAAGAAATGCTCCCCAGAACCCCAGGTGAACGAATGCGAGGTTGTAAGTCCTTCTTCTCTTAACCTCTCTCACGACAAATACGGAAACAAGTAGCGCCGCAAGCACCCAGATCTCGTACCGAGCAAGCTCCCCAATACTAAGTGCCACCGCCATCTTGAAAAATGCACTCCTCCTGTCAGTCGTCAAATACTCGCGTAGGTACGAGAACGATGCTATTGCCAGCAGGATAGCAGTCGGTTCCTGCATGGCCGTCGTACTAAAGCTGAGAGTAAGAATGTTACCGGCAAAAGCCAGTGATATGATCGTACCATAACGATTCGGTAGCATTCTATAAATGATTAGACTCGTTAGTCCAGTAGCTATCGAATTGACAATCACGCCAGCGAAACCTGAAGTGTAGAGAAACGGAACCAGAGTGAAAGGCGCTTCTAGCATGTTGAATAGAGGCAGCCAAATTCCTCCCATGTTCACCGGTCTTACCAAGATGAGACGGCTGATGTATACATGCCAAACAGAATCGACAGTGAGAAAAGTACCACCCCAGGCCTCGTAGATGAAAATGGCATAGCAAACTTGCATTGCAATAGCTGCCGAGAGTATGGCGATACCACCCTTCCGGGAGCGATGATGAGAATTCACTCTCGCTTGCCTTTCAATGGGACTACGCCAGTTCAGGCGACCAACGCTCCGTAATTGTACCATCCGTGTTATTGTCCTATTACTGAGGCTGTCGCTTGGACAAGGCTGATCTAGGCTAAAAAAGGCTCTTGAAATACGGTTGGATTCTAAAGAATCCATAGGAATTCTAAAGAACCCAATAGCTTCACAGATACTCCCCTCCTAGAGCACAACGCGAACAGACATTGCCTCTCAGGAGCTTGCACCGTTCACGCGTAGCTGCTAAACAGACTTTCATGGATTGTCTTTCCATATCGAACAAGCTTAGACGCAGAGAAGCATCATATCTTTAGATATCGACAAATGATGCAAAGGAGCTGCTTAGGGAACCTCCCAAGAGACTCCTGGTGGGGACATGTAGTGAAGATAGGATACAAAGTTAGATATGTTACACTCCTCTTATGCTGCATAATTTTACTACCAGTGTTCCTTCTCAACATCACTGGAGATGGCGGCTGTTCGTCTCCACAAAGTGTCTTTGTACACCTAGCGAGTACCGATTTCTGCGTTGATGGCAGCGGTGTTAGGCTTGTTGGCACGAACAGTTACGGCATACTTCTAGGCTATCTCAGTCTATCTGGGCTCAAGCCGTCAAACTCGACCTTCCTAGTAGATACCGCAGGATTGTATCATCTTAGAATGCTCAGATTCTGGACTGACCCCTCCTTTTTCTCTAGTGGTCTATGGGCACTCTACAATAGCTCGGCCAGCCACAGTGCCTACTTTACCGGTTTTGCCAGTCTTGCTGATGACGCGAAGAAGAACAACGTGCTCCTTGTCCCTTCACTAGTAACGGTTGGTGATGGCACTTGGGAGAAGCTCACAGGCGAGCCCGTGGGTTTCTTCTACATGGTTGGTAGTCGGACGAACCTTCTTTTCAAGAATTATTGGGTTGCTCCCATAGTGAACCGATTCAAGAACATGCCCCAAGTGGCGTGGTGGGAACTTGGAAACGAACAAAACTGCTGCAATTTGAACAAAACAGAAATTGCGCGAAGAATCGCTTGGGCAAAAGATCTCAATGCGTTCATCAAGAAACTTGACCCATCACACCTCACCGAGGGAGGTTGGAACAATAGCGGGAGCCTAAACATGACCGAGTTCGACAACTACAACAGCTTTGAGGATGTGTCCTCCATCCACATTTACTCAGATACATTATACTCTCTCGAACGAACGATAGGCATCACGGACAATCGGACCGCGATCAATGATTTTGTTTCCAAGTACTTCAGAGAATCAGAAAATGTACTGGGAAAACCCCTCTTTATAGGAGAATTCAACGCGGCCAACAGCGATGGCAATACAACAGCCTACAACTACGACAACTGGATAATGCAAGCCGTGTACACCTATGACAGTGGGGCCATGCTAGTATGGGATTTGCAGGCCGACACCAGCACTACTACTTGTAGCAATCAACACGTCTCCCCAAGATGCACCCCGTGGTTAATGGAACTCCTGCTTTACTGGAGCGATCAAATGACCGCTAGCCCTTGAGAGCTCCTGGCTCTAGCGAGCACGGAAAGCGTCCTGAAATTTGCTGAATAAGCCGATGAAACCATGACTGCGCCACGTTCCTACTTCCCGGTAACGCACATGATTAAGCCTGGCTACAAGCATTCTGGCAACGACATACCACGAAAGTCATCGCTCGGTTCTCCCGAAGACCCTCGTTCCTCTGAAAAAGGACGCGATGGCTGCTATTCCAAGGAAGAACCAGTACAAAGGTGCGAGGAGCGTGGAGGGGGCTAGGTGCTCGTACTTGGTATCCATTATGGCCCTTGCGGTGTTGAAGATTATCAGAGCGTTTCCCAGATAGGCCAACGCTACTCCCCAGTAGATGAGCCCGTTGCTGTAGAGGGAGTTGTTCATCCATGGGGCCAGGAAGGATGGGCTCATCACTGCCCACGTGGTCCAGTAAATTCCGATGAATATCCACGATATGATGGAGAGGGCGCAGGTGATGGGTGCCAAGAAAGCAATGCAATAGAGGACCTTTGTCCTAGTTGATAATTCGGCCCGTGCGAGTTTTCTGAGACAGGTGAGGTATCCTCGGAACCACCTTACGCGTTGGCGGAAATGGCCCATTGTGCTCTTCGGCTGTTCCTCTACCACATCCGAGTCCAGTAGGCCGAACTTCTTTCCCCTCTCTGAGAGTAGAAGCGCCATGTACGCGTCCTCTGTGAGGACCTCGGGATAGCCGCCCACTTCGTCGAGTACTCGACGTCGGTTGAACAGTCCTTCCCCGCTAAGCGGAAAAGAACCTATTGTGCTTCGGAAGAAGGGCAGAATCCTCTGGTTCCAGACGAAGTTGTCAAGCTCGAAGAGCCGGCCTATCTTGAGTTTACCGCTCTTTCGGATGATCCTAGGCTGTACGACGTCGTATCCTTTCTCTTCCATCAAGTTGACTCCTTTGACTATCTGGTCGGAGTCTATTTGGTCGTCAGCATCATAAACCACCACGATCTCGCCAGTCGCAACCTCTAAGGCCTTGTTCAGGGCATGTGCTTTTAGCCGGCTCTTTCCGTCGCTACGGAGAATTGTTGTCTTGATTGGTCTCGACAATTGTGGGATCTTGGTCTGCTGATCGTCCGGCTCCAGAATGTATACGATCTCCATTTTGTCGTCCGGATATGATTGGGCCTCCAAGCTTCTGACGGTTCTTTCGACTGCTTTGTCCGGCTCCTTGTACATTGCCAATAGAACCGTGACCGTGGGAAAGCGTGTGAGGGCGCTGGGGGATTCAAAAGCCGACTCCGAGGAACTTCTCTTAAGATGCGGCCAGAGGTTGAGAGTGAAGAGAATATTTGTGAATACGGGATCGATAGCAAAGGCCAATATGGCCACTACCTAAGATTCGTCTCCATGTTCCTAATCCTCTCGGAAGCCGAGGGCTGAATCTGAAGCGGGGCAAGAAGAGGGCTGCTAGGGGACATCATTAGTTCGTTCACCTTGACAGTGGATTCCAAAACCAATGAGTTATTGCCGTTGGCCCTCGCGAATCGGATCATAGCCTCGATATCCTTCGGAAGGCATGCTCCTTGGAATGGAGTGCCACCCTTTACCCCATACATTCCTATTCGTGCGTCCAGCGCTGCAATGTTTTCGATCTTGGTGGTATCGATGCCTAGCTTCCTGCATAAGAGCCATACTTCGTTGAAGAACGATATTTTTGAAGCAAGGAAACTGTTGGAGACCAGTTTGCCTAGCTCTGCCGTATCCCAGTCCGTCTTGATGATAGGCGCATGGAAACCGCGGTACAAAGTCTCGCCCGCACGAAACGCTGCTTCGGATTGTGCGCCTATGACTATGCGGTGAGGGTTGAGAAAATCTTCTAAGGCGTAGGCTTCTCGCAAGAATTCCGGGATGTAGAGCAGCCTCTCGGCGGGCAAGATAGTAGCGAGCTGGCGAGTCGTCCCTGGAAGCACGGTGCTCCTGAGCACGATCATGTGATCTCCGATGAGGCTACGTAACCTATCTACGGCTCTGTAAAGATGGGAGAGGTCGAACCCGTCTGCCGATGGGGGAGTTGGCAAGCACAAGATCAGAACTTGCGACCGTTCGACAGCCTCCTCTAGGGAGTGGGCTACTGAGAGTCCTTCTCTTTCCAACCGCTCCATGGTTCGGGGGTTGACATCGTAAAAGACGACCTCGCTCCCCATCTGAGCCAAGCCCTTTCCCGTAGCATGGCCGACCACTCCTGAACCAATGATGACGACCTTCATTATTTCGAACCCCAAGTACGCACTGTTCTACCAAACAATCCAGAAAGGAAACCTAACCCGTATGCGAGGTGATTGGTCAGAAACAAAACGGGCATCAAGAACACTGCCCTAGCATCGCGTCCGCGTATGGAGAAGGCAACGGAAATCCCCAACGCCGTGAGTAGATAGAGTGCGAGTGGAAGGATCATCAGCCGAGTTGCAAACAGTAAGAGAGGCAGAGTCAATAGGTAGATGGCGAAGAGGGAAGGGGCAAGCATGTAGCCCTTCTTGACCATTTGCCGAGGATAGAGCTTGAAGTAGCGAGCTCTCCCTGACCCAGACTTGAATACTTGGCGATATAGGTCTCTTACAGTATCCCTTCGCTCGTGGTAGAAAGAGAGTCCAGGGTCGTAGCTTATGAGATAGCCTTGTTTCCTCATCCAAGTTAGAAGAATATTTTCCCAACCACTACCGAAGATCTGTGGACCCACATCTCGATAAGCTTCGAGAATCAGTTTTCTCCTATAGATTCCAGTTGCGATAAGGTCCGTCTCGTCGGCATCTAAGCGCTTCGCCCGTATGTTATACCTGGACGACATTCGCATACTACCGAAGTATGACGATTGGACGTAGCCGATCATCTTCTCCATGCGTGAGCTGTCAGGAGGCGTCAGATTCGAACCACCGACAAAAGCAACTCGCGGATCAGAAAAGACAGGAACGGCCTTCGCTAGCCAGTTCGGTGGAATGACTGTGTCGTCATCGACTATTGCCACTAGCTCACCCTCACAGCGTTCGAGGCCCTTCTTCAGGGAAGGGCCATGGCTTCCTTCCCCGGGCACAAGAGTCTCAGTGGATACCACGCTAGGCGCTGGGCCGTCGTAAACAACCGTGACCGAGACGTTTGGATAATTCTGTCTCTTAACAGAGTCCAGCGTCTGGGCCAAGTCTTTCCTACCAATTGTTGGAACGAGAACACTTACGGAGGTCGGACTATTGTCCACGGCTGTTGATGGGCCGCCTTCGCGCAACCGCGCCGAATCCCCAGTATTAAAAATGGTTCCTCATTGAATCAATCTTTTTCTGTCTCCGTGAATACAATTAAATCTTCGGATATAGGCGTCGGGGCTAGAAGACCGGGCCCCCAAAGAAGATAACTATTCTAATAAGTCCCGCCAACAAATGTTCGAGGAAAGAAATTTGACTAGGCACAGCTCGCTTGCGACGGAAATCTTGACCAGCGCTGCTTTACCTTCTTCACACACTTCGTCAAGGCTATTAGTGAAGTTGAGCTTGGACGTTTGAGTTGCGGTCAAACGGTCGAGAGAAAGCCCTCCAGCTTCGAATTCTGAAAAGTTGTCGAACGTGAGTTGCGTGAAGCCAACCTTCCTTGAAAAGATAGGCGGAGTCAAGACAGCAAGACTTGAGGCCGAGTCTATACTTCTTGCTCGCGCAGCGTTGAGCGACAGCCCGGTCACGTTCGAAGATCATGAACGGTTGCTACGGCTTGTGAAGAGAAACAAAGTTCTGCTCAGGGTCTGTCATCTGTCTTCATTCCCGACTGAGGCAATCAATGCGGCAAAGCAAGACGTCAAAGAAGCGTTTGAATTGTACCATCTGATAGGTGACGCACTCTCAGACCGCGGAGTCTCCTACATTTCCATAAAGTCGTTCGACTCCCTTCCCGACATGGGGCACGATGTCGATTTGCTTGTCCCAGACCGCGTCGACTTTCTGAAGGCCGAGAGACTACTGCTCAACGATTACAAGGCTCGGCCATCAGAACTGACGCATTGCGACAAGATGGTTGGGAAATTCAGTTGTTTCCTGCCAGGCTACAAACTCGATTTCGAAATCTATCCCAACGTCAGTCAGCTAGGGGAAAAATATCTTGACCTCAACAGAGTAATAAATGAGAAGAAGAAAACGATCATCGACGGGCGCGAAGCATGGTTCGCTTCTTCCTCCGATAGGATCCTCATCAGAGTCATCCATGCCGTCTTTCGGCACAAGTCGATCAAGCTGTCTGATATCCTAGATTTCTTGAAACTTCTCAAAACCACTAGCGAGTCGGAACTCTTGGACAAAGTCCAAGAAACTCGAATTTGCGAAGCCTTCCTATACTATCTCGCGTGCGTAGACCGCTTTCTGGCGGCTTGTAGCATTGAAAACTCACCACTTAGACAACTTCAGAAGAATGCCGAGGATCGATTCGGATACGACCGTCTAAGACTCTTCGAGAATGACCGTCTGATTCTACCTTATCGCATCCCGACACTCGCCATAATCCTCCTCTATCTGTTCAAGGCGGGACGCGAAGGGTCGGCCGGGAGGTTGAGGAGCTCGACAAAATGTTTGGTTGCTCCGCCGCTTCTAATCATTGAGTTCCTGGTCAGTGCTATCCGGTCGGGAGGGAGAGGAGGGATTTGGTGAGTGAATAAGATGCTTATCACCTTGAGTGGGACGCACGGAACTGGTAAGTCTACAACCGCGGGAGCTTGTTGCTACTATCTCAATAGACTGGGTTGGAAACATGCATACATTCGCCAAGTCGACCTCCTGATTCCATTTGGATTCGTAATCAAAAGGGGGTCGCAGGTCCTACACCTCCAACCGACCGAACTGGAAAGAATGAAGCCTTTTCGAATTCTCTGGGCCGTGTACATTCTGCTCGTATATCTTCCCTTTCTACGAGCAGGGATACGCTTCCGCCACATGATGGGGTACAGTGTTCTGTGCGATCGTTACATTTACGACCTCATCGTGACATTCCGAGGCAAAGACATTGTGACCCCATTTGAGACTCTCCTTCCGAGCTTGTTGCCTCATCCAACGATTTCGTTTGTCCTAGACGCTCCGACGGACAGAATTTTGAAGTGTCGGCCAGAACACACGCGCGATCTCATCGAGAAAGAACAAAGGTTGTACCGTCAACTCTCAAATCGCTTTCACCTCCGAAGAATCGACGCAAGTGCCTCCGCAACGGTCGTAGGAAAAACAGTCCTGTCTCAGATAACTTCGACCGGTAAAGGACCTACCGAAGTCGGACCCGTTCTGATCAGTGAAAGAGTGAGCCGATGAAGGCCCTAGTCGTAGGGCTAGACTCTGCCTCACCATATCTTATCAAAAAGTGGAACGATGATCTTCCTACACTGAACACTCTCTTCAAGAAGGGAGTACATGGAACGCTTCAATCAATAGTCCCCCCTGAAAGCGTCCCCGCATGGCAGTGCTTCGCAACTGGAAAGAACCCAGCAAAGATAGGCATCTACGGGTTCACATACATAGGAAGAGACCTGCAACTCAAGCACGGAAGAACAACACAAGAGCAGGGATGCTTCTGGGATCTTTGCTCCGCTCGGGGAATGAAGGTAGGAGTCTTCAACGTCCCAGGGACATTTCCCCCATACCCCATCAATGGCTTCATGGTTTCGGGCTTCCCAGTTCCCCCAAGGAAGGTCTGGTCATACCCCAAAGCCCTGATGAAGAGGCTCGATAATGCAGTGGGAACCTACGAAGTCGACGTGCCACTCGCTAAGCCTAGTGAGCTAAAAGGCGGAGAGAATGAATTCCTTGCACAGGTCGAAAGGCTTCATACAAAAAGTGTCCAAGCCGCCAAGCTTCTGATTCAATGGTACAAACCTGACGTATTTGTGATGACCTTCCAAGCAATCGATCGAGTCCACCACGACTTCTGGAAGTACACGGATGACGAAAGCTCGCAGTATCGAAACGTTCTCCACGACTGGTATCAGAGAGTAGACGCAGCCGTTGGAGAACTCTGTCAGCTTGCAGGACCGGAAACACACATTCTAGCCCTTTCTGACCACGGCTCTACCGGAGTATCGTCGGCCTTCTACATCAATGAATACCTTGAACGCAGCGGGCTCTTGACTCTCAGGGAACGCATCAGGAGGAAGGGGGAGACATACGCAAAGCTTAGGCGAACCATGTTGAAAGTTGTCCCACCGAGCTTCATTGCGCGAGCGTACAAGATCATGCCCAGCTTCATCAGCCGCAACTTCACTGGTTTTGCTTCTATCGATAGGATTCTGGAAGGGATCATTGATAATGTCGATTGGGACAAGACTCTGGCATACTCGACGGGCGGGCATCAAGCGCACATTTACGTCAACTACAATCTAGTAAAGCAGAACTCTAGTCAGGAGGGGATAATGGACATCACCACTGTGGTCGCCAAGGTGCGTGATCTGATTGTTGAACTGACGGACCCGAAGACAGGAGCTAAGCTGCTACCGGTGTTTCACTTCAAAGACGCCGCCTTCAAAGGCCCTTATGAAGAGGAAGCTCCCGACCTCTGCGTCGAACTTTACACCGACAGGGACAAGGTGCAAGTGAATCCCAGAGTTGGAACTAAAAGCCTCTGGAGCTTCTCGCCCCATTATTCTTCGATTCACACTAGAGAAGGCTTCTGGATGTTGGCAGGACCACAGATCAAACGAGGGGTTCAGTTGGACGCAAGCATCCTCGACATGGCCCCGACGCTCCTGAGACTGCTTCACGTAGAGGCGGGGAAGGATTTCGATGGCAAGGTTCTCGACTCTATCTTCGAGAAAGCCGAAGAACGCTACCAAGCGCTAGAGATTACTTCGCATGTCACGGCTGGGAATCACGCGGGTCTCGAAAAAAGCGCATGATGACGAACGCAGCTTCGTCAAGAAGACTGTAAACTGGGCACTAAGACAGATCGGTAAGAGAAACAAGGCCTTGAATGCCGCAGCGATCAAAACTTGTGGGAAGATCAAAGATTCTGATTCCAGATCGGCAAAATGGGTCGCTGCGGATGCTCTTCGTGAACTGACGAGTTCCCCCGTCAAAAAGAAACTTGCAAACATGAAGCCCTCAAGGTTCAAGGGATAAGTTCATTCGATGCTCGGATTGTCAGAGTTGGCGAATCTTGTCGTAGAAATCCATCAAGTTGCGAGCCGCAGGCTCCTCCTTGTTCAGAGCAAAGATCTTCATGCCTTGTTTATATCGCTCGAACAATAGTACCCGACACTTGACCAACGGTTCAGCAATCCGCGCCACAGTCGACGGGGACACGTCCAGCACACGCGCGAGTCCAGCTTGGTTGAAGACCTTGTCCCTATTCTGTAACAAGTGTTCAACCAGCCTTACCTGGGCTTTGGATTGAAACAGGTCTAGAAGTTTCAACAAGCCGGCCTCTCAGGAATAAGATACGAGGGTTCCAATGTCTCGGCCTCGCAAAGCACTGGTGATGTTCGAGGGGTCCTCCATTGAGACGAACCTCGTCGGAATCCTCGCCCTCTGCATGATCTTCAGCGCAACAGGATCCAACAATTCATACTTGCCTGCGTAAACATCACCTGCCATAGCCCAGCTCAGCAGCTTGTCAACGCTGACCGACCTCAACATCTTGGCCTTCGGATCCTTCTTCGGATCCGCAGTATACACTCCTTGAACATCTGTCGCATTAACAAGAAAATCAGCACGGGTTATCTCAGCCGCCAGAGCTGCGACAGCGTTCGTCGATTGTCCAGGCTGAAGACCCCCCATGACCACTACCTTCCCCGGGCTTACGTAATGAATCAGCTCCGAGAGCATTGTAGGAATCTTCGTGACGGCAATACTGCCAAGAGCGAGCCTGAACAATTCCGCGTTAGCTCTGGTCACGGTTATCCCGAGCAGATCGCTAGTCGACTCATCCGCCCCCAGCTTCCTAGCAACATCAATGTAGACCCGCGCATTCTGACCACCACCAGCAACAGTCACCAGCTGATTCCCTTCGCCTGCAAAACTTGAGAGGACCTTTCCCATGCTCCGTAACGCGTCAACGTCCGGGTCCCGTTTGAACAGTGAGCCCCCTAGCTTCACGACAGCCTTCATCCGTGTCTGGAATAGAACAACAGACCAATTCAGTATATTAGAATGGAGAAGCTATTCGAAGGTCGCCTAAAACTCATGCCCGCCGGTCCCGGATCGGTTCGTATCCGACTTCCGTAAACAAGGATTTAATACGATTCTGACCACTATTACTAACCAGGACTGGTCAAAGTGAATAGCAGCATTCCGGTCGAATCCAGTTCGACACACAACGTTTCTCTTTGAACGAATAGCGGCCGCTCTGGGCAAGCCCTTAAACAAGAATTTTCAAAGGCAGGAGGACGCTAGATGCCAGGCCCCGACTCCGTAGCACGATTCAAGTTCAAACGAACCCTCGAACAGTTAGCAAAGAAGGAGGGGAGAGGCACGGAACTCATCAGCCTCTACGTCCCACCCGACCGGAAGATACACGAAGTATTGGGACAGCTACGGGAAGAACTCGGCACCGCTGTCAACATAAAATCGCGCACCACCCGGAATAACGTCCAGGACGGCATCGAACGAACAATGCAACGACTCAAACTCTTCAAAGAACCACCTCCAACCGGGCTGGTAATCTTCGCAGGCGCAATTCCACAGAACGGTGCTGGCAGCGAGAAAATGGAGACTTACACTCTCATTCCGCCGGAACCGATTATCGTCGGCTTCTACAGATGCGACGCCCGATTCCACGTCGAACCACTACTCGCGCTCGTCGCCGACAAGGACACGTACGGAATACTCGTGATTGACGGGACAGAAGCGGTCGTGGCCACTCTGAAGGGACGCAGAGTAGAGATTTTGAAGACATTCACTTCGGGAACACCAGGCAAGAGCAGGGCTGGGGGACAGTCTGCCCGAAGGTTCGAGCGGATCAGGGAACAAGTCATCAACGACTACTACAAACGCGTCGGCCAGCACTTCAACGAGATGATGCTGGAAATTCCAGACCTGAAGGGAATCATCATCGGCGGACCCGGACCCACAAAGTACGTCTTTGAGGAAGGCGAGTACCTGCAATATACGCTCAAGAAGAAAGTCCTCTCGCTAATCGACACGAGCTACACAAGTGAAGCAGGAGTCGAAGAAGTCGTGGAGAAGAGCAGCGAGATTCTCAAAGGAGTCAGATACGGCGAAGAGAAACAGCTAGTTCAAAAATTCCTTTACGAGCTAGGACACGAAACGGGCAAGGCGGCGTTCGGTGAGAAGAAGGTTCAGGAGTACCTTGAGAAAGGACTAGTCGACATGCTCCTGATCTCGGAGAAACTGGAAGGAGAACGGGTAGTCCTCAAGTGCAAGAATTGCGGGAACATTGAAGAGTTCAGAGGAACCAGATACGAAGCCCACGCAGTCATCAACGAATTAGCTACTAGACCGTGCAAGAACTGTGGCAAGCCAATGCTCGAGGCCACAGACCACGGGGACATCATAGACAGCCTCCTGGAATATGCAGAAAAATCAGCAAGCAAGGTTGAAGTCATCTCCGAGGAGACCGAGGAAGGGCGAATGCTGCGCGACTCATTCGGCAAAGTCGCGGCAATACTACGCTACGGCGCAAACTAGACTCTGACCCATACAACACCCGCTCCAACGATAGAGGGCACCTCCTCAGGACTAGCTGGCCCTACGGTTACCATCCGCGGTTACCAGACCAGTTACCATCCTAGGATTTTCCAAGACAATTCAACGCGGGAGCCCACGAGTGTTGATAGGTAGGACTCTGCCACCGAAAAATCGCCCGGAACAAGCCCTGATCCCGAATCGCGGCAGGCGATTTGAGATCGCAGGATCTTCACGCTGACCTCTACGCTTAATCTACGATCAGAGAAACGGTCGACGGTTCTATTCTGCGCCTAGAACCAATAGTCTCGCCCAGATCGGTTTCAACTGGCGAGACCCCTCGTCGAAAAATGTCAAAAGTAGTTGCTCCTTGCGACGCAGAACCCGGACTCTGGGAGGGAATTAGCAGAGAGTAATCGATTCCTCACACGCTCTTCGAAACGAAAAACGTAGAATGTTCTTCATCAAACCCGACAGGCGCAGAACAAGCCTGGATTAGAAATCGGGGCAATCGATTCTAGATCGTGTGATGTTCACGAAGGGCCATGCGCTGGATTTCCACTCTGGAAAAACAGTCGACCGTTCTATTCTGCGCGTCAAAACGCGAGACTCGCCCAGAACAGTTCCAACTGGCGAGAGGTCTCAGAAAAAAAAGGGGGGGTAGCAATTCTATTCTCGCGACGCGAGAGTGCTCTTCCAGGAAACCCTCTGGGGAGTCGCAGACTACAATTCTTGGAGCCCGCAACAAACCTAATTCCATGAACAAGGCGACAAAAACGCGGTAGGCCAATGTCTCGACCGGCCAAGGTTGTCTTCTTCGACCTAGGCGAGACTCTCGTCACGCAGAACATAGAAGACAACATGGTGACGAGGAACGCTCTTCCCGAAATTAGCCCGATACTGCCCAAACGAGTATCCCCCGAGAGAATGTTCGAACTCTACCACGAAGGCTACAAGATCAACGAAACCATTCGATCAAGACATCACGTAGAAATTCCGATTCAGGTCTGGATGAGACAGTTATTGGAACGAATAATCGGAGACAACCCATCAGACCAACTCGTCAACCGAGCCATTGAAGTCATCGTGAAAGCACGCGCGGCGAACGCTATCGCATTCGACGACGCCCACTCGACGATACAGAAGCTCTCAAGAGGAGATGTGAAGCTGGGAATAATTTCTAACGTATCATCGCACGAGGTAGCCATGGGAATCCTCGACAAGGTCAGACTGACAAAATACTTCGACGAGATCATCACGTCGGC